>ENA-OQIG01000219-OQIG01000219.1-human-gut-metagenome-genome-assembly--contig:-NODE-219-length-33413-cov-2.737067_pt1 | contig 33413 bp, 41 predicted proteins | sample MGYA00242576_ERZ504741 | MGnify/ENA primary metagenome ERZ504741 (study PRJEB26092, sample SAMD00036436) | human gut metagenome | host: Homo sapiens | study: EMG produced TPA metagenomics assembly of... | reverse complement strand
GAAAAACAGCAGGAATTACAAAATGCACTTGTAGAAGCACAGAGTGCCAATAAGGCTAAGACTTCCTTTTTAAATAACATGTCTCATGACATCAGGACACCGATCAATGGCATTATTGGTATGCTTATGATTCTTGAAAAAAGCGGAAATGATGGTGAGCGGGCAAAAGATTGCCTGAATAAAATAAAGGAGTCTTCGAAACTGTTATTATCATTGGTAAATGATGTTTTAGATATGGCAAAGTTAGAATCAGATACAGTGGTTTTTAATGATGAATCCATCAATCTGGATGAGGTATGTCAGGAAATCACGGAATCGTTATCTTTTCAGGCAGAAGAAAAAGGACTTCATGTTGTAGGGGAACATGATGATTACAGCGGTATATATGTCTGGAGCAATTCAGTTCACCTGAAAAAAATATTGATGAATTTGTTTACAAACAGTATGAAGTACAATAAGGTGAATGGTTCTATTTACATGAGTATGAGAACGATCGAGAGATCAGAAGATCATATGACATGTGAATTTAAAATAAGAGATAATGGAATTGGAATGTCAGAAGAATTTATAAAAAATGAATTATTTACTCCATTTGTACAGGCGGACAATTCTGCACGTTCTGATTATAGTGGTACAGGTCTTGGAATGCCTATTGTGAAACAACTTGTAGAAAAGATGGGCGGAACCATAACAGTTGAAAGTAAGCTGGGTGAAGGGAGCTGTTTTACTGTAGTACTTCCATTTAAAATTGATACGAATGCACGACCAGAAGAAAAAGAAGATTTTCATGCAGATATATCAGGCATCCGGATATTGCTGGTTGAAGATAATGAGTTGAATGCGGAAATAGCAGAATTCATGCTGACGGAAAATGGGGCTGAAGTAGAAACGGTAAACAATGGGTTAGAAGCTGTTCAGCACTTTGAAGCTTCCGAACCGGGAACATACGATGTTATTTTAATGGATGTTATGATGCCGGTGATGGATGGTCTTACTGCTACAAGAACAATAAGAATTCTGGAACGGCAAGATGCAAAAACAATCCCTATCATGCTATGACTGCAAACGCATTCAGGGAAGATGCAGAAAAATGCTTGGAAGCAGGAATGAACGCACATCTTGCAAAGCCGTTGGATGATAAAAAATTAAGCAGACCATAAGCGAGGAGTTGAGAAGGTCAAATGCCTGTCATGAATGATTATGAGCAACCGCAGCAATCAGGAGCTTTCTGGGTGCATGGAAAAAGCAGGCAGGAAACAGAGAGAGGATTTTGCTATGACAGAAACTAAATACATATTTCCAAAGCAAATGCAGTCTGTAGCCGCTTTGGTTTTTATAGCCGTGCTGATCGTTCTGCTTCTTATCCTGACTGTAATGGTACATATGAGGAACAGAAAACTGAAAAGTACGCTGGAAGAACAGATAGCGGAAAGACGGCTTTTGGACAAAATATGTGCAGATTTTACGGCTGTCTATTATGTTGAATTAAATACCGGTTTCTTTGAGATTCTGCATATGAATGACGGAACCAATGCAAAAAAAATGAATCTGAAACAGTGTGATAATTTCAATTATGCTGCTGACCAATATGCGGTTCAGTATCTGTATGAAAAAGAGAGAAAAGAATTTAAAGACTGGATTTCGACGAGGTATCTGAAGGAACAGCTTTCCCGGAGGAGCGCATTACCTACCATTACAGAAGCAAACCAAATCCGAATCAGCATGAATTTTTTGAGGCGCAGGCAATCAAAATATACCAGGACGAGAAACATTTTTTCGCACTGGTGGGTTTCCGACATATTGATGATATCATGGAAAAAGAAACTACGATCCAGAATCAGTTAAGGCAGGCACTGGACGAGACACGGCTGAGTAATGAAATAATTTCGGCAATTGCTAAGAGTTACTGTTCTATCTACAGGATTGATGTGCAGAAAGATTTTTTTGAAGAGGTATCAAATGACAGCGAAATACACAAACTGACAGGAAACAGAGGATGTGCATTGGAGAAACTGTATCAGCTTTGTGATACAATGGTTGCACCGGAATACCGTCCGCTGATACGTCCGTTTCTGGATGTTTCTACACTTTCCGCAAGATTGAAGACGGAAGAATGTATTTCTACAGAATACAGGATGTGTGATGGCAGCTGGCATCGGATGCTTTTTACTGTAAAAAACGGGATGAATCTGGAAATGTGACCCATGTCTTATGTACGGTCCGCAGTATCAGTGATTCCAAGAGACGTGAAGAGAATCTTAACTTTGCAGCGGAAGCAGCAAAGAGGGAAGCCGAAATGAAAACAAGGTTTCTGGCAACCATGAGTCATGATATCCGTACACCATTGAACGGTATTATCGGTATGGTAAATATGGGAAATCAGTATGCAGATGATCCACAGATGCAGCAGAAGATCAGAGAAAAGGCAATGGAATCCCTGAAATATCTTGTGTCTCTGGTAAATGATGTGCTGGATATGAATAAACTTCAGAGCGGAGATTTAAAGGATTATCAGCTTTTGTTTGATCTGACAACGGTACTGAGGGAATTGAACCAAATTTATGATGAGCGGGCTGCAAAGAAAGGCATTCAGTATGAGATTGACTGGAAAAATGGTACATATAGTCACATCGCTCTGGTTGGAAATCCGGTATATCTTGGCAGGATTCTATCGAATATTTTGGACAATGCTATAAAATTCAGTCAGGTGGGTAGTGTGATCACGGTCTGGGTTAAGGAAGAAGCGCTGGATGATGGCAGAGCATTTTTCACTTTCTATTGCAAAGATCAAGGCGTGGGTATGAGTGAAGATTTTATTGCCCATGCTTTTGATATGTTCTCCCAGGAAAGCCAGACAAGCAGATCCAGATATGAAGGCACCGGACTGGGGCTAGCGATTACGAAACAGCTTGTGGACAGGATGGATGGAAGAATTGAACTGAAGAGCAAAATTGGTGTTGGTACTACAGTTGTTGTAAAAATACCGTTCAAAATTGGAGTACAGGATAAAATCAGTAATTCACCAGAAAACAATTCGGTAAGCCTTGAGGATTATTCAGTGGAAGGTATGCGGGCATTGGTTGTGGAAGACAATGAGCTGAACATGGAAATTGCCAGATGTATACTGGAAGACAGTGGTATGGAGGTTACCTGTGCAGCGGACGGACAGGAAGTAGTTGAAATCTTCGGGAAATCCGCACTGGATTATTTCGGGGTGATTTATATGGATGTTATGATGCCGAGGATGAATGGACTGGATGCGGCAAGGATAATCAGGGAAATGAAAAGAAGAGATGCCATGAGGGTTCCGATCATTGCAATGTCCGCAAATGCCTTTGCAGAAGACATAATTAACAGTCGGCTGGCAGGAATGAATGCCCATCTTGCAAAGCCGTTGGATGCGGAAAAAATGATTGTTGCTTTAAAACAATGTATGGCAGATAATAGGGATATAAAACTCCACGAAGATTTATAGGAATAAAAAGACAGAAATTGCGTTTTATAGATGAAATAAATTGCGGATAAAAAAAGAATATTCGCATTCAGAATTATGGGGGCACATTATACGTTTGAAAAATCCTTGTATAATTAAAATACAGAGAAGTTAACTGATAATTTTCATAATTGCAGATATACTCACTGTATTTCGTTCATATGTTATTATTTAAATTATATCATGGATAGAATATTATGTCGAATTACTGCCTGTTGGAATATATCTTAAAAAGGACATAACAACGCATTATGCTGAACTTCTTTTTGGAAATTCGATAAGCTATCTGCGGTAAGAGTAAATTTAGTGAAAGGCGAGTGGTTTGACCTTTACGTTGCGTGGAAGGCCAGGGTAAAATAAGAAAAAGGCTCTATAGGAGAGGACGGAGTACTCCGTTCCCATAGGCCCATGGAACTATATTCTTAGTCTTCTGGAAGCATTAATCGACACTTGTCATGATAGTCATTGCAAGTATACAACAGGTTGTATCCACCATTATTGTTTTCTGGTGCAACCCATAGACATCCGGTTTTTAGTTTCACAGTCTGTCCTGTTAATTGAAAAGAAGTGATCCCTGGCTTTCCCCATACATTCAAGTATTCATCCTTGACTGTTTCTGTTTCCATAAAATCATACTGGAGCTGCGAATAGTAGTTTCTTACATTGGCCCAGTCTGTCGCAACTCTGGCTTTATGAAGCTGCTGACTGAAGATCGGAACGGAGATCGCCACAAGAACTCCAATAATAGCGACAACGACCAAGCGCTCTGCCAGCGTGAATCCATCGTTTTTCTTTTTCATAGCACTTCACCTCCTCATATAATCAAGTGTTTTCTATTGAAAATTCAAGGTTTTTCAACCTTTCATATCTCAGTGAATAAGCCACATCTATAAGCATTTCGATGTATCAGTGTCAGGTACTGAAATAGCGGTTGAATGGTATACCCTTCCCTCTATGGCAGCTAACCTCCTATATCCACCAGGATCATAATCCACACGTTTAGTCTGCATCGCATAATCTCTAACTAATCCTACTATAACATTCGGATCCTTACGGTCATTTTTAGTTGTATTATTGTCGTTTTGCGTTCTGTGTGTAAGACTTCATTGTAGATACCTCTCTCTGTTCAATAAGATTTTTACTAACCTGTCAGTCAATAGTCTTATTGTACTCTGAGGTATTTTCAATTTTCAACATCCAGGTTTTTTATTATACAGAAAGTTCCGATTTTGTTCAACTATTATATCTTGAAAACGTAAAAACACAAATGGAATCTATAAGGATTCGAAGGCAGAAGAGCGTATTGGTCTTTCGATCTTTCGAGGTCTGCTGGGAGAGCACACAAAGAAAAAAGAAGCCAAAACTACTACAAAATAAAGAAAAAGATAGCATTATGCTACGAGAAAATAACAAATACCAGAAAAGATTATCTGCACAAGATGTCACATGAGATTATCAGCGAAAACCAAGTGATAGTTTCGGAAGATAAATAAATTTTATGCCAGCAGTCAGCTGTGTGCCGTTTGCGGATACCAAAATACAGAAACAAAAAAACTGTCCGTAAGGGAATGGGTAGTTCACGTGGAAAACATGTGGGGTGAGACAAAAGAAGGGGTGAAGCGCTACTGTATCTAGCCGGAGGAATTACTGGATCTGTTAAAAGCCATTGGCTCCGACAATCTGGGTATCTGCTGGGATACAGAACACGGCGCCATCGAAAACCTGGACCAGGATAAGGCGATCGCCAAAGTAGGTCCCTATCTTCGGGCTACCCACATTTCCGACCAGACAGACCGGGGAAATGTTCATGTGCTTCCTTATACAGGAAATACAGACTGGGATATGATTTTAAAAGCTCTGGCAAAGGCAGATTATAAAAGGGCTTTTACCTATGAGATCCAGCATTATCTTCTTGCTATGCCGGAGAAGCTGGTGCCGGATGCATCCTTCTCAGCTACAAAGTAGGCGAAGAGATGGCAGACCAGCTGGAGCATTATAAAAAGATATTAGCTTAACCCTTTGACAGGCGGCTGTTGTGATACTCACCGGAAAAAGTAACGTCCTCTCCAAACCATGCAGGCGGGTTAAATGCCTTTGCTTCCTCTTCACTGGCAAATTCTACCTCTGCAAGGATAAGACCGTCGTAGTGGCCTTCAAAGACGTCTAATTCAATGGTAAGGTGATCATTTCCCGGAACCGGGATCATATATCTCTTTTTTGTAAGGATAATGCCATCTGCTTGGCAAGCAGATGTTCATAGGCTTCTTTATTCAGAGGAAGATTATATTCTTCCCTGGATAAGAGGCCTTTTCCCTTGTAGGTGAGATAGTAGTCATCATTGTCCCTGCGGACCCGGACCACAGGATCTGTATTTAAGTAGGCCTGTTCGATCTGTCTGCAGGGAAAAGATGTACACCCTTCAGGGATTTGTTTAATGAGAAATTTTCTTTCGATCTCCATGTAGATACTCCTTCTGGTTGTGTGCTTTTTTAACAATATTTTGCACGTTTTGGTATACACTATCATAGCATTTATCTCTTTTCAGAAAAAGGGAAAAATGGTAAAATAAATAAAGTTTCAGATCGGTTACACATTATATGTATAAAGGGAGAATAAAAAATGTCAAAAGTTTTTGCGTTTCTTGCAGATGGGCTGGAAGAAGTGGAATGTCTTGCAGTAGTAGACGTTCTTCGCCGTGCCGGAGCAGAAGTAACACTTGTATCAGTAACAGGAAGCCGTGAGATCACAGGCTCTCATCATATTCATTTTCAAGCAGATGCCCTTTTTGATGAAACAGCAGCAGAAGAAGCAGATGTATTATTCCTCCCAGGAGGTATGCCGGGAACCAATACATTAAAGGCTCATGAAGGCTTAAAGAATGCGATCTGCAAGGCAAACAAGCAGGGGCGCCGCATTGCAGCCATCTGCGCAGCTCCAAGTATCCTTGGGGAAATGGGACTGTTAAAGGGAAGAACAGCCACCTGCTATCCAGGTTTTGAGGACAAGTTAGAGGGTGTTTCCTACACCCGTCAGGGCGTGATCACAGATGGAAATATCACCACAGCAAGAGGACTTGGATATGCCTTAGATCTGGGGATCGAACTGATCCGTCTGCTGATGGGACCTCAGCATGCACAGATGGTAAAGGATTCCATCCAGTACGACCAGGTATAAGGAATATAGATTATCATATTAAAATAAGTAACAGGAGTAAAAAAGACTGCACAGATAAGAAGTGCGGTCTTTTTTCTAACTAATAATTGGGAAAAACTGGAAATTTAAAAATACATTAATGCTTTTAAATGTGTCAAAAAAATAAAGTAAAAAACCGGAAATGTGTCAAAAACAAAAAAGGAGCGGGAAAAATGTTCTGTTATAATAAAGGCACAAAGTTAAAGATTCACAGAAATCAAAAAGGAAAGGGGAATGAAGAAGCATGACAGAAAGACAGATGGATATTCTGTATTACCTTCATGCGCAGGATGATTTTGTTCCTGTATCAGATATTTCAGTGGCCTTGCAGGTATCTGTGAAAACCATAAGAAATGAATTACTGATCATACAGGAGGTGATCAAAAAGGAAAGCCTGGGAACATTGGAGAAAAAGCCAGACGTGGGAATAAAGCTGGTAATTGAAGCTGAGTCTGGGAGAGATATACAAGACAGCTGGAAAGTAAAGGGTTAACCGCAGAAGAAGCGGATGAGAAAAGCCTGTTGATCTATTATCTTCTTACAAAAGGACAGATTAATTATACAGAGATCCAAAAATATCTATATATGGGTCGTTCGGCAGCAGAAAGACTTATACCTGAGGTGGAAAAATGGCTGAAAAACCGAAAGATTACCCTGGAAAAGGGACGGGGAAAAGGATTTTGGATTCTTTGTGATGAATTTTCCTGGCGGATTGCGATGTGGAATCTTTTCCTAAGGATAAAAAAGGAAAAATATACATGCAAGGCAAAAAGGGGAGTATTTGCTGATAGAAGATTTTTTAAAAGGGTTTGATACCAATGGAATCAACAAAGCAATTTGCTTTTTAGAACGGCAGTACAGTTTTTCTTTTGGATATGAAGCTCATATACAAATGTTTTTCTTATTATCCTTATCCATTGTCCGGGCAAGAAATAATAAAAATGTTCAATTACCGGATGTTTCACCTATAAAGGTAAAAGAAAGATATACAAAACATATTACGGAAACGTTGATCAAAGAACTGGAAAGAAATTATAGCTTATCTTTGCAGGATACAGAGAAACAATTTATTGAATTCGCAGTTGGGATTTCTGATATCCAGATCTTTCAGGATGAAAAGCAGATGCTGCAATGTGAAGCAGATGATATAGAACTTTGCTATTTCAGTATACGTTTGATCTCACTGTTAAGTGATATTGTAAATGTTAATCTCAGACAGGATCTGTTTTTTTCAAAAACTTTGTTTTTACAGCTGCGTTCCATGATCGTAAGGTTACAGTACAATATAAAAATTGTAAATCCGCTTTTAAAACAGGTAAAGCAAAAATATCCAAATGTTTTTGCAGCAGTTTATGGGGCAGGCGTATATTTTGAGAAAGAATTGGGATTGGAATTAAATGAGCATGAAATGTGCAGTCTTGCATTACTTTTAGGAGGTGCTATAGAGCGCAGCCTTTCCCGAGTTTCAGCCTGTGTGATCTGTGATTACGGAATTGGAATGTCGCAGATCCTGCGGGAACAGTTAGAGCGTAATATAAGTGATCTCTGTATTACAGAAGTTCTTTCTATAAGGGAAATAAGAAAATTGAAATCAGTTTCCTGTGATCTGGTGATCACCACAATGCAATTGGATACGCCTTATTATGGAAAAGAAGTAGTGGTTGTAGATTGCCTGATGACCCAGTATGACATACGAAATATTGAAAATCGTATGAAGCAGGTAAGAAGACGAAAATTGAAAACAAAACAGCCCTGTAATCAGTTGCATATCCAGAAAAATCTTTTTTGTGAAGAATTTGTGCATCTGAATCTTGAAATAAATGATAAAAACGAACTGCTTCATATGCTGTGCAAACAATTAGAGGACAGTGGTTACGTTACAGCAGAATTTGAAAAGTCTGTATTGGAACATGAGGTAACAGCACCTACAGCTCTTGGAAAAGGAGTTGCGATCCCTCACGGAAATGCCAAATGTGTTATAAGGCCTGCGGTTATGGTTGCCACATTGAAACGACCAGTGAAATGGCAGGAAGACGAAGATGCAGATGTTATATTTCTTCTTGCATTTAATCTGGATGATTCTATGGGAATGAAGGAGGAAACTGTAAAGTTTTACAGTGTTTTTCTGGATCTTGTGGGATGAAGAAGCAGAAGTGGAAGCAATCCGGAATATGCAGGATGGGCATTGGTTGGCAGTAGAAATGAATCGAAGGATTCAGGCTGCAGTAAACAGTAGCAGAGAAAAAGGGGAGGAAGGAAAATGACAGGAGAAATGACTATTGAAAATGTGATTAACAGGTCATGTATTAACCTTCACATGAAGGGAAGGGATAAGAAAGAAGTAATTGAAGAAATGGCGGAGATGTTTGATCGGGCCGGAGTTTTGGTGGACAAAGCTGGATATATTAAAGCTGTGTATGAAAGAGAGAGTGAAGGTCCTACTGGAATTGGAGATCAGGTTGCGATCCCTCATGGAAAGACAGCTGCTGTAGGCAAGACTGCTATGGCAGTAGGAAGACTGGATAAGGGAATTGAATGGGAGACGCTGGGAGAAGGAACAACAAGAGCTTTTGTTATGTTTGCTGTAAATGATAAAGATACATCAGAGCTGGTTTCATTATTATCACAGGTAGCTATAGCGCTTTGTGATGAGAAGGTAATAGAAACATTATTAAACACAGAGAGTGAAGCAGAAATATTCACTTTATTTAACAGAAAGGGGGAGCAGTGAATGAAGATCGTAGGAGTAGCAGCATGTACCGCAGGAATAGCACATACCTATATGGCAAGGGAAAAGTTGATAAAGGGAGCAAAAGCCAGAGGCCATGAATGTGTTGTGGAAACCCAGGGAACGATCGGGACGGAACATAAATTGACATCAGAGCAGATTGCAGAAGCTGATGTAGTAATCCTGGCGGTAGATGTAAAGATCTCAGGAGAAGAACGCTTTAAGGGAAAACCGGTGATCCGAGTGGGGACGCAGCAGTGATCAAAAATGCCATCGGTTTTATTGAAAAAGTAGAAAAAGCGTTAGAAAACAAAAATTAAAAAGGAGAAGGACTATGAAAGAACATGGAGTGATCGCAATTATTAAGAAACATGTATTGACAGCAATTGGTTATATGATTCCTTTAGTAGTAGCTGCTGGATTGTGTATGGCTTTAGGACAGTTTATTGACGGAGATGTTCGTAATTCTACATCAGGTATTGGCTGGTATCTGTATAAAGCCGGTGGCTTTGGAATGTCGGCAGTAGTTCCTGTTATTACGGCGGGTGTTGCTTATTCTATAGCAGACAGACCTGGTATTGCACCTGGCTTGATTCTTGGCTTTATCTGTACGGAAATTAAAGCTGGTTTTATCGGTGGTATCGTAGCCGGATTTTTTAGTTGGCTATCTGGTATTGGCTGTAAAAAAATATGTAAAGCTTCCAAGCGCAATGCAGGGATTGATGCCGGTTATGGTGATTCCTGTACTTGTAACGGCAGTAGCATCTGTTCTTATGTTTACAGTAGTAGGGCAGCCGTTTGCATGGCTTCAGGTAACGCTGACAGCAGCAATCAGTGGTCTTCAGAATGGTTCTAAATTTGTATTTGGTGCAGTTTTAGGTGGAATGGCATGTTTTGATTTTGGTGGTCCTGTTAATAAGACAATGTCAACTTTTGTAAATGGACTTATGGTGGATGGAGTTTTAGAACCAGAAGCAGTTAAATTTGTAGGTTCCATGATTCCTCCTTTTGGAATTGCTATTTCCTGTCTCCTTACCAGAAATAAATATACAAAGGCAGAAAAGGAAGCTTTAAAAGCAGCTGTTCCTATGGGATTTTGCATGATCACAGAAGGCGTTATTCCAATCGCAGCAAGAGATTTAGTTCGTGTGGTTTTCTCCTGTGTATGTGGTTCCGCAGTTGCAGGTGGTTTATCTATGATGTGGGGATGCGGCTCACCAGTACCTCATGGCGGAATGCTTTCTGTACCGTTGTTTACTAATCCGGCAAAGTTCTGTCTGGCACTTGCTATCGGCAGTGTGATAACAGGAGTCATCTTATCATTGCTTAAAAAACCTGTAACCGAGGAAGATGAAAGCTTTGAAGATTTAGGAACAGAGACTGGTGCAGCTTCAGATGATGGGGAGATCAAAATAGAAACATTTTAAGGGAAATGAATGGGAGAATAAATAATATTTAAGGAGGAAAATAAATATGCTGATCAATATGGAGGAAATGTTAAAAGTAGCAGACAAAAATCAGTTTGCAGTAGGTGCATTTAATGCAACGGAGAGTTCACTGTTTCGTGCAGTGGTAGAAGAGGCAGAAGCGCAGAATGCGCCGGCCATTGTACAGGTAGCACCAGGTGAATTTGATTTTGCCACAAGAGATTTTTATCAGTATGTAAGGGCAAGATTATCTAACAGTAAAGTTCCCTTTGTTCTTCATCTGGATCATGGAAAACCATTCAACAGTGTATGAAAGCGATCCAGCAGGTTTCACATCAGTTATGCTTGATGGTTCAGAACTGCCTTATGAGGAAAATGTCCGCCTCACAAAAGAAGTAACAGACTTGGCACATATGGTAGGAGTATCAGTGGAAGGTGAGATTGGAACCATCGGAGTTATGAGTAACTCAGATGAAGGTGGAGTAGAAAATGTTACATATACAAATCCGGAAGATGTCATTGATTTTGTAACCAAAACAGGGGTTGACTGCCTTGCAATTGCAATTGGAACAGCGCATGGAATCTATCCAAAAGGATTTGTGCCAAAACTTCAGCTGGAGCTGTTAGAGCGGATCAAAGAAGTTGCACCTGTACCATTAGTCCTTCATGGTGGAAGCAACAATCCGGATGATGAGATCCGTAGGGCATGCCAGATTGGAATCCGAAAAGTGAATATTTCAAGTGATTTTAAATATGCGTTCTTTAAGAAGGTAGATGAAGTGATTCAGGAAACAGGTGGATTTGTTCCTGCTAAAGTATTGACTCCAGGAATCAATGATGCAAAACAGGTGATCCGGGAGAAAATGGAGTTATTTGGATCTTTGGGAAAGGCAGAATTATACAGATAAGGACGGGAAGAAATATGATCAATTTTGAATTTTCTAATACGACAGAAATTGTGTTTGGAAAAGGTACGCAGGAACAGGTTGGAGAGAAAATACGAAAATACAGTGACTGTAATAAGGTACTCGTAGTATATGGCTCAGACCGTATTAAGAAAAATGGGCTTTTTGATGCAGTAAGCAGTTCATTGAAACAGCAGAAAATTGATATTCTGGAATTGGGAGGCGTGAAACCAAATCCGAGGCTAAGTCTGGTGCGCAGAGGAATTGAAATATGCCGCAATGAGAAAATTGATTTTATCCTTGCGATCGGTGGCGGAAGTGCTATTGACACTGCGAAAGCAATCGGTGTTGGTGTCCCTTATGAGGGAGATGTCTGGGATTTTTATCTTGGTAAAGATACCCCAAAGAAAACCCTAAAAACAGCCGTAATTTGTACTATACCGGCAGCTGGAAGTGAATCAAGTTTAAGCTCTGTTATTACAAATGAAGATGGATGGTATAAAAAGAGTATTAATCTGGACCTGATCCGCCCGGTATTTGCCATTATAAATCCTGAACTTACATTTACATTGCCTGCATACCAGATCGGCTGTGGAGTTGTAGATATGATGACCCATATTATGGAACGCTATTTTACCAACACAACACATGTGGATCTGACAGATCGGTTATGTGAAGCAGCACTTCGCAGTATTATTGCCAATGGAGAGAAAACTTTAAAAGAGCCGGAAAATTATGACACAAGAGCCGAAATTGTCTGGGCAGGAACTCTCGCTCATAATGGATTATTAAATACAGGAAGAGTACAGGATTGGGCGTCCCATCGTATCGCGCTGGAAATGAGCGGACTTTACGATATTGCTCATGGAGCAAGTCTTTCTATTGTATATCCTGCATGGATGGAATATGTTTACAGTCATGATAAAAAACGCTTTATGCAGTTTGCAGTAAGAGTATGGGATGTAGATCTGGCATATGGAGAAGAAGATGAAATATGTCTGGAAGGTATCAGACGTATGAGAGAATTCTTTAAAAAACTGGGAATGCCTTTGACGTTTGAAGATGCCGGATTACCGACAGATGCGTTTGAAGAAATGCCGATAAGGCAACTTATGGGGATACGATTCCAGTAGGTAATTTTGTAAAGATCGGAAAGTCTCAGATGATTGATATTTATAAACTGTGTACAGAAAGAAAATAATAAGGTAAATAGTATAAAGACTGCTGCATAACGGAGAAAATCCATTTTGCAGCAGTCTTTTAATTGGCATAGGAAACAATATAAGAGTTATTGGTAAAAACTACATAGAAATCCATCCAAATGCATTAGCCACGGAACTGATCAGGATAATGGCTGCAAAGATAGGGCACAGGTACTGGATCATAAAATAGAAGATCTTTTTTCTTCGGAATGGCTTTCCTTCTAAGGTGACTTCTTCTTCGATCTTTTTTACACCGATGACTCTGGAGACCAGAAGGCAGGTGGCAATGGCTGCGATCGGCATCATCACAGAGTTGGTGAGGAAATCAAAGAAATCCAGAAACTGCATGCCGATGATGGTCACATTTGCCAAAGGTCCGTATCCCAGACAGGATAAAGAACCAAGGGATACCATGATCACTGCCATAACAATGGTAGATTTTTTACGTCCCCAGTACAACTCATCCTCAAAGGTAGAAACGGCGCTTTCGGTCAGTGCGATGGAGCTGGTCATTGCTGCAAATAATACCAGTAAGAAGAACAGGATACCGATACCGGTTCCAAGGCCCATATTGGCAAATACTTTTGGAATGGTAATAAACATCAGTGCAGGACCGGCGTTCAGTGTATCAGGATCACCGCCGGAGAAAGCAAATACTGCAGGGATGATCATAAGACCTGCCATAATGGCGATAGCAGTATCGAAAATCTCTACATTCTGGGTGGAGTCTTCAATGGACATATCCTTTAACATGTAGGAGCCGAAAGTCACCAGGATACCCATGGCAATGGACAGAGAGTAGAACATCTGGCCCATGGCGGAAACAACTGTCATCCAGGAAAAGTTTGCCGGATTGGGTACCAGAAAGTATTTAACGCCTTCCAAAGCACCAGGTCTGGTAACAGAATAAATGGCAATGATCACGGAAAGAACTACCAGGACCGGCATCATAAACTTGGAAACACGTTCAATACCATTCTGCACACCTGCGTAGATGATGCCTAAGGTGCAGAAGGTAAAACAATAAAGCAGATCTCTGTGGAAGCTCCATTGGAGATAAAAGCGGAAAAATAAGTGTCAGAGGCAAGTGTCTGCGCCTGTCCGCTGAAATAGCCGATCAGATATTTGATGACCCATCCGCCGATTACGGAGTAGTAAGGAACGATCAGGATCGGGATAATGGCATTGATCCAGCCGCCAAGAGAGAGCCATTTGGATTTTCCAAAACTCTGGTAAGCGCCTACCGGGCTCTTTTTGGTCATTCGTCCCAAAGATGTCTCAGCCATGATCATGGTGTAGCCGAAGGTAAGAGCCAGGATGATGTAGACCAGTAAAAAGATGCCGCCGCCATATTTGGCAGCCAGATACGGAAATCGCCAGATGTTTCCAAGTCCTACAGAAGCACCGGCAGCAGACAGTACAAAGCCCAGTTTTCCGGAGAATGTACTTCGTTTGTTTTTGCTCATGTGATTTAACCCCTTTATTTTTATAAATATGATTTTGCTATATCTAAAACAGTTTAACATAGGAGAAGATAAAATGCAATTACAGGCATATGTTTCCAGACACTTTTTAAAAAGAGAACATTAAAAAACGCCTGGTGAAAGGCGTTTTTGGGAAGATCAGGTATGCTCAGACTGTCAATGTTCATCGTTTTTTTACGACGATTTTTTTCTGGATCATCTTACTTAATACCACACGGCGGATGGGTTGTCTGTGGATCTCTGTGCCGATGAATACAGCTTTTCCAGTCTTTTGGGGTTCACAGCCTGTAATGCCATAACGGCTGTCGGCTACATCAAACTGAAACCACTGGGAACCGGCAAGGATCTGTCCTTTGGCGCGGAAAATATTTCCGTACTGTCCCCGGATCAGATCTTCTAAGAATATAAGAAGAGACTCTGGGGAAGAAAAATAGGCGTTTTCAATGGAAAAGGTATCCGGAAGGTTTTCGGTTTCTTCTGCCTTTACCTGGTACAACCGTCCGTCATACCCTGTTTCAAGAAGCCGCAGCCAGTCTTTCTCAGGAAGAGAAGAGTAGTGGTCTGTATAGATCGTAGCTGTGGGATTGATCCCGGCTAAGACCTGTCTGGCTTCTTCTTTTTCTTCAGCAGAAGCCTGTTCGGACTTTGACAGGAAAATAGTTCCGGCATCTTTGATCTGGTTCTCGTAAAGAGCAGGATATTCTTTTAAATAACGCCGGTAGCTGTAGATATCTGCAATGGTCACAGGTGCCAAAATGGAAATATGCTCGTATTCGATCTGCTTTAAATTTTCCATGACATTGCCAAGCATACCGACACCGGTAGGTTCGATGACCAGATATTCCGGGTCAATGGTATTGGCAATGGAGAGAACGGACAGGGAAAAATCTCCTTTGGCAGAGCAGCAGATGCAGCCTTCTGTCATTTCCCAGATGTTGACAGGGCTCTGACCTTCTTCTGCACGCAGCCGGTCTGCGTCAATGCCAGCGGCACCGTATTCATTTTCCAGTATGGCAAAGTCTTTTTTTGTGTGTTTTGCCAATGCCTTGATAAAAGTAGTTTTTCCTGCGCCCAGGAAGCCGGATACGATCAGTATTTTCATATGATAACCAAAATCCCCAATTCCCAGAGTACGTGCTCTGTTTTCCTGTAGTAGAACGAGAACGCGCCAGAAGCGCGTCCTCAAGATAAGTATGCTATTTAGCCATTAAAGTCTTTATTCTTCGATCACAACAACTGGCTTGATCAGGTCAGCTGGCTTGTCTCTCATAAGGAATAATGCTTCTTCCAGGTGATCCCAGCCCTTGATACATGAGTGCTTAATGGGGAAACATCCAGTTTTCCGGCAGATACTAAAGCGCCCAGTTTTTCCATACGTAAACGTCCGCCTGGCATTAAACCGCCGTTAATCTGCTTGTGACCCATACCAACGCCCCATTCTGTACGTGGGATATCAATGGTATCGCCGGAGCCAAGGTAGTTTACGTTACCGATCTTGCCGCCTGGCTTTAAGCACTTAACTGCTTCTGCGAAGGTTTCAACGCCGCCGCCTGCGATGACAACTTTGTCAACGCCCTTGCCGTCTGTCATATCCATAACCTGTTTCCAGATCGGGCCGTTCTTGTAGCTTACGAAATCGGTAGCGCCGTACTTCTTAGCTGCTTCTACGCAGACAGGGCGGGTTCCAACTGCGATGATGCGGGAAGCGCCGCGCATATTGGTTCCTGCTACAGACATAAGTCCTACAGGTCCGATACCAACTACTAAAACAGTATCACCAAACTGAACATCTGCCAGCTCTACGCCATGGAAACCGGTAGGAACCATATCAGACAGCATACATGCGTCAGTTGGGCTGATGTTGGATGGCAGCAGTGCCAGGTTGCCGTCTGCATCATTTACATGGAAGTATTCGGAAAATACGCCATCTTTGAAGTTGGAGAATTTCCAGCCCGCTAACATACCGCCGGAGTGCATGGAGAAACCAGCCTGAGCCTCTAAGGAGTTCCAGTCAGGAGTGATAGCAGGAACTAATACACGGTCGCCTGGCTTGAAATCTTTTACCATAGAACCAACTTCAACTACTTCTGCACAGCACTCATGTCCTAAGATCATGTTGTGGCGGTCGCCGATAGCGCCTTCCCAGAGAGTATGTACATCGGAAGTACAGATAGCAACTGCTAATGGCTTACAGATAGCGTCCATTGGTCCACATACAGGACGGTCTTTCTCGATCCAGCCAGATTCTCCGATTTTTAACATTGCGTAACCCTTCATAAATAATGTTCTCCTTTCAATGATGCGTTTATATAGTATTTGCTTGTTAAAAAAATATCATCTGATAGTTAAAAATATATCACTAAAAGGTCATAAAATCAATGGTGACTTTATAGGCATATTTCACAATGTTTCAGGTATCTTTTTAGAACAAATGCCAGAAAGGTTATTGAAAGGTATCTTTAAAAGGCAGATACAGGATAGATCATTAAGACAGGTCCGTAAAAAGCTTTAGAGCAGAAGAGAGACCGATGCCAAAACGGTCACAGCCGGCTTCTTCCATGGCATGGATGGTTTCTAATGTGCGGATCCCTCCGGCAGCTTTGATCTTAATACGTCCCTTTGCCTCATCTGCATGATCTGTACCTGGGAGAGGGCAGAAGGGTGTGCAGGATACCAGCCTGTGCTTGTTTTTGCGTAATCAGCACCAGCCCGGATGCATAAATTTACTGCCCTGCGTATTTCTTCCTCTGTCAGCTGAGGTGCTTCAATAATGACCTTTAAGATATCTTTACCGGCTGCTTCCCGAACAGCACCAATATCTTCCAGTACATAATTGTCTTCATGACTCCGCAAAGCTGTTAAATTCATAACCATATCAAGCTCTTTACAACCGGCTTCACGCAGTTCTTTTGCCTGTCTGCTTTTCTGGGAAATAGTATCACCGCCTCCCGGAAAGCTGATGACGCTCCTGTGTGGATGTCCGGGTAATCAGCCAGCTTTTTTGCTACATAAGAAGAAAAGGCAGGAAGGGTGAAAACAGCAGCGAAATGATACCGGATGGCAGCTTCTACCATAGAGTCGATCTCATCACGGGTATGGAATGCCTGGACGCAGCTGATGTCGATCTTTTTTGCAAGTTCTGTGAGACACATATTATTTGCTCCTTCCTTTTCCTGAGATCTCTGCCTCGTACTGGCTGCCAATGATGCGCACGTGGTCAATACTCACCGGCTTATCCTGATAATAGGAAATACGCCGGATCACTAAAAGAGCGGTTTTGGGTTCTATTTCCAGGACACGGGCTTCTAAGAATCTGCAGATTTGGCTGAAATACGGTCCCTGGTAGCATCGATAATCAGCCATAGGTCTCTTCTAAAAACTGATACAGGGCAACGAAATGGCCGCTGTGCTGCTCAATGCCAGGGACTTTTGCATATTCAATATAGTTTTCCATTAAAGTTACCGGTCTGCCATCTGCCAGCTGCAGTCTCTGGATCCGGGCAACCGGCGTTCCTTCCGGTATAAAAAGGTCTGCAGCAATATCCCTGGAAGCCGGGATCACATCGATCATCATGCTTCCTGTGGTCACATCATAGCCACGTTTTCGCAAAGACTCAGTTACAGAAGTGACCTGGTTATAATTCTGAGTAGTGCGGATGTCCATGACCATCGTACCACAGCCCTGGCGCACACTTAAAATACCTTCATCAGAAAGCAGTTTTACAGCCTTGCGGATGGTAGTGCGGCTGACCTGGTATAAAGTTTCCAATTCCTGCTCTGTGGGAAGAAAACTTCCCGGCGGTAGGTGCCGCCCTTGATAGCGGATTTTAATTTATCGTATATTTTTATGTAGATCGGTTTGTTTGTCATTTTAAGTATTCCCCCTGGGCTTCATTATATATATTTTTCAGAAAAACGCAAATTTAATGAATTATATTTAAAAAAGTAAACGTTAAACTCTTGACGCATCCCCATAAGGAACGTATAATAAGCTTATTATATATGTCAATCAAATCAACAAGGAGGAATTATGGACTATCCAAATAAAGATCAAAGATGGGTTTTTCATGAAAAACAGAGGCACAGGAGACAGCACCAGGAGTTGTGCGCCGGGTCTTAGCTTATTGTGATAATGTTATGTGCGTGGAAAATACCTTTAAGAAAGGTTCCATCGGAGCAATGCACAACCATCCACATACCCAGATCACCTATGTGGCATCCGGTAAGTTTGAATTTACCATTGACGGAGAAGTACATACAGTCAGTAAAGGGGATACGCTGCTGAAGCAGGACGGAGTGATGCATGGCTGTACCTGTCTGGAAGATGGTATTTTGATCGATATCTTTACTCCTATGAGAGAAGATTTTCTGTAAGATTAAGATCAAGATGAGAAAAATATGGCTGCGTCAGAGGACGCAGTTATAGGTGAAAATGTATTTTAGGGATCAGGAGGATAAAATAATGAGAATTGCGTTGATCAACGAAAACAGCCAGGCTGGCAAAAACGAGATCATTTACCGTGAACTTAAGGGAGTAGTGGAACCAATGGGACATGTAGTAGACAACTACGGCATGTATTCCGCAGATGACGAGGCACAGCTTACCTATGTGCAGTGCGGTATTCTGGCTTCCTTGCTTCTTTCTTCAGGAGCTGCAGATTTTGTAGTGACAGGCTGTGGTACTGGTCAGGGAGCTATGATCGCCTGCAACAGTTTTCCAAATGTAGTGTGTGGACACGTATCCAATCCATCAGATGCATTTCTGTTTGCACAGGTGAATGACGGAAACTGCGTAGCTATGCCATATGCACAGAATTACGGATGGGGCGGTGAGCTGAACCTTCGTTACAGTTTTGAGAAATTATTTGGTTTTGGCAGCGGTAACGGCTATCCGCCGGAGCGTGTAGTACCGGAGCAGAGAAACAAGAAGATCCTGGATCAGGTGAGAGCCAACAACTTTAAAGATGTGATCACCTGCTGCAAGGGACTGGATCAGGAACTGGTAAAGGGCGCTGTAGCCGGACCAAAGTTTAAGGAACTGTTCTTTGCAAATTGCAAGGATGAGGCGATCAAGGCTTACGTAGAAACACTTCTGTAAGTATAAATATAGTAAGTATAAAAACTGAGAAAAATAAAATATGAGAAAACGGTTATTTCCTGTGCAGTCATCTGCCGTGGAAATAACCGTTTTTTTATAGTCGGTACGTTTATTTTTGCAAGTCTGAATGGCTTTGGAAATTGCTCCTTAACACTACTTCCGGTTCCATGACCAGACAGCTGCTGCGGGGATAATCCTTTTTTAGCAGATAATCAAACAGGGTCTTTACGGCAAGAGCGCTTTGCTTGGAGATTTTTTTGTCGATCACTCCACGCAGGATGCCATCGGACAGTGCCTGACGGCTTTCTGTGAAAAGATCATTGCCTATGACCTGGATACGGTCCTGGATTCCTAACTGTCGGATGCATTGGGAAATATGGTAGGTAAAACGGGCACTGCAGGTATAAATGGCATAGGTATCCGGACGGACCGTCAGATACTGCCGGATCTCTTTGCTGACAACAAGGGGATCGGAACCCTGGAACGGAACTGTTTCAATAGATGGTGCATAGGTATGCAGGTAAGCTGAAAATGCCTGCATATTAAGGCGCTGATCCTCCATGCCAAGGCAGCCATAGTCTCCGGCCATAAGGATCTTTGCCGGATAGCCGGATGGAAGAAAAGCAGTGAGCAGCTCTGCAGCAAGATAGCCCACAGCTGTATCATTTGCTTTGATGCAGCAAAGACGAAAATCTGTATGAAGATCAGCGCCAATAAGCACCACCGGGATCTGCTTTTTGGCAAATTTTTCTAGGAAATAAGAAGAGCGGTCATGATCCATGGCAATGGTGATCAATCCCTGGAGATCATCAGAGTCCTGGGTGAATATTTTTTCCAGGACCAGTCCGTTGCCGTCACGGGTAAGCGGATAGGCATATTCTGAAACTGTGATAGGAAATTCACTTACGGTATCCAGATAATTTCGGATGCGTCCCAGAGAGCACCATAGTAAAAACGGTTATCCCCATCTGTATTTGGCAGAACAACTGCAATGTGAAATTTTTCTTTGAGAGAGAGGATGCCATATAGTTAACTTTGTATCCCATCTGCGCAGCAACTTTCATGATTTCTGCGCGTCGTTTTTCGCTGACGCCTTCTTTACCGTTAAGCGCTTTGTGAACTGTGGTGATTGTTACTCCCAATTTTTCTGCAACATCTTTTAATGTCACTGACATAGTCTATATCCGCCTCTCTGTGAGTTTTTCTGAAATAAGTATATCGACTTTAAGAAGATTAAACAATAGTTTTCTGGGGATAGAACTTTATTTGGTGAGACTGTTCTGCCGGAAATTGCAGCAGATTGTGTGCTTTTTTATGAAAGTTATCAAAAAATACTAGCGTTTTTCTGACTGCCATGTTATAATGCTAACTTGAAGTGTAGCGCCCTCATGGATATGGGCGAATCACATATATTTTCAAGGAGGAACCCGTAGAAATGAGTGTACAGGTAGAAAAATTAGAGAAAAACATGGCAAAACTGACTGTAGAAGTCAGCGCTGAGGATTTTAAGGCTGCGATCAAGAAAGCGTTCAACAAGAACAAGAACCGCTTTGCGATCCCAGGTTTCCGTAAAGGAAAAGCTCCTCAGGCTATGATCGAAAAGATGTATGGCGAAGGCGTATTCTATGAGGATGCAGCTGATGAAGCAATCAACGCTTCCTACGCTGAGGCTATGAAGGAAAGCGGACTGGATATCGTTTCCAGACCAGAAGTTACTATCGAGAAGATCGGCAAAGATGAGCCATTCGTATACAGCGCATTAGTAGCAGTTAAGCCAGAAGTTACTTTAGGCCAGTACAAGGGCGTAGAAGTAGAGAAGGCTGACGCTTCTGTAAGTGCAGAGGACGTTGAGGCTGAATTAAAGAAGGTTCAGGAGCAGAACGCAAGATTGCTTACTGTTGAAGACCGTGGAGTAGAAGACGGTGACCAGACCGTGATCGACTTCGAGGGATTTGTAGACGGCAAGGGCTTTGAAGGCGGAAAGGCTGAGGACTATCCATTAACCATCGGTCCCATTCCTTTATCGATACCTTCGAGGAGCAGCTGATCGGCAAGAAGATCGGTGAAGAGTGCGAAGTAAACGTAACCTTCCCAACCGAGTACCATGCAGCAGATCTGGCTGGAAAGCCAGCTACCTTCAAGGTAACTGTTAAGGAAATCAAGGTAAAAGAACTTCCAGAGTTAAATGATGAGTTCGCATCTGAAGTTTCTGAATTCGATACTTTAGACGAGTACAAGAAGGACGTTGAGAAGAAGTTAGCTGAGAAGAAAGAGATCGAAGCAAACTCCAAGAACGAAGACGCTGTAGTTGCTAAGGTAGTTGAGAACGCAACCATGGAGATCCCGGACAAGATGATCGACGCTCAGGCTGAGAACATGGTTCAGGATATGGCTCGCCGTATGCAGAGCCAGGGACTGTCTCTGGATATGTACTTAAAGTATACCGGCATGACTGTAGAGCAGATGAAGGAACAGGCTCGTCCAGATGCTGAGAAGAGAATTCGCACCAGACTGGTTCTGGAAGCAGTTGCTAAGGCTGAGAACATCCAGATCTCTGACGAGAAGGTTGACGAAGAAGTAGCTAAGATGGCAGAAGCTTACAAGATGGAAGTTGAGAAGTTAAAGAGCTACATGAGCGAAAGCGATGTTAAGCAGATGAAGGAAGACTTAGCTGTACAGCAGGCAGTTGATCTGTTAGTAGCAGAAGCTAAGCTGGCTTAATTATTAAAAGTTGTACACAAGAGACCGGGGGATTCTCTGCTGAGAGTCTCCTTGGTTTTGTATATTAAACGTATATCTGGGAAAAATTCCCGCTATGGGGTGGAAAACAGATATAAAGATCATAACGGAGGATGGTTATATGAGTTTAGTACCTTATGTCATTGAGCAGACAAGCCGTGGTGAGCGCTCTTATGATATTTATTCCAGACTTCTTAAGGAAAGAATTATTTTTCTGGGAGAAGAGGTTAATGACACTTCCGCAAGCATTATCGTAGCACAGCTGCTGTTCCTGGAAGCAGAGGATCCTTCTAAGGATATCCATCTGTATATCAACAGCCCAGGCGGTTCTGTATCTGCTGGTTTTGCTATTTACGATACAATGAACTACATCAAGTGCGATGTGTCCACTATCTGTATCGGTATGGCAGCAAGTATGGGCGCTTTCCTGCTTTCCGGAGGAACAAAGGGAAAACGTTTTGCACTGCCTAACTCTGAGATCATGATCCATCAGCCATCTGGCGGCGCCAGAGGACAGGCAACAGAGATCCAGATCGTTGCAGAGAACATTTTAAAGACCAAGAAGAAATTAAATGAGATCCTGGCTGCCAATACTGGAAGAAGTTATGAGGAGATCGCCCGTGATACTGAGCGTGACAACTACATGACTGCACAGGAAGCAAAAGAGTATGGTCTGATCGATGAGATCCTTGCACATCATTAATAGTGTTAATGAAAGGTTAGGTACAATATAGTATGCCAATTAGACCAGATGATACGATCCGCTGCTCCTTCTGCGGAAGGACACAGGATCAGGTTAGAAAAATGATCGCCGGTTCAGGCAATCATAATGTATTTATCTGCGATGAATGCATTGAATTATGCTCAGAGATCTTAGAGGAAGAGTTGGGAAAACAGGAAGAGGAAGATGTAGAAGAGGAAGCACCTCTTTTTAACGATATCCACCTGTTAAAACCAAAGGAGATCAAGGCATTTCTGGACGAGTATGTAATTGGACAGGATGATGCAAAAAAAGTACTTTCTGTAGCTGTATACAACCACTATAAGAGAGTTACTTCCTGCCAGCATATGGATGTAGATGTACAGAAAAGCAATATCTTAATGATCGGACCTACCGGTTCCGGTAAGACCTACCTGGCACAGACGATGGCAAAGATCTTAAACGTTCCTTTTGCCATTGCAGATGCAACCTCTCTTACAGAGGCAGGCTATGTAGGCGAAGATGTGGAAAATATCCTGTTAAAGCTGATCCAGGCTGCAGATTATGATATTGAACGTGCTGAGTACGGCATTATCTACATTGATGAGATCGATAAGATCACCAAGAAATCAGAAAATGTTTCTATCACAAGAGATGTATCTGGTGAAGGTGTGCAGCAGGCCCTTCTTAAGATCTTAGAGGGAACCGTTGCCAGCGTTCCGCCTCAGGGGGGAAGGAAGCATCCTCATCAGGAACTGATCCAGATCGATACAACCAATATCCTGTTTATCTGCGGCGGTGCTTTTGACGGACTGGAAAAGATCGTAGAGCAGCGTATGAGCGCAGGTTCCATTGGATTTAACGCAGAAGTGGTAAATCGCAATGAGATGGATATTGATGAACTTTTACGGCAGGTAGAGCCGAGAGATCTTACCAAATTTGGTCTGATCCCTGAGTTTATCGGCCGTGTTCCGGTCATGGTTTCCTTAGAGCAGCTTACAAAGGAAGCAATGGTAAGAATTCTTTCTGAACCGAAGAATGCCCTTACCAAGCAGTACAAGAAGCTGTTTGAGCTGGATGATGTAAAACTTGAGTTTACACCGGAGGCTCTGGAAGAAGTGGCAAATCTGGCAGTAAAGAGAAAGATCGGTGCCAGAGGACTGCGTTCCATCCTGGAAAATGCTATGATGGATCTGATGTATGAGATCCCGTCTGATGATACAGTAGGTATCTGTACCATTACAAAAGATGTGATCGATAAGACAGGTGAGCCGGAACTGGTATATCGTGATGCAGCTCCGACAACTGCCCGTAAATCTGTTGCAGACAGACTGCGTGGCGGAAAAAAAGGAGAGATCGCCTGATAGATTTCGAGAGAAGATTAGGGGGCTGTCGTAAAGTAGTCTTATTTTGCGGCATGCCCTCTTTTTGATAGATTGAAAGGTGCATAAGATAGAATGGAAGAACAAGTAATAGTAATGCCCACTGTGGCCCTGCGGGGAATGACCATCCTGCCGGGTATGGTGCAGCATTTTGATGTAAGCAGACCGAAATCCATAGCAGCGGTTGAAAAGGCAATGTTAGGGGATCAGAAGCTGTTTTTAGTCAGCCAGAAGCGTCCGGAGATACCGGATCCGGAACTTTCGGATCTGTATCAGATCGGTACCGTTTCTGTAGTAAAACAGCTGGTAAAGCTTCCCTCTAAAAACGTCCGCGTTCTAGTGGAAGGTCTGGAAAAAGCGGAACTTCTCTGCTTTGATACGGAAGAACCTTATCTTATGGGTGAGATCAGCTCATGGGGGAAGAGGAAGAAGATACAGAACCTCTTGCCGGAGAGGCAATGCTCCGTATTTTAAAGGATAAACTGGAAGAATATGGAACTGTCAATCAGAGAGTGGCAAAGGAAACACTTCCGGCGCTGCTGCTGATCGGTGATCTGAAGGAGATGTTAAAGCAGATTCCTATCCAGATGCCATGGGATTATACCGTATGCCAGGCGATCTTAGAGTGTTCCAGCATATCTGCAAAATATGAGGCTGTCCTTCAGACCCTTATGACAGAAATGGAAGTTTACCGTATAAAAAAGGAATTCCAGGAGAAAGTAAAAGCAGATATTGACCAGAACCAGAAAGAGTATATCCTCAGAGAACAGATGAAGATCATCCGTCAGGAGTTAGGGGAGGATAATCCTTTATCTGATGCAGATGAGTATCAGAAGAAAACAGAAAGCTTAAAAGCAGACAAAGAAGTAAAGGAAAAGCTGTTAAAAGAGATCGGCCGTTTCCGTACCATGCCTGCCGGAAGCCAAGATGCCAATGTGCTGCGGACCTACATAGAGACTCTTTTAGAACTGCCGTGGAAGAAAACTTCCAAAGATAACGAAGATATCCGCCATGCAGAAAAGATCTTAAATGAGGATCATTATGGTCTGGAAAAGGTAAAAGAGCGTATTTTAGAGTATCTGGCTGTGCGTTCTCTTACCAAGAAGGGTACAAGCCCGATCATCTGTTTAGTAGGTCCGCCAGGAACCGGTAAGACCTCCATTGCAAGATCTGTTGCAAAAGCATTAAATAAAAAATATGTGCGCATCAGCCTTGGCGGTGTAAGAGATGAGGCAGAGATCCGTGGACACAGAAAGACTTATGTAGGGGCAATGCCGGGACGTCTGGTAGAAGGACTGCGCCAGGCAGGAGTTGCCAATCCGCTGATGCTTTTAGATGAGATCGATAAGGTAAGCAGTGACTACAAGGGAGATACTTCCTCTGCTTTGCTGGAAGTATTAGACGGGGAGCAGAATGTAAAATTCCGCGATCACTATGTAGAAGTTCCTGTGGATCTTTCCCAGGTACTGTTTATTGCCACTGCCAATACCACCCAGACCATACCGGGACCATTACTTGACCGTATGGAACTGATCGAGGTAAACAGCTATACAGAAAATGAGAAGTTCCACATTGCAAAGGACTATCTGGTAGGAAAACAGATCGAGCGAAATGGCCTTACACCACAGCAGATTGTATTTTCCGATAAGTGTCTGGAAAAGATCATCCACAATTACACCAGAGAAGCCGGTGTGCGAAACTTAGAGCGCCGGATCGGGGATGTGTGCCGCAAGGCAGCCAGAAAATATCTGGAAAAGAAGCAGGGACCGATCCGTGTAAATGAAGGAAATCTGGAAAAATATCTTGGAAAAGAGAGAGTCTCTTTTGAAGATGCCAATGAAGAAGATGAAGTAGGTATTGTAAGAGGTCTGGCATGGACCAGCGTAGGCGGCGATACCTTACAGATCGAAGTAAATGTGATGCCTGGAAAAGGAAATCTCCTTATGACAGGTCAGATGGGTGATGTAATGAAGGAGTCAGCTCAGATCGCTCTGACTTATGTGCGCTCGATCTGTCCGGATTACCAGGTGGCAGATGATTACTTTGAAAAACATGATCTGCATCTGCATATTCCGGAGGGTGCAGTTCCAAAGGATGGCCCGTCTGCAGGTATTACCATGGCAACAGCTATGCTTTCTGCTGTAATAGGACGGAAAGTTCTGGCAAAAGTGGCTATGACCGGTGAGATTACCTTAAGAGGAAGAGTGCTTCCGATCGGCGGCCTGAAGGAGAAGATCCTGGCAGCCAAGATGGCCCACAATTAAAAAAGTCCTGGTTCCGGATAAGAACGGCCGGATATGGCAGAATTATCAAAAGAGATCACCAGAGGTTTGGAGATCGTTTATGTTAAAAATATGGATGAAGTAATAAAGGAGGCATTTGTATGATCATCAGAGATGTAAATCTGGAAACAGTCTGCGGTGTTACCAGCAAACTTCCGGACAACACACTGCCGGAGTTCGCTTTTGCAGGAAAGTCAAATGTAGGAAAATCCTCATTGATCAATGCACTGATGAACCGGAAAGCCTACGCAAGAACTTCTTCCCAGCCTGGAAAGACCCAGACCATTAACTTTTACAATATCAATAAAGAGTTGTACTACGTGGATCTTCCTGGATATGGTTATGCCAAGGTTTCACTGGAAGCCAAGGAAAAATGGGGCAAGATGATCGAGCGTTATCTTAGAAACTCCGCCATGTTAAAACTGGTTTTTCTTCTGATCGATATCCGTCATGAACCATCTGCCAACGACAAGATGATGTATGACTGGATCATCTATAACGGCTATCATCCGGTGATCATTGCTACCAAATTAGACAAGATCAACCGCAGCCAGATCCAGAAAAATGTAAAGATCGTCCGTCAGGGTCTTGGAATGGAAAAAGATGGGATCATTATCCCGTTTTCTGCTGAAACAAAGCAGGGAAGAGATGAGATCTGGAGGCTGATCGAAGATACCATGGCAGATGTAAATGAAAATACAGCTGCAGAGGCAGAAGAGAAAACAGAAGAATAATTAAGGGAACATATATAAAAAATGTGCTCTGACACAAAAACACGACCGGGAGAAAAACTCTCAGGTCGTGTTTTTTGATGATTTATTACGATTGACTGCCAGTATATCGCAGGTGCGGCGGTCATGGATGATCACAGTGTTTCTCAAAATTTAAGACAGCAGGGTATGCATCACATGAGAATAAATCTCCTGGCTTTTACGTCTCCAGGCGCCGCATACAGCTTCCGCCTGCTCTTTGTCAGGAACAGAAAGGTCCAGCCCGATCAGGACTGCCTTATTTTCACGTACTTCACAGTGGACGATGTAGTCTGGTTGGTACCTTTGTAAAAGTCGGCGGTGGTACCTACCTCTTCACGCAGGCGGAATTTATTTTCCTTTAAATATTCATCCATGTCATTGATAATGGCAGGAGAAATATTTTTGCCAAAGAAGTTTAAGGTTTCTTCCCCTTCTTTGGTAATATCATAGCGGGTGCTGGAGTGGCTGGCTTCTTTGTGGATCAGCCCGGCATCCTCTAATTCATTTAAGGCCTGCTGCAGTGTGAAATAAGTAGTATAGTCGTGTTCTGTAAAAAAGCTGGTCAGCTGTGCATTGGTAAGAGGAAAATTCACCTGTTTTAACAGATACAGGTTCATCAGTTTATATAAAGTCATAGGTTCCGTAAGCATTATTTCACACTCCGTTAAAAGATTTCTGAACATTCTTATCTATCATAACAAGTTTGCTTCTTTAAATCAAGACAGATTTCACTTTTAAAACAGAAGGAATTGTGTTATCATGGGGGTTAGGTGCTATGTGCCAGTGGCAAATGTTCAGCACCAATCGAAGCGAAGCAAAAATGCGGGAGTGCAAAGCTTACAGCAATCCGGCATTTGAGAAACTGACAGATAAATATGCGAGAGTACATATAGATACAGGTGGTAGTGTATGAGAGAACGGATCAACCGCCTGGCCCGCGGGATCATTGACAGCAGCGTGCCAGAGCTGGTGATAAAACCAGAGAGGATCGAAGGGGTCCTTTCACCGGGAGAGTCCGTGCGGGGAGAATTTTCCGTTCAAAGCGGAAATGACCTGTATATTAAAAGGACTGGTGTATTCCGGAAATGAGAGAGTAAAATTAGAAAGCGAAGCATTTGGTGGACTTCGCAATCACATTATATATAACATCGACACCCGATACTTAGAGGATGGAGATACAGTTAAGGGATCTTTTTACCTGGTCACAAACGGAGGCGAGAAAGAGATTCCTTATTCTTTGCGCATACAGACAGGAAACAGGACAGAGGAACTGGGAAGCTTAAAAACCCCAAGGGATTTTGCAGCTCTGGCAAAGAAAAACTGGGAACTGGCCCTGCGCCTGTTTGAATATCAGGATTTTACAGAAGCGCCTTTTATGCAGGATGTGCAGGCAAGGACGATCTATGAGGGTTTAAAGGGAAGAAACGGCAGAAATAATCTGTTAGAGGAATTTTTAGTAGCTCTTCATGTAAAGGAAGCGGTTTCCCTGCGTACAGACGGGGAAAAGATCCTGTTAAATGCACCGGAAACCATTACAGAAGGTGTGATCGGGCTTACAGCCAGTGGCTGGGGCTATGTAAAAATACAGGTAGAAGCAGACGGGGATTTTCTTGCTGTGGAAAAAATGCAGTGACCACCCGTGAGTTTGACCAGGGCAACTGCCAGATCCATTACCAGATCCTTCCACAATATCTTCATGTCGGAAGAAACTTTGGTTCTGTGCGCATCCGTTCCCTGCGCCAGGAATTTGTTTTCCCTGTAGAAGTAATAAAGAAAAATGTTCAGGGAGCAGATGGAAGAGAGAAAAAAACAGCAGATAAGGCATCTGTCTGTGAATTTTCCCGTCTGCGCCTGAAACAGGAATTTACAGATGAGGAGATTTTTCTGTAACAGCGGGTTATTAAAGAAAACAGAAAATCTCCGTGCCAGATATCCGGAAGATATAGCTGTACGTTTGTGGCGGACAGAACAGCTTTTTAAAGCAGGAAGAAAAGATGCGTATACAGCGGCTCTTGCAGAGATCGGAGATCCTGTTTTAAGATGCAGGGATACAAGACCGGAAATCTACTGCTTTTATCAGTATTTAGAGCTGTTAAATGAGCCTTCTTCTGAAGAGAAAAAGGCAGCACTGGCCCGCTACATACGTAAGCTCTTAAATGAAAACAGGAAAACGGATGGCTGGCTTCTTAACCTGTTAGTAAAAACAGACAGGACCTGCCTGCAAAATCCGCTGGAGCTTTATGAACAGATGCGCTCCATGTTCGGATATGGCTGCAGAAGCCCGTTTTTATATGGACTGGCCTGCCGCCTTCTTAAGATGCATCCGGATCTGTTTGTAAAAATGGGAGAATTTGAGATCCAGGTCTTCCTTGGTGGATTAAAAAATGGCTGGCTGGACCAGAACCTGGCTGTAAAAGCTGCTTTATCCCTTTCAGAGGTAAAGCATTACAGGAAGATCCTGGAAAGACTGTTAGTAAATTTATACAGATCCTATCCGGAAATGCAGGTATTAGAGGCATTATGCGGTCTTCTGATCCGGGGAGAAAAGAAAGACAGATCCGCCTTTGGCTGGTATGAGAAGGCCTTAAAAGCCATATCAATCTTACAAGGCTTTATGAATATTTCCTTTATTCTCTGCCGGATGATTATGGACATGCCCTTCCAAAAGAAGTGCTATTGTATTTCTCTTATGATAAATCTTTAGACCAGGCCAATAAAAGTGTGCTGTATAAAAACATTTTACAGTATGTAAACCCTTCTACGGAACTGTATCAGGTCTATGTGCGGGAAATGGAGCAGTTTGCCATGGAACAGCTGCTTGCAGGCAGAATGAACGGCTGTCTGGCTGTGATCTATGAGCACATGATCTATACAGATATGATCGATCCCAGGGCTGCAGGGATCCTGCCAAAGATCCTTTGTTCCAGCCGCGTAAAATGTGATGATCCGAGAATGAAATATGTGATCGTGCGCTGTGAGGAATTAAAAGAGGAAGAGGCATTTTTATTAGAACATGGGGAAGCTTATGTTCCGGCTGTTTCTAAGAATACAGTCCTGTTTTTCCAGGATGCATATGGGGGAAGATATCTGAATATAAGCCATCGGAAACTGCCGGTCATGGACCGGAAAGAGCTCCTTGACCGCTGTTATGAGGTATATCCGGATCATCCTATCTTAAAGCTTCGCGCCTGTGAGGCTGTGTTAAAAAAAGGCGTGGAAAAAGAGGAGGAAGCCCTTCTTTTAGAAGATACCTTAAGCCAGTTAAAGCTGAATCCTGTATTTGAGAAAAAGCTTCTTCATCTGGTAACAGAATATTACTGTAAAAAGGCTGTTTCCAAGGAAGAAGAAGAGCGGTGCGCTTTCCTGATCCAGTTAGATAAGGACCTGCTGGAGCCGTCCATGCGAAGAAAGATCTGTGAGATCTTTATAGACTGTAATTATTTAAGAGAAGCATATAATATGCTTTTAACTTATGAAATAGAAGATGTGGATCCGGAGAAGCTGTTAAAGCTTTGTACCCGTATGATCTTACAGCAGCTGTTTGACCAGGATGACCGTTTACTGGAACTGTCCTGGAGAGTGTTTGAGGCTGGAAAAGCGGACAGCGTGATCTTAGATTATCTCTGTGAACATTTTAACGGGACCACTTCCCAGATGTATGAGATCCTGATCCAGGCAGTAGGGGAACATGTGGAAACCTATGATCTGGAAGAACGTCTGTTAGCTCAGATGTTGTTTACAGGCAGCTGTGACCAGATTGATTCTGTATTTGACCTTTACATGAAGCGCAAGCGCACCAGGGAAAGTATGGTAAAAGCATATTTTACCCAGAAGTGTATCCAGTATTTCCTGGAAGAAAAGGAGATCGACAGTCAGATCTTCCAGTACCTGAAAAATGCAGTGGGCGCGGATCCTGGCAAGGAAAAGATCCCTACGATCTATCTGCTGGCTCTTACCCGTTACTATGCAGGACAGGCAGAGATCACGGCAGATGAGAAGAAACAGCTGCAGATCATGGTAAATATTCTGTTAGAGTCAGAATGGTATTTCCATATATGAAGGATCTGGGACGGTTTGTTTCTATCCCGGAAGACATTATGGATAAGACCATGATCGAGTACCGGGGAGACAAAAATGTACAGCCCTGGATCGAAATGCGTATCCTTCCCCAGGAGGACCATTTTACCAGGGAAGAGATGAAACGGGTATATCAGGGCATTTATGTAAAGAAACTGACCCTGTTTAAGGGAGAACTTTTAGAATACCAGATCTATGAACGGGGCGAAAAGGGCGCTGTTCTTGTAAAAGAAGGCCGTACCTGCTGTGACCCGGAAAGAGCCGGAAGAGAAAACAGCCGCTTTGCCTGCTTAAACCAGATGTCAGAGGCAGTGGCAAAGCAGGATGCAGAAGGGCTTTTAGGGGCAATGGAAGATTATGTAAAACGATCAGCTGCCCTGGGGATCCTATTTCCTGTGAACTGACGTGTTTTTGAAATGGGATCCAAAAAGATTTCAAACGTACATATGAACTACAACGGAGGAAACAAATAGATGGAAGGACTTGTGATCGGGTTAGATCTGAATGACGATTATTCCCAGATCAGCTGCAATGAAAAAGAAAAGTCCTGGACAGTTCCTACAGTGATCTGCCGCAGAAAAGAGAAAGAAACCTGGCTCATAGGAGAAGAAGCCTATGCAGCCACTCTTTTAGGCGAAGGCGTGATCGTAGACAAGCTGCTTAAAATGGTCCGCAAGGAGGGAACTTCTACTATAGGAGGGATCTGCTATACAGGTACGGATCTATTAAAGATATTTTTGAAAAAGCTGTTAGACTGTCCTTTTAAGGAATTCCATACAGACCAGGTGGAGCAGCTGGTGATCACCATGCACGGAACAGACGCAAAAGTAACAGACTGCCTGATGTACTGTGCAGATTATCTGAACATTCCCAGGGACCGTGTCCATGTGATCAGTCATACAGAAAGTTTTGCTTACTATGTGCTCAGTCAGCGCAAAGAGCTGTGGAGCAACCAGGTAGGTTTATTTGAGTTATCAGAAGACCGGCTCTGCTATTATGAAATGAAGGTACAAAGGGGCATGCGCCGCAACATGGTCCAGGCAGAAGCACAAAACCAGGAAGAAGCCTTTGATTTAGATATCCTTGACTCCCCTTCCGGAAGCAAGCTGGCAGATCAGATCCTTTGTTCCTGTGGGGAAAAACTTCTGGAAAATAAGCTGTTTTCAACCGTATTCCTTACAGGAAAAGGCTTTGAACGTCAGGACTGGGCAATCGGTTTTATGAAACTTGCCTGCAACCGGAGAAGGGTGTTTGTGGAAAATGTGCTGTTTTCCAAGGGAGCAGCGATCAAGGCAAGGGACTATATGGTTCAGGGAACGGAATTTCCCTATGTGTTTGTCTGTGAAGGTAGATTAAAGGCAGAAGTAGCCTGAAAGTCATGCGTGCAGGAAAAGAGATCATGCTGGCAGTTGCTCCTATGGGGATAACTGGTATGAGTCAAAAAGTTCTCTGGAACTGATCTTAGATGGACAAAAAGAGATCGAATTTCTTATTTCCCATCTGGACTCCCGGAAAAAGAGAGCCGTTTCCGTGCCCCTTACAGGTTTTCCTGACCGGCCGGAAAAGACTACCAGGATCCGGATGAATATTGGATTTACAGATGAAAATACCATGGCGGTGGTGATCCGGGATATGGGCTTTGGAGAGCTGTTCCCGGCATCTGATGCAGTGATCAGACAAGAGGTAATCTTATGAGTTTATTATTGTGCAGAAGGGAAAAAGTAAAACATCCCTTTTATATTGAAGTTCTGGGGATCCATATATATTCTTCCCAGGAACTTTGCTATGTGATCTACCATCATCCCTTCTTGTGATGAATGATTTTGTTAGATGCCTCTTTGTTTTCTTTGTTGAAAATTGAGATGGGACTTGGGCTTTCTTGCAGGACGCATGGAAAGCTGGTGGAAGCCGGCGGCCGCCCGGAAGAGGCTTTGTACCTGTTCCTTTCTGAA
>ENA-OQIG01000218-OQIG01000218.1-human-gut-metagenome-genome-assembly--contig:-NODE-218-length-33415-cov-1.874670_pt1 | contig 33415 bp, 45 predicted proteins | sample MGYA00242576_ERZ504741 | MGnify/ENA primary metagenome ERZ504741 (study PRJEB26092, sample SAMD00036436) | human gut metagenome | host: Homo sapiens | study: EMG produced TPA metagenomics assembly of... | reverse complement strand
TTTTAATCTTCTCTCCATTTCTCTTTCAGTAGCGGAACTTTATCTTCCAGATTTTTCAGGATTGCATTTAATTCATATAAATGAATCTGATATGGAATGACACTGTTGTCTTTTACAGTCTGTTTCGGAAGAAACGTTCCCATTTCCATTTCCTTCTGCATGCAGGATGCTTTCGTCACATCTGATATCTTGCCCAGAATATTCTTTTTCAGATAACCGTAAAGTCTTCCTGACTACATTGTTTTGGTGCCTTGATATACGCATAATAATTAGCTTTTTCATCCTTTTTTGCAAACAGTCTCTGATATTCTTCCCTTGAAAGATTCTCTCTGACCAGCTTTTTCAGATCTTTCAGATCTTTTTTATGCTTTTCATAAAGTGCCACTTTTGCCTCTGAAAGAGAAGAATAGTTCTGCAAAATATCAGCCAGAACAGCCCAATCGTACACTGCTTTTGCGTGTTCAATTAATACATATTTTTCTCCCAGCTCTGCTTCGATCTCTCCAGCGTATTCTTCATAACCTGCATCTGCGAAGCAAAGTTTTGGCCGTTCCAGTGTATCCATCTGTTTTTCCCCAAACAGATTTCCCAGTTTTGCTGTTCCACCGGTAATCAATCCCAGCCACTCTTTTTCACAGGATGTTTCTGCCCGCATTGCTTTTACTGCTTTTGTCTTTTTCGCAGATTTGGTCAATGTTCGGTCTTTTAAAATTGCCTCTATTTCCTTGCTTCTTTCCACTCCAATCTCGGAAGAAAAGCCAAGTTCTTCTGCCCGCACTGCTTCAAGGAACTGTTCAAATGTTGTCTGAAATTCTCTTACCTGTTCGATATTTCCGTTTAATAGAAAATGGCCTCTGTGTTTCATCATATGATGCAGAGCAAGATATATCAGGCGAATATCAGGCGTTTCGTCAGTTTCCATTAACCATTTTCTCAGATGATAGATGGTTGGAAACTGTTTATGATATTCTTTGTCTGTGTAATCATCATCCGCAAACAATGCATAGGGAAGTTCCGGACACTTTCCCTGCCTGTCACGCTTATCCTCTGGCCAGTAACGACTCTCTTTCATTCTGCGAAAAAATCCATCATCTATCTTTTCTACTTCTTCCGCAAAAATTTTCTGCAGCAATTCTATTCTCCAATTACGACGATCCAATCTTCGTTTTGCTGTCCGAAACCCTCTTCTCTCTTCTGCAGTCTGTGCACTGTCAAATAGCCGTACACCCCAAAGTGTTTTTCCATGTGCGCGCAAAATTTCGTACTTCTCATTTGTCACAGCCCATCCAACCGAACTGCTTCCCATATCAAGTCCGAGATAATATTCCCCTTTCATCTGTTCTTTCCTCCATTTTCTACATTTTATCTAATTTTACCATATATTTTGATTTTTTACATCTTTTCTTTCCTATTTTCAACAATTCTACTTCCTGGTTCTCGCTGTTCTCACAGTACTGAATCATAACCATGTTTCATTTCTAATTTTAGACAACAAAAAAACTGCTGTCTATGAAGACAACAGTTTTCGTTCCACACACTGTGGACCATCTAACGATGCGTTTTCGATAAATCGTTATTTGAACTTATGATGTAAAATTTAGTATGGTACTAAACTATCTACACTATACTTCTATTTTTTCCTTTCGTCAATCTTTTTTAGAAAGTTTTTATGATAATTATTCCATTTTTTTCTCTTGCGTCCTTCTTGTTTTTATGGTAAAATATATCTTGTTCTGATTACGAACACTGCCGCTGTGGCGGAATTGGTAGACGCACTTGACTCAAAATCAAGCGGTGAATAACCGTGCCGGTTCGAGTCCGGCCAGCGGCATAGCTAAAAAAGATCTGCAAAAACGAACGTTGATGCAGATCTTTTTATTGTCTTCCCTTCAAAAAAACAGCTTTTGAAAGAAAGAAAACCCCTTTCGAAGAACCGGCCATCTGCCGCATGGTTCTTTTTGAAAGGGGTTTTACTGTTGTTATTTCTTATTTATTTCCAAACATCTTCTCATACTCCGGTGTTCCATCCAGTGTAGCGAAGTAGTCCTTCGGGGTTTCTGCGCGGCGGATGACTTCAAAGCTGCCGTCCTCTTTTAACAGAACCTCTGCAGATTTTAATTTTCCGTTGTAGTTGTATCCCATGGAAAATCCATGTGCGCCGGTGTCGTGGATGAAGAGGAGGTCTCCGACTTCCACTTCCGGAAGCATGCGGTCGATCGCGAATTTATCGTTGTTCTCGCACAGAGAGCCTGTTACGTCATATTTGTGGTCGCACGGCTGATCTTCTTTTCCCATCACCGTGATGTGATGGTAAGCGCCGTACATAGCCGGTCTCATCAGGTTGACCGCGCAGGCATCACAGCCGATGTACTCTTTGTAGATGTGTTTCTGATGGATGGCGCGGGTAACGAGTCCGCCGTACGGTCCCATCATGAAACGGCCCATTTCCGTGTAAATTGCAACATCGCCCATGCCGGCCGGAACGAGAACTTCATCGTACACTTTATGTACACCCTCGCCAATCACGCGGATGTCATTGCCTTCCTGATCCGGTTTGTACGGAATTCCGACGCCGCCGGAAAGATTGATGAATTTAATCTTCACGCCCGTCTCTTTCTGCAGCTTTACAGCCAGCTCAAACAGTGTTTTTGCCAGAACTGGGTAGTAATCATTGGTTACGGTATTACTTGCAAGGAAGGAATGGATGCCGAACTCTTCTGCCCCTTTTGCCTTCAGAATGCGGAATGCCTCAAAAATCTGCTCGGTTGTCATACCGTATTTGGCATCTCCCGGATTGTCCATAATATCGGTGCTGATTTTAAACAGTCCGCCCGGGTTATAACGGCAACAGATTTTCTTCGGAATGTAGCCTAATGTTTTCTCAAGAAAATCAATATGCGTAATATCATCAAGGTTAATGATCGCACCAAGCTCTGCAGCCAGTTGATACTCTGCAGCCGGTGTTACGTTGGATGAAAACATGATTTTATCTTTCTCAAATCCCATCGCATCGGAAAGCATCAGCTCCGTGTAAGAAGAGCAGTCGCATCCGCAGTCATATTCACCCAGCATTTTGATCAGTGTCGGGTTTGGGTTCGCTTTTACAGCAAAATACTCACGAAATCCCGGATTCCAGGAAAAAGCTTCCTTTACCGCTTTCGCATTCTCACGAATTCCTTTTTCATCGTAAATGTGAAACGGAGTTGGTACTGCTGCTGCGATTTCTTCCAGTTTTTCTTTTGTTACAAAAGGCTTCTTCGTCATTCTCTTTTGTCTCCTTCTTCTGCTTATTTTGCCTGAATAATGTGAAGCATGTTTGTCATATATCCTTCACCCGTCACCTCGTTAGTAGCAGGTCTCCGGCCGTAAAAATAACCATATCGCCACGTTCTACAAGCTCCTCACGGCGCACCATATACATAGCATGGGAAATGATGTTCTCCGTAGAATCTTCCTCGTATCCGGTCACCGGACGAACGCCCCAGTAGAGCTGCATTTTTCTTCTTGCCCATTCATATGGGGTAACGCCGTAAATCGGTACGCTCGGACGAAGGTTGGAAATCAGTCTTGCAGTCTGACCGGACATCGTCGGAGTCACAATGCAGGCTGCTTTGATGTGTTCTACCATAGAAACGGCTGCACTTCCGACTGCTGCGGAAACATTTAGCTTTCCTTCCAGCGCTTTTCCATCGCGGTAGTCTTCGAATTTCAGATAACGCTCCGTCTGCTCGGCAATCTCTCCCATCATGGTAACTGCTCGATCGGATATTTTCCGGCTGCTGTTTCGCCGGAGAGCATGATCGCATCCGTTCCATCATAAATTGCATTCGCAACATCGGCTACCTCTGCACGGGTCGGACGCGGGTTCCGGATCATGGAATCCAGCATCTGGGTTGCTGTGATAACCGGTTTGTATTTATGATTGCATTTTTCAATGATGATTTTCTGTACATGCGGTACTTGGCACGCCGGAATCTCTACACCAAGATCTCCCCTTGCCAACCATCACACCATCTGCCGCATCGATGATGCTGTCGATGTTCTGCACACCCTCCGCATTTTCGATCTTGGCAATGATATCAATATGCTCTCCTCCGTTTGCCACAAGGAACTCACGGATTTCGTTAATTGCCTCTGCATTCCGGATAAAGGAAGCTGCAACAAAATCAATATCCTGTTCAATACCAAAAAGAAGATCTCCTTTGTCTTTCTCCGTGAGGTTCGGAAGATTGATCGAAACGTTTGGTACATTCACGCCCTTTTTTTCTCCGAGCTCGCCGCCGTTTACTACGGTACAGACAATTTCCGGTGCATTTACTTTTTCTACGCGCAGACCGATCAGACCATCATCGATCAAAATCGTATCTCCCTCTTTGATATCTTCCGTAAGGCCGGTGTAGCTGACAGAACAGTGATTTTCATCTCCGGTCTCCTGAACGGTTGTCAGGGTAAAAGTCTGTCCGGTTACCAGATTCACTTTTTTTCCATCTTTTAAAACGCCGGTACGAATTTCCGGTCCTTTGGTGTCCAGAAGGATTGCCACAGGAGTTTTCAGCTCTTTTCGAAGCTCTTTCAGCATATCCATACGCATTTTCTGCTCATCGTGGTCTCCATGAGAAAAATTAAAACGAGCAACATCCATTCCGGTTTCAATCAGTTTTTTCATCAGGTCACGGGAGTTGGTATTTGGTCCCATGGTGCAGACAATTTTCGTTCTTCTCATACTTTCTCTCCTTCTTTATTTTACATGTTCATGCGTAAACAGGTGATCCTGGCAGTATTCATAGTTTCCGTTGCATCGGGAACAGAAACGGAACTCCAGATTCGGATCATCTTTTTCGGTCCGGCCACAGATCGCACATTTGTGTTTTGTGATCCCGTTCGGATTGCGGTATTCGGCTTCGCCTCTTGAAACGGCCTTTTTAAATTCCTTCCGGCGTCTGTTCTGCTGGAAAGAGCCGCGTTTTCCTTTTCTTGTCATCAGGAAGAACACAAGGACGTTTGCAAGGGAACAAAGAATAACAACACATCCTGCCCAGTTTCCGCTCATGATGCTGGTAATCATGCTGTAGGCGAGAAGCGCTACGTCAAGGTATGCCAGCCATTTGATTTTGATCGGAATAATGAAATACAGCAGTACCTGCATATCCGGGAAGCTGATCGCAAAGCCAAGGAAAATCGAGAGGCTGATGTAGTAAGTGCTGAATGCCGTTCCCATCAGCGACGGATATCCGTTGACTGCATATAAGATTCCATACAGCAGGAAGGAACCGATAATGGTCATCAGAATGCCGGAAAAGATGTAAACATTATACTTGAAATCTCCCAGGCTCTCTCAAGGCTTGTTCCGATTGAGTAATAGAAAAACAGCATGATGATCGTAAAGATATCAAGCTGCTCGGCGGAATCAGAATCCAGCTCACCAGACGCCAGATCTGTCCGTGCAGAATATAATATGGTTCCAGCGTCAGATACTGTCTCATGATGGAGCCGCAAGCGCAATGATATATCCCGCAATGTACGTTACGATAATGTACATCGTCAGATGGCTTAACGCGTATCTCCCATATTTTCGCTCCATTTTGTCTAAAAAATTCATGCACACTCTTCCTTTTTGTTTGTTTTATTTTACCGGCTTTCACTGCCCGAAAATACATTCTCATTATACGTGCTGCCTTTTCGTTTGTCAAACGGTATAACGGTGAATTTCGTCTCCGAAAAAGAGCTTTACGAATGTTTTACTTTCCGGTATAATTTATTAGAAATCTTTTCCAGTTATTTTATAAATATACGAAAAAATTCAGGAGGACTTTATATATGGCAGGATCATCATTTGGTACCATCTTCAGACTGACCACCTGGGGAGAGTCTCATGGAAAAGGCGTGGGCGTTGTTGTGGACGGAGTGCCGGCCGGCCTTTCGCTTTCCGAGGAGGATATTCAGTTTTACCTCGACCGCAGGAAGCCGGGACAGAACCGCTTTACCACAAAACGGAAAGAATCCGATACCGTTCAGATTTTATCCGGCACTTTCGAAGGAAAAACGACCGGTACCCCGATTTCCATGGTGGTATGGAATGAGGATCAGCATTCCAAAGATTACAGCGACATTGCTTCCTATTACAGACCGGGCCACGCCGACTATACGTTTGATGCAAAATACGGTTTCCGCGACTACCGCGGCGGCGGACGCTCCTCAGGACGCGAGACGATCGCACGCGTGGCTGCAGGTGCCATTGCCTTAAAAATGCTCTCTGAGCTTGGCATCACCGTTTCCGCCTACACCCGCTCCATCGGTGACGTGGAAATCCAGTCTTTTGATACCGCTGAAATCGCGAATAACGCCCTGAATATGCCGGATGCAGAGGCTGCCGAAAAGGCTTCCGAGCTTTTAACAAAAGCCATGGCGGAAAAAAATTCCGTCGGCGGTGTGTCGAATGTGTCGTTCACCATATGCCGGCCGGTGTCGGCGATCCGGTGTTTGAAAAGCTCGATGCCAACCTTGCAAAAGCACTCGTCTCCATCGGCGCCGTAAAAGGCGTGGAAATCGGAGACGGTTTCTCGGTCTGCACAGCTACCGGGCTTACCAATAACGATGCCTTCCATGTAAATGCGGACGGCTCCATTGTCAAGCTGACCAACCACGCCGGCGGTATTTTAGGCGGTATCAGCGACGGAAGCGATATCGTTGTCCGGGCTGGTTTCAAACCGACCCCGTCCGTTGCTGCTTCCCAGCAGACCATCAACAAAGACGGCGAAAATATTGCCATCGAAATCAAAGGCCGCCACGACCCGATCATCGTTGCACGCGCCGTTGTTGTCGTGGAATGCATGACCGCTCTTGTCCTGGCGGACGCACTGCTCGTCGGCATGAGCGCCAAACTGGACAATGTAAAGAAAGTCTGGGCTCTGGACGAGAAATAAAGGCCGGACTGCTTCTTTCTGGCTTCAACACAAAAAATGCCTGCGGGATACAGTTCTTCCTGCAGGCATTTTTGCGTTATTTTTTAGTGAACGCCTTTTTTCGTAATCAGAATACAGTTCGGCGTCTCCACTTTCATCGGGCGGCCTTTCTGAACCAGCACGTTTTTCTCATAATCAACGGTAAATGTTGTGATCGTGTTGGACTCATGGTTTGCCACTGCGATATGTTTTCCGTCCGGGAACATTGCAATATCCTTTGGATATTCGCCGCTGATCGGAAGTGCAAACTTCTTCTCCATGCAGCCGGTCTCCGGGTCGATATGGAACATTGCTACGGTATTGTCTCCGGCTGTAGAAGTAAACAGGTAGTGGTGATCCGGGGAAAGGCACATGCCGGATGCAGCGTCGTGCGCCTGGTCCACGTTCGCGGATGTGGTGCTGATCGACTGCAGTTTTTCAAATTCCGGTCCGTTTCCCGTATCACGGTAGCTGAATACATCGACTTTGTTCATCAGCTCGTAAATGACATACGCGTATTTTCCGGATTCACTGAAAACGATCTCTCTCGGACCGGATTCACGCTCACAGCGCAGGATATCCACCAGTTTCAGGCGGTCACGCTGTGTGTTCAGCTTGTACATTTTGATCTGGTCAATGCCGTTGTCGACTGCGCAGACATATTTGTTGTCCGGTGTAGGAACGACACAGCTGACATGCGGGCGGAAGTTACGCTCTGCCACACTGCCAAGGCCCTTGTGGAACACGCCGTCCATCAGACTTCCGAGGCGGCCGTCCTTATGGGTATGTACAACGGTTACTTTTCCGTCATGATAGCCTGCCACGAACAGGTATCTTCCGGTTTTGTCCACCGACAGATAGCAGCCGCGCATGCCGTCGATGTCTACTTTGTTGATCGGGGTCAGGTCTCCGTCATCCTCCACTGCAAACACTGCAACGCCTTCATCTGCAATCGAATACAGGTATTTGCCGTTTAAGGAACGGGCAATGTGGGAAGAGTTGTTGACCGGTATGACTTTTCGCTCTGTCAGAGTGCCTTCTTCTACATTTACATCATATAAATGAATACCAATGCTGCTTCCATGGGTATAAGTGCCTACATAGCTACGTACTCATCCTTCATGTTGTTTTCATCCTTCTGCCTTCTCGCACATCGTGTGAATTTTCTAAAAATATTTTAACACAATTTCCGCGCCACGACAACGAGGAAAACGGATTTTTGATATGTAAACGGTAACACTTTATTTTTAGACACAGGATATTCTCCTGCAGAGAATTTTTTAGATATTTCTATTGTTTTTGGATTGTAAGAGTTGAGGTTTCCGCTGCATACCATTTCCATTTTCTACGCTCTCGTCAGACTGATTTCCTGACTCATCATTCCCTGCAGTTTCTTGATTGCGCGGCTGTACTGGCACTGCAGCGCCTGCTCGCTTTTCTTGCAGAATCCGCTGAGCTCTTTGTAGCTGAATCCATATGCTCTCCCCCAGAAAATGCGCTGATCCATCGGATTCAGGTTCTGGATGCAGTTCTGCATCACCATTCGTTCCTCAATCTCGGCTGTCGCGGCCGCCTCCCCTTCATTTCTGTTCTCTTTCTGATACTGTGTATAGGAAACTTCATTCTGATAATAATGTTTTCTGCGCTGATTCTTGATCTTGTTTTTTGCCACACAGAACAGCCATTTCGTCATCTCTTCTCCTTCGAGATCGGCAACGGTTTCAAATTTTACCACCAATACCTCCCATACATCGTTCAGCACATCCTTCGCCGTCTCCCGGTCATTGTTCAACTGACCGCAGATATAACGGAACAGCACATGACTGTTTTCCTCGAATATGATCTGAAAAAATCGTTCCTTCTCTTGTCTCATACACTTCTTTCTCCCTCCTGTTATTTCGCTGTCCTTCTCTTCCGGGCCCGTCATATATGTAATGTGTTGAGACTATCGAAATCTTTCGTTTTTTCAGAATATTTCTACTATTTGACCTTATTACTTTTGTTAATAAAGCAAAATATTGCGTTATAACTGCACCGCGGCGCATAATCAAATTTTTTCTTTCGAAATCAGAAATTACTGTTTCTGACAAAAAATTCCCGCAGAAAGGAGCTTTCTTCCTCTCTGCGGGAATCTTCTATTTTGGTTTTATTTTATTTAAAGTAAGCAACACCGGACTCAAAGATCTTCAGATCCTGCTCTCCGTAGATGTTGACTGCTACGCCGTTGTCGCGGCGCTCTGCGTGTGCCATCTTACCAAAGACACGGCCGTCCGGCTGGTGATACCCTCGATTCCGCAGTAGGAACCGTTGACATTCCAGTACTCGTCGTTGGTCAGGTTTCCGTTGACATCGCAGTAGCGGGTTGCAATCTGGCCGTTTGCCATCAGCTTGTCGATCCACTCTTTCGATGCTACGAAACGTCCCTCTCCGTGGGATGCCGGGTTGGTGTAAACACCGCCAAGCTCGGCGCCTGCCAGCCATGGGGATTTGTTGGTCACAACCTTCGTGTAAACCATCTTGGAAATATGGCGTCCGATAGTGTTGAAGGTCAGAGTCGGGGAATCCTCCGTCTGTCCGAGAATCTCACCGTACGGAACGAGTCCCAGTTTGATCAGTGCCTGGAATCCGTTGCAGATACCAAGGGCAAGTCCGTCTCTCTCATTCAGCAGTTTGGTAACAGCTTCTTTGATCTTCGCATTCTGGAATGCGGTTGCAAAGAATTTTGCTGATCCATCCGGCTCATCACCTGCGGAGAATCCGCCAGGGAACATGATGATCTGCGCCTGGTTGATGACTTTTTCAAAGGCATCGACAGAACCGCGGATGTCTTCTGCGGAAAGATTGCTGAATACCTGAGTGATAACTTTTGCACCGGCACGCTCGAAAGCTCTGGTGCTGTCATACTCACAGTTCGTTCCCGGGAAGACCGGAATGAATACGGTCGGCTGTGCCAGCTTGTGGGAGCATACGTGGATGCTCTTTGCCTGATAGCAGCTGTCTGCAACAATTCCGTTTTCGTCTGCTGCTGCCACATTCAGGGCATCTACCTCCGGAAGCTCTGCACCGGATACGGTCTTGAATACTTTTTCCAGCGGTTTGTTCCATGCGGAAACGGCCTCGCGGATGGTGATTTCGGTGTCTTTATAGGAAAGAACCGGTTTGTCTGTCACTTCACCGATGACGGTGTAGGTGCTTGCCAGCTCTCCGACTTTTTCAGCCGGAACTTCGCAGATCAGATCTGCAATATATGGAGTAAAGAGATCTCTCTCGTCTACATTGTGCTCGATGGTTACGCCGAGAGCATTACCGAATGCCATCTTGGATACGGCTGCTGCGATACCCTGACGGTCTACGACATAAGCGGCTTTCACACGGCCGTTCTGCATATCCTCATGCAGTTTTCTGTAGGTTTCCATGACGCCTTCGTACTCTGGAAGCAGATGTGCGTCGACTGGAAGGTGGATCCACACGAGTTTGTCTCCTGTGTTTTCAGCTCCGGAGATACTACATCTTTAATTTTGCAACGTCAACCGCGAAGGATACGAGTGTCGGCGGTACATCGATATGGTTGAAGGTACCGGACATACTGTCTTTTCCTCCGATAGACGGCAGGCCGTAGCCCATCTGTGCGTCGTATGCACCAAGAAGTGCTGCGAACGGCTGGCTCCAGCGGTGCGGATCCTCAGTCATTCTGCGGAAATATTCCTGGAAGGTGAAGCGGACTTTGCTGTAATCGCCGCCGACTGCCACGATGCGGGACAGGGACTCGGTTACGGCATAGACTGCTCCGTGATACGGGCTCCAGCTCGATACGTATGGATCAAAGCCGTAGCGTTCTATTCATGGTAACGGTTGTTGGTTTTTCCATCCGGAACCGGCACTTTTTGCAACCATGGCCTGAGTTTCAGTCAGCTGATATTTTCCACCGTACGGCATCAGCACGCTGGCTGCTCCGATGGAGGAGTCAAACATCTCGACAAGACCTTTCTGGAGCATGCGTTGAGGTCTGACAGGGTGGACAGCCATTTTTCTTTCACGTCGGCAATGTCACCGCTTCTTTTTAACGGGGTGTCCTCTGCTTTTGGAATCTCTACGAAGACATCATTCTCCTGATGTGCTCCGTTGGTATCCAGGAATGCACGGGAAATATTGACGATCTCTTTTCCTCTCCAGGAGAGTACCAGACGCGGGTCCTCGGTTACGACTGCAACTTCGGTTGCCTCCAGGTTCTCTTCTGCGGCATATTTCAGGAACTGCTCACGGTCTTTCGGTCGATGACAACGGCCATACGCTCCTGGGACTCGGAGATGGCGATCTCGGTTCCGTCGAGGCCGGCATATTTTTTCGGTACTTTGTCCAGATTGATCTTAAGGCCCGGTGCCAGCTCGCCGATGGCAACGGAAACTCCGCCTGCACCGAAGTCGTTGCATTTTTTAATCAGAAGGCTGACTTCCTCGCGGCGGAACAGTCTCTGCAGTTTACGCTCAGTCGGTGCGTTTCCTTTCTGTACCTCTGCACCGCAGGTCTCGATGGATTCTGTCGTATGTACTTTGGAGGAACCGGTTGCACCGCCGCAGCCGTCTCTTCCAGTACGGCCGCCGAGCAGGATGATGATATCGCCCGGATCGGAATTTTCACGGACAACGGCACGGCGCGGTGCTGCTCCAAGGACGGCTCCGATCTCCATACGTTTTGCCACGTAGTCCGGATGGTAAACTTCTTTGACATAGCCGGTTGCAAGACCGATCTGGTTTCCATAGGAGCTGTAGCCGTGTGCTGCTTCTCTTACGAGTTTTTTCTGCGGAAGTTTTCCTTCGAGTGTCTCGCTCTGCGGACGGGTCGGATCTGCGGCTCCGGTCACACGCATTGCCTGATATACATAGGTTCTGCCGGAAAGCGGGTCACGGATTGCACCGCCAAGGCAGGTTGCTGCACCACCGAACGGCTCGATCTCGGTCGGGTGGTTGTGGGTCTCGTTTTTGAAGTTGATCAGCCACTCTTCGTCTTTTCCGTCTACATCTACCGGTACGACGATGGAGCATGCGTTGATTTCATCAGACTCTTCCTGATCTGCGAGTTTTCCTTCGGATTTCAGTTTTTCATTGCCAGAAGGGCAAGGTCCATAAGGCAGATGAATTTGTCGTCACGGCCTTTGTAGAGTACCTCACGGTCGCTTAAGTAGCGGTCGTAGCTTTTTTTTCATCGGCTCGTAGTAGTCGCCTTCGCCGAAGGTCACGTTGGTAAGCTCGGTGGAGAAGGTGGTATGGCGGCAGTGATCGGACCAGTAGGTATCGAGTACGCGGATCTCGGTCATGGATGGATTTCGTTTTTCTTCGCCGCGGAAGTAGTTCTGGATATGCAGGAAGTCTTTGAAGGTCATGGCAAGGCCGAGGGAATCATACAGGGCTTTTAATTCTGCCTCCGGCATGTCGATGAATCCGTCGAAGATTTTGACGCCTGCCGGCTCTTCAAATTTTGTCACGAGGGTTTCCGGTTTTTCAAGTCCTGTCTCTCTGGAGTCTACCGGATTGATGCAGTGTGCTTTACTGCGTCAAACTGCTCATCAGTCATCTCTCCTTCGATAACATACGTAACGGCGGAGCGGATGATCGGCTGCTCGTCTTCTTTTAAGAACTGCACGCACTGTACGGCAGAATCGGCTCTCTGATCAAACTGTCCCGGAAGGAATTCTACGGAAAATACTCTCGCACCTTCTGCACGCGGGAAATCTTCCTGATAGCAGATATCAACCGGCGGCTCTGCAAAGACTACTTTACATGCTTTCTCATATGTCTCATCACTGATATTTCTACATCGTACCGGATCAGCTCCCGTACGTTGGTTACGGTCTGGATGTTCAGATAGTGCTTGATTTCATGCTTCAGATCTTTCGCCTTAATCGCAAATTCCGGCTTTTTCTCCACATAAACGCGTCTGACTGTACTCATTTTTATCCTCCATTTGTCTGAATCATAGTCCCCCAAAAACGGGACAATCTTTCGTTACTTACAGAATAGCATATTTATCTTTATAAATGAAATTAATATATCTTATATGTTTTATAAGTTTTGTTTCTTAATAGACGGACGCATTTCATTTTTCCTGCACTACCATCCACTCATCACCATTCTCTCCTGTCCTAAACCGTCAGGCCCGCGCACTTTCTGGTGCGCGGGCCGTCCGTTTCCGTTTTTACATTCTATATTTCGCTTTTTTCTCCCGTGTCCGCAGTGCATTCCCCGCCTTTGCCGGCCGGTACAGCAGCATACAGGTTCCCGCATTCATAACAAGCGCACAGCACACATCCGATACGGAGTGCTGTTTTAAAAACATGGTCGAAAACACAATCAGCACCGTCAGGCCCAGGCAGACGTTTCGGAATACCGGGCGGTTTTTGAGCTGCTCGCTGTGTTCTACGGCAACAGCTACGGCTACGGAATTATATACGTGAATACTTGGGAATACGTTGGTCGGTGTGTCTGTCAGGTAAAGGCCTCTGACAGATCCGTGAAAATGTTCTCCCGTGGGAATACCGTCGGGCGCAGGTTCTGGCCGTTCGGGTACAGATAGGAGATCACGAGGAACGCCGTCATTCCGATTCCCAGGTTGATAATCAGCTGATAATATTCTCTGCGGTTCTTGTTGCAGAAGCCGAAATAAAGGACAGACCATGCAATATATCCAAACCACATAAAATAAGGAATCACAAAAACTACACAGAACGGAATCATATCATAAACGGAGTATGAATCAGATGATAACCTTTCGTAATGTGAGTTTCCAGATATTGAAAACATTTCAGATAGAAAATACCATAAACACTACCGGAAGAAAATGCTTATATTTTTTTATTGTCTTCATAGTTTCCCTCCACTTTTCTGACGAGGTTTTTCTCTTCAACCTGCTGAAATTATAGACACACCGAAAACCGAAGTAATAAGCTTTATTATTTTTTAAGAAACAATTCATCTGGTTTCTGAAAACCGTCCTTGGGATGGAAATGTTCAAAGATCGCCGCATCGAATTTTTTCCGTGTCCGGTTATATACATGCTCATCTTTTACCGTCCATGCAAATGCCGGTGTCCGAAACAGCATACGGTCGATCAGGAAGCCCGGGCAGTCGGCATAGCGGTGGTCGTAGGCGATAAAATCCGGTTTCCCGATAAAATTCAGCATCAGATGACGCGCCATTATCCGCAGGATCAGATGCACCTTATCATCCTTTGAAAAAACGGCCGGAAAGCTGGCCGCGCAGCGTCTGCGGCATGTGGCGGCGGCACCAGCGGAGGGCCAGGCTGTTGAAGGATTCCATGCAGAACATACCGGTGTACCCCTCCATCTCCTTCTGAAATCCCGCACAGACCGCCGTGGAAAGTCCCGGCATCTTGATTTCGATTAAAAGCGGCACGCGGCCGTCTACCGTCTGCAGTACCTCACGAAGCAGCGGAATCTTTTCCGTGCTGTCGCCCAGATGGAACTGCTGGAGTTCCTCATACGTATAATCGCTGATTTTTCCCTCGTTTCCACACATCCGCTTCATCGTGTCGTCGTGGAACACCACAATCCGGCCATCCTTTGTGATCTGAATATCCAGCTCGATGGCATATCCCTGCTCCGCCGCGCGGGCAAAAGCCGGAAGAGAATTCTCCGGAACTCCCTCCGCCGCGTTCCACAGACCGCGGTGCGCATAATTCCATTCCGCAAATTGCAGACATTCCTGCCGTCTCGATGTAGCCGGCAGAATGGAAAAGAAATAACCTGCTGCCAGGACGGCAAGCACTGCAAAAAATATGATCCAGAACATCATCTTTCCATCCCTTCTTTCACCCAGTCGCCCAAAAGGCGGAGACGCTCCGTTTCCAGTCCGATCCTTTCCTCCGTGCGGTGTCCGCCCGATTCTCCGTCCAGGTGGACCGGTTCCGCGCGGTCTGTCTGAAAGGAAAGGCTGCTGCACCGCTCCATATGTACCTCAGGAAATCCTGTGTGGCGTCCAAACAGCGCCATCGGCAGAAGATAGCTGACTTTCCATTTGGCAAGATTGGAAACCACCATCACGTCGAGCAGATCATCTGTCCCGTCCGCTCCGGGCAGAAGCAGAAGCCGCCGCTTCGTACGGAAAATTCATTGCCACTGCAAAAAGAACATTTTCAAACGAACGGTGTTCTCCGTTTTCCAGAGCTGCATCCAGCGTGAACGGTTCGAGATAAAAGAGCTGCCGCAGTGCAATCATCACATACGTAAGTTTTCCCAGATGCAGCCGGTTCAGCGTATTCTTGATTTTTGATGCCAGCGCCTCGTGCAGATGCCTGCATCAAACCGATGCCGGTGCTGACGAGAAATCTCCGCTTTTGGCTGCCAAGAAGCGCCGTTCCAATGTTGATCTCCTTTTCCTCCCCTTTCAGCACAGCTCCAGCGCCTGCAGCGGATCGGAGGGAATTCCGGCACCGCGCGCAAAATCGTTGCCGCTTCCCGTTGGAATATAACCGAACTTTACATCCGACAGGCTGGTGATTCCATCGACCGCCTCATTCGCCGTACCGTCTCCGCCGATCGCCAGAAGGACATCATCGGGATTCCATACCCCTTTCGCGGTCAGCCGTGCTGCCGTCTCCCGTGCGCTTCCGTGATACTTTGTCGGATATACACGAAATTCCGTTCTGCGCCGCTCAAGCTCGCCCTCAATCACCGGCCACAGCTTCTCGCCGCGCCCCGACCGCGATTTTTTATTTACTATAATATGATACATTAAGTCATACCTTCCTTTTTCTTCTGTAAAAAACCACTTCAAATCACCTGAATCATGTTCTTACGCAGCGAAACAGCAAGTGTTTCACTGCTGAGTGAACAGTAACCAAATCAGCCATATTGTAGCAGTTTTCCCCGCAAACCACAACTATCTTCACAAAATCTTAACTTGTTGCCGCCGTAAAAATTCCCGCACCCCTGTCTTTTCTTTCTTGACAGACCTTTTTGTTCTGCTAAAATAAAAAGTACCGCGGTTTCGTCCGCAGAACGTCACTCATTTCTGAGGAGGTTTTTATGAATTTTTACGATATGACACGCGCAGGGAGGATGATACGATGAAGCTCTCCCCCGCATTTCTCGCTTATAAACTAAGCAGCGCTTTTTCGGTTCTTGCACCGGAAAACCTGCCGCTCTCCGGCACACTGGAGCTGCCTGTTCTTTATCAGACAGGCTCCGCAGCCACTGCGCACCGGGTCTTTCTCTGCACAGAAGAACAGATCGGCTCTCTTTCCTCCCTCCCGGAAGAAAGCAGCTCCCTTTTTCTTCTCTGTACCGAAGAACTGCCGGAGGAACTTCCGGCTCCGGTTTCGATCGCCGTTAAGAGCAGCGTATCCGCTGTTTTTTCGTTCCTGCAGGAGCTTTTCTGGACGTACGATTCCTGGCAGAAGGAGCTGATGCAGGCACGCTCGACGGAAAATCGATCCAGCATCTTTTAAATCTCTCCCTGCCTGTTTTTGCCCACCCGCTGATGGTGGTCGGCATGGATTTTCCATCATCGCCGCAGCGTCCGAAGAACCTTCCTTTTTTCCCGAGAAGGTGTTTGGCTCCCTCGATGCAACGCGCCCGCTTCTGCTCTCCTTGACAGAAAGCAGCGAATACGCGTCCGTCCGCGATCTCGATGGATGGTTCCGCTTTCCGGATCACGTAACGGGACTTGGTTCCCTCTGCGTCAACATCACGCAGCATGGTCAGAGCGCCTACCGCCTGCTGCTCCTCGACACGAAAAAGGATCTTTCTGATTCCGAAGGCTTTCTTCTTGAATTTCTTGCAGAATGATCCATCACGCCTTCCTGCACAATGTGATGCAGAAAACCTCGCCGGCGCAGTCGCTTCACACCGTGCTGCTCCGTGCCCTCGACGACCGGATGGCCGACTATATTGCGGTCAGCCAGGCTCTCGATGCGCTCGGCTGGCATTCCCGCCACACCTACTGCTGCCTCTATCTGCAGCTCTCCGATATGGATCAGAAAAACCTGACGGCAAACTCGGTCTGCGCCTATCTGGAAAACATTCTGACCGGCTGCTCCGCGTTTCCGCACGGCGGCGGTATCGTTGCGTTCTTTAACCTCACGCTGTCCGATTTTTCCATGACCGATCTGATGGAACGCATGGTGCACTTTGTGGAGGACAGTTCCTTAAATGCCGGCTTTTCGCGCTGCATGAACGGCCACATGAATCTGCGCCGCCAGTATATCCAGGCAAAAATCGCCCTGCAGTTCGGTACGCGAAAATATCCCGACAAACGGATGCATCCGTTCAACGATATCTCGTTTGACTACATCCTCGATCAGGCAACAAAAAAGCTCCCAGGCTACATGCTGTGCATGAGAGACTTCTCTTTCTGCAGGAGCACGACGACAGCTCCGGCAGTGACTATATGCGGACGCTCCGCTGCTATCTGGACAACCACTGCAATGTCGTCCAGACGGCTCGTGAGCTTTTTATCCACCGCAGTACCCTGCTCTACCGCCTGGAAAAGATCAAGGAAATTTTAGAATCTGATCTTTCCAGCCCGGATGAAATTCTGTATCTGATGCTTTCGTTCCGTTTTATCGACCTCGAAAATGAAGAAGAAAACCGTTCTGGATCTTCGCAGCCAGAAAAGCACAGATAAAACCAACCGCAATTCCCGCTAGGACATCGGTCGGGAAATGCACAAACAGATACAGTCTGGAAAATGCAATCAGGCAGGCCAGAATCAGTGCGGCAGCTCCTTCTTTTTGTGCATCACAAAAATAGAGACTGCCGCCGCAAACGAAGCTGCCGAATGGCCTGATGGGAAGGAATAGTCCTTCGGAGCGGCAACCAGCAGCTTTACCTGCTCGTCAATCCAGCACGGACGCGGGCGCGCTGCCAGCGGCTTTAACACCAGATTACATAAAATCAAATCTAAAATCAGCGCAATCGCCATTCTTACACCGCATTTCCGGTATTTCGGAAGGATTAAGAAAACGGCGGTCAGCGCAATCCAGATCCATCCCGCATTTCCAAGTGAAGTAATTCCCACCATCACCCGATCGAGCACTGCATTGTGAAGATGCTGCAGTACATATAAAATTGAAAAATCCATTCTTACCCCTCTCTGTAAAAAATGGGCATTTTTCTGCTGTACATCTGCTGATCGGCGGCCGCCTCGTACAGAAATTCCGCCAGGGCCTCTCTCGAGTATCCAGCCGGAACTGGCTGCCGTCCAGCGAAATACTGCAGTTCTGCCCTACCTTTTTCACTTTCCCGTCTCTTCCCGCACACGTCCGCACCAGTGTCCAGTTCAGATCGCTCCGTGCCAGAACCTGTCCCATCTTCTGCATATCTTTATAGACACCTGGCCAGAAAATCTGCATGAATTTCGTACTCATTCTCTGGTATTTGTCCTCGCAGTCTCCAAACGCATGAATGCAGACATGGCCTACCGTCACAAACCGCGTTTTTCCAAGCTGCTTCATGGCCGAAAGAATCATCGCGTTTCCGTCAGCCAGCGGTGTCTCCTCTTCTTTTACATGTTTCACACGCATCGGAGTCAGCACGCTGATGACTGCATCCGCTTCCAGCAGTGCCTCCAGCACGCGTTCCCGGTTCTGAAGGCTTCCCTCAATCACGGTCAGATTTTTTCTCGGCAGATCGCTTTTGCATCCGGCACGTAGGCGGTCACCTGTGCGCTGTGAAGAAGCGCCGTGTTGGTCACATACTGCCCAAGCAGTCCCCCCAGACTGAATATTGTAATTCTCATGAAATCCTCACTCTCATCTGTGTGTCTTTTGTATCCTCCGCAGATTTTTTGACACACTTTCCTAATGTTATCTCCTATTCTAACACACCGCCCGTATACGATACAATGAAATAAAACTAAAAAAAGTATAACCTTTTTCGTCCTTTCTTCATATCGTAAGTAGAACCGTATTTTCAGGAGCTTTGATCTTATGCCCTATACTATCGTAATCGATGCCGGACACGGGGGAAGTGATCCGGGCGCTGTCTATGAGGGACGCAGGGAAAGGATGACAATCTTTCCCTCGCCATCGCGGTCGGCGAGCTTCTTTCCCGGCAGGTGTCTCTGTCATTTATACCCGCACAACCGATGTTTATCAGACGCCGTTTGAAAAGGCGCAGATGGCCAATCAGGCGGATGCCGACTTTTTTATTTCTTTTCACCGGAATTCTTCGGAAGAACCGAACCAGTATACCGGCGTGGAAACGCTTGTCTATGACAACTCCGGCATCAAACAGACAATGGCAGAAAACATTAACGGCGCGCTCTCGGAGCTGGGATTCCGGAATCTCGGTGTCAAGGCACGGCCAGGGCTTGTTGTTCTGCGGCGGACGAAAATGCCGGCTCTTCTGATTGAAACCGGCTTTCTGAACAATGAGCAGGACAATACGCTCTACGATGAAAAGCAGGAAGAAATCGCCCGCGCCATCGCGGATGCAGTGCTTGGAACGCTGGATCTCGAGACGGTCACGGAGGCTGACCGGCGCGCTGCGGAAACGGAAACCGCCCGTCCGTCCGTTTCAACAGCGGATACCGTCACTGCTTCCGCTTCGCCCCATCCCACGCCGCCGGAACAGGAAAATCCTTCCGACACACCGGAAACCTTCTACCGTGTCCAGACCGGCCTTTTCCGCATCCGCCAGAATGCCGACCGTATGCTTACGACCTTCTCGACCAGGGCTATCCCGCTTTTCTTCTCGCCGAGGACGGCTTTTTCAAGGTCCAGGTCGGCGCTTACCGCCAGCTCGGAAATGCCATTCTGATGGAACGCCGCCTGCGCCGCGACGGCTATTCCACCCTGATTACCACCTGAGCGTCTGACGCACCAGTCGAAAAAAGAGCGTGCCGGAATTTTGTTTTCCGACACGCTCTCGTTCTCCTTATAACTTTTTCAGTTTTGCAAACGAAGCAAACATTTTCTTCGTACCAGCCTGGTCGAAGTTGACGGTAACTTCATAATCTCTTCCGCCGTCCACGATATCCGTGACAATGCCGACACCGAACTTGATATGGCGCACCGTATCCCCGATTTCGTAATCGAGTTTCGTCGCTTCTGCGCGCTGAAGGTTTTCGCCTGCTGCGGCTTCTCGCGGAATGCCTGCTTCATCGCCGCATAGACGCTGCCTCTCGTCGGAATGTCCATCTTCGGCTTCCGGTCTTCGATCTCCCCGCGCTCCCGCTCCAGGGAAATCAGCTCCCGCGGAATCTCTTTGACAAAACGGGACATCTTGTTGTACTGCACTTCGCCGCGGATCATTCTCTGGCGCGCACACGTCAATGTCAGATGCTGCATCGCACGCGTGATGCCCACGTAGCAGAGACGGCGCTCCTCCTCCAGCTCCGACGGATCATCCCCGGTGATCGTCATGTAGCTTGGGAAAATACCATCCTCCATGCCGGCAAGGAATACGTTCGGGAACTCCAGTCCTTTTGCGGAATGCAGTGTCATCAACAGCACGTAATCGCTCTCCTCATCCACCGAGTCGATATCAGACACCAGCGCAACCTCCTGCAGAAAACCACCGAGAGATGGCTGTTCGGCGCTCTCCTCATAATCCGCAATCTTTGAAATCAGCTCGTCGATGTTCTCGATGCGGGCTGCCGCTTCTTCGGTTCCCTCCGCCTGCAGATCTGCTACATAGCCGGTCTCCTCGATGATTTCATTCAGCAGCTCTTTGACCGACAGATAATCTGCTTTCGCGCGGAGTACCTGTAAAAAGGACGTGAAGGATTTAATCTTATTTAAAGACCGCATCAGCCCGGCACATACTCGGCCTCGAGAAGCGCATCGTAGAAACGGATGCCCTGCTCTGCTCCCAGTCCTGCACTTTGTTGATCGTCGCCGCTCCGATACCGCGCCGCGGAACGTTGATGATACGCAGTACCGCAAGGTCATCCTCCGGGTTCTCGATCACACGCAGATACGCCAGCAGATCCTTGATCTCGCGTCTCGCATAGAAGTTGACACCGCCCACGATTTTATATGGAACATTTGCAAGCAGCAGTTTCTCCTCAAAAAGACGGGACTGTGCGTTGGTACGGTAGAGAATTGCATAATCACGATACTTCTTTCCCTCCGTGCGGACGCCGCGCGTGATTTCTCCTGCCACGTACTCCGCCTCCTCAAAACCGCTCTGGAACTGCCGCAGATCGATCAGGTCACCTCCGGGTTCTCTGTCCACAGGCGTTTTGCTTTTCGTCCCTGGTTATTCGCAATCACTTCATTTGCCGCATTCAGAATATTCTGCGTAGAACGGTAATTCTGCTCCAGTTTAATGACCTTCGCATCCGGGAATACATGCTCAAAACTCAGAATATTTTCAATATTCGCCCCGCGGAATTTGTAGATTGACTGGTCATCATCGCCGACAACGCAGAGATTGCGGTATTTGCCGCCAGAAGGCTTACAAAGCGGAACTGAACCGTGTTGGTATCCTGATACTCATCGACCATGATATAGCGGAACTGCTCCTGATAATAGTCGAGCACTTCCGGGAACTGCTGGAATAATTTTACGGTCTGTACCAGCAGATCATCGAAGTCCATCGCATTGTTTTTCTTTAACTCTGCCTGATACTCCGCATAAACTGCCGCATACTTCTGCAGCTTCCAGTCGATTCCCGCGTCAATCCGGTACTGGTCCGGCTCAATCATCTCATCCTTTGCGGACGAAATTGCCGCCATGATCGCACGGTCGCGGTACAGTTTCGGATCCATCTGGAGCCGTTTCATGATGTCCTTGATCAGCGATTTCTGGTCATCGGTATCGTAAATTGCAAAATTGTTGGCGTATCCCAGACGTTCAGCATGGCGGCGCAGAATCCGCACGCAGCTGGAATGGAAGGTGCTGACCCAGATCCGCTCCGATCCGTATCCCACGATTTTATCGACACGCTCACGCATTTCTCCGGCGGCCTTGTTCGTAAAGGTGATCGCCATAATATTCCACGGATTGACGCCTTTGTCCCGGATTAGGGAGGCGATGCGGTGCGTCAGTACCCTCGTCTTTCCCGAACCGGCACCTGCAAGGATCAGAAGCGGCCCTTCGGTGTACTCCACAGCTTCCATCTGCATCGGGTTTAATCCTGTTTCTGTCTGATTCATGTTCTTTCTCCTTCATCTGCTTCGAATCTTTTCACATGCATCTCAGTATATAACAAATCCGCCCCGGTTACAAGTAAGAACGAACATACGTTGCATTTTTATCATGGAAACTTTTTTCGCAAAGTCCTTGCTATCTGGTATTAAAAACTATATAATGGGAACAGTGAGGTGATAACAAATGACGATAGACTCAGATAAAATTCTTCATGATTTACTGAATTCACTGGATTCTCTCGAAGGCATCCGCCCGGGGGAAATCCCGAACATTGCTTTATATATGGACCAGGTCACGACCTTTATGGACGCACAGCTCGCTTCTTCGCGCCGCTTCGAGTCCGATAAGGTTCTGACAAAAACAATGATCAACAACTATGCAAAAAACAAGCTGCTCCCGCCGCCGGTCAAAAAGAAATATTCGCCGGAGCACATGATGCTTCTGGTTTTTATTTACTACTTTAAAAACATCCTCTCGATCACGGATATCCAGACACTGCTCGCCCCGATCACCGATCGGTATTTCGGCACGGAGAGCGGCTTTTCCATCAAAGATATCTACGACGAAATTTTCCAGATGGAAAAAGAAGAAATTGCATCCGTAAAAGAAGATCTTCTGAAAAAAGCGGATGTATCCAAGTCCATGTTCGGCAGCTCACCGGAGGAGGACCGGGAATTTCTCCAGCTCTTTTCGTTTATCTGTCTGCTGAGTTTCGATGTCTATCTGAAAAAACAGATGCTCGAGCACATGGTGATGAACTGGCATCCCTCGCGGCGCCTTCTGATCCGAAAAAGAAAAATTAAGAACAAACGTGTAATTAAAAAAGACGGCTGCGTTGGAATCGCACCGTCTTTTTTGATTTTACACATTTTCTTTCTTTTCCATCCGTTCAAACACCATCTCATATCCGTCGTTTCCATAGCTTAAGGAACGGTTCACGCGGCTGATCGTCGCCGTGGATGCTCCCGTCTTTTCGGAGATTTCCAGATACGTTCTCTTCTCCCGCAGCATTTTCGCCACTTCAAACCGCTGCGACAGCGAAAGCAGTTCGTTGATGGTGCATACATCCTCAAAAAAAGTATAGCATTCTTCCTTATTCTTCAGACACAAAATTGCCTCAAAAAGCTGGTCTACTGCTTCTGAATGAAGTTTCTTGTTCATTTCAAGCCCTCCTGTACGAAAATTAAGTCCCCATCTCATTCTTATAACTCGGAATACTACCATTTTAGCACAGTAAAGTGTGAAATACAAGTCCTTTTATCCCTGCATCAGCAAAGCCTGTACCATCGACTCCCGCTGTCTGCGGTAATCGCTCGGCGAACAGGCCTTTACCGTCTTGAAGGTACGGTTGAAGGCACTTAAAGAAGAGAATCCGGAATTCATCGCCACATCCGTGATACTCATCTTTTTGTCGTACAGAAGCTCCTCTGCGCGTTTGACGCGTTTAGAATTGAGGTACTCATAGAATGTCATGTTCATGTACTGCTTGAAAATTCTGGTAAAGTGGAACTTGGAAAATCCGCTGACCGCAGCTACTTCCTCGAGAGAAAGATTCTCCATGTAATGGACATTGATATAACGGCAGGCGCTTAAAACAGCCTCTATATATTCCTGCTGCTTCATTGCCCCGAACGTATTCTGCGCGTTGGCATCCGAAAAGCCCTTGCGGCCAAACTCTGAAAAAAGCTCTTTGAGGCCGGTGCAGATTCTGTGCGTCATCACTGCGCCTCATTATCGTATTCCCGCACCAGTTCCAGAATCTGGCTGCGTAGAAACAGATAGAAGGGATCTTCCTCATCCTCTTTTTTGAAGTAGATGGCCGGAAGCCGCAGGAAAATCGTTTCCATTTCTTCCTGATTCTCCACACAGCCCGGTTCCACCAGCATGACAATCCGTTCTCCCTGGGATACGAATCTCATTCCGTGTACAACGCCGGAATTGATCATAATGATGTCGCCCTCTTTGAGATTATAGCTGTCTTTTCCGACAACAACCTCATATTCGCCTCTGGTCGGCATGATAATTTCAATTGCGGTATGCCAGTGCTCCGGATAGCCTTCTGTCACGGTGTTGTGAAAGATTTCAAACGCCGGCGGGTTTGCTGCATTCCGGTCAAATGTTTTCCCATGTTCCACTTTCTTCATCTTATTTCTTACCCCTTTTTATTACAGCAGCTCTGTAAACAGATCTTTTACGGTCGGATAAATCTTTGCAAATTTCTGATACTGGCGCTCATATTTCTCAACCAGTTCCGGTTCCGGCTCGATGGTCTCTGTCACACGAACAATTTTTTCTGCCGCCTCTTCTACGGATGAAAAGACACCGCAGGCAACGGCTGCCAGCATGCTCCGCCAAGTGCCGGGCCTTCCTCGGACTCAATACGGTCCACTTGATGTTCAGCACGTTTGCGATCATGCGTCTCCACAGCGGGCTCTTTGCACCGCCTCCGCAGATTTTCGTTCTCTCGATCTGGATGCCGAGGGATTTTGCTACCTCAAAGGAATCGCGGATCGCAAAGGCAACGCCCTCGAGAACAGCCTGGGTCATATCCTCTCTTGTGGTGTCCATGGTCAGGCCGATGAAGGTTCCTCTTGCATCCGGGTTGTTGTGCGGGGAACGCTCGCCCATCAGATACGGCAGGAAGAAGACATTATTCTCGCCAAGTTTTGTGATATTCTCCTGCTCTTTTGTATATTCTTTTGTGCGGATAATTTCATCCATCCACCATTTGTTGCAGGAAGCTGCACTCAGCATGCATCCCATCAGGTGATAGTGGCCGTCTGCGTGTGCGAATGCGTGCAGGGCATTGTGGCTGTCTACGCCGAATTTGCTGCTGGAAATGAATACGGTTCCGCTTGTACCAAGGGAAACGTTGCACATGCCGTCGCCTACGGTTCCGGTTCCGACTGCGGCTGCTGCGTTGTCTCCGGCTCCTGCTACAACTTTACAGGTCTCTGGCAGTCCAAGTTCTGCTGCTACTTCCGGTTTTAAGGTTCCGACAGCGTCAAAGCTCTCATGGAGCTCCGGCAGCATCTCCAGGGAAATACCGCAGATTTCTGCCATCTCTTTTGACCAGCATTTGTTCTTGACATCCATCAGAAGCATGCCCGATGCATCGGAGTAGTCGCTTACGAATGCGCCGGAGAGACGGTATGCCAGGTAATCTTTTGGAAGCATGATTTGCAGATTTTTGCGAAGTTATCCGGCTCATTTTCTTTCACCCAGAGAATCTTCGGTGCGGTAAAGCCTGCAAATGCAATGTTTGCGGTATACTCGGAGAGTTTTTCTTTTCCGATTACGGTGTTCAGATAATCGGTCTGTTTTGCGGTACGGCCGTCGTTCCAGAGGATCGCCGGGCGGATGACGTTATCGTTCTCATCCAGGATGACAAGGCCATGCATCTGGCCGCCGAAGCTGATGCCGGCTACCTGGGATTTGTCTACGTCTTTTACCAGCTCGCGGATTCCCTCTTTGCTCTGCTCCCACCAGTCTTCCGGTTTCTGCTCAGACCAGCCTGGATGCGGGAAATACAGCGGATACTCTCTCGATACAATATTTACAATTTTGCCTTCCTCGTCCATCAGAAGCAGTTTGACAGCGGAAGTACCAAGGTCAACACCAATAAAATACATGTCGAATCTCCTTTTTCTACTCTTTTTCAAAAAGGGCGGCAGCAGACCTAGATCTCTGCTCCGCCCTTTTGCTTATGCGTTACTGCATATCTTTCTTATTTTTCAGTGAATCTTCCGGAACGGATTAGCCCCACGGATTCTCTGTCGGGTAACGAACACCCTTCGGCTGGTTGTAGCCGATCTCATCTACTTCAACACCGAGCATTTTAAATACTTCGAATAACGGTTTTCCGAAGTGTCCGAATGCTACTGCGCCGTGATGCGGATAGTTTTTCTCTACCAGTACGTGACGGTAGAATCTGCCCATCTCCGGAATAGCGAAGATACCGATGCTTCCGAAGGAACGTGTTGCTACAGGAAGAACCTCGCCCTCTGCGATGTATCCGCGCAGTTTTGCGTCAGATGTGCTCTGCAGACGATAGAAGGTGATGTCTCCAGGAACGATATCTCCCTCGAGGTACCCTGTGTTACTTCTTCCGGAAGGTTCTTGCCATGATCATCTGATATTTCATAGAGCAGAATGCCAGTTTGGTGGAAGCGGTATTTCCGCAGTGGAATCCCATGAAGGTATCTTTTAAGGTGTAATCAAATTTGCCTTTGATTTCGCTCTCATACATATCCTTCGGAACGGTGTTGTTGATGTCGAGGAGTGTTACGGTGTCTTTGGATACAACGGTTCCGATGAACTCGGACAGTGTTCCGTAGATATCTACCTCACAGGATACCGGGATGCCCATCTTGGTCAGACGGCTGTTGACATAGCAAGGAACGAATCCGAACTGTGTCTGGAATGCCGGCCAGCATTTTCCGGTCAGGGTTACGTATTTTCTGGATCCTTTGTGTGCTTCGATCCAGTCTAACAGGGTGATCTCGTACTGAGCCAGTTTCGGCAGGATTTCCGGTTTCAGGTTTCCTTCGCCGAGCTCTTTTGCCATATCTTCTACGACTGCGGGATTCTCTCATCGCCTGCGTGTTTGTTGAATGCTTCAAACAGGTCAAGCTCGGAGTTCTCTTCGATTTCTACGCCGAGGTTGTACAGCTGTTTGATCGGTGCGTTACATGCCAGGAAGTTGGTCGGACGCGGTCCGAAGCTGATGATTTTCAGGTTCTTAACAGCTACAACTGCAGTTGCAACCGGTACGAAATCTTTGATCATGGCTGCTACGTCTTCTGCATCGCCAACCGGGTACTCCGGAATGTATGCGTGCAGGTTGCGCAGTTTCAGGTTGTAGCTTGCGTTCAGAACGCCGCAGTATGCATCGCCGCGTCCGCCTACAAGGTCGTCGCCGGTCTCTTCTGCTGCTGCTACTACCATGCAAGGTCCGTCGAAGTATTTTACAAGCAGGGTTTCCTCGGTCTCCGGTCCGAAGTTTCCAAGGTATACAACAAGTGCATCACACTCTGCTTTTTTCAGGTCTTCGAGTGCGTTCATCATGTCGATTTCATTCTCGACGATGATTGGACATTCGTAGATTTCTCCGTCGTATGCTTTTACGACTGCTTTTCTTCTGTTCTCGGAAAGGCTGTTCGGGAAGCAGTCACGGCTTACTGCAACGATACCTAATTTGATTTCCGGTGTATTGTTGATCATTTTTGAAGATCCTCCTTTTTGGGTTTTCTTGGTTTTTGGTTTCTTTTTATGTTCAGAACTGCTCTTTTGGGGCAGTGTTTCTGATTTCTGGTTTTGTCTCTGGTTTTATTTTACCGAGAGGTTTTCTCCTTTGATGCCTGCTACGCTTCCAGCGATGTTTGCATCCGGGTGGCTTAAGAGCCATTTGTTTCTGGCGAAGAGCAGGTCGTCTTCCGGGGTGTGTTTTTCTTCCAGGGTGATGTCGGTATTGGTTCCTTTTGGAAGTACTACGACGCATTTGAAGCCGCTGGCTGCCACGTTGCATGGTGCGTAGTGGAGGGTGGTTGCGTAGACTTCAATGGTGGTTCGGCCGGGATTAAGAAGGCCTCCATTTTGGATGAGTCGTAGGTGTGGTCTTCGGTGGATTGTTCCTCGTTCTTTTCCGGAGGATCAGGATCAGGTTCGGTTACGGCGATGTTAATTTCGCTGTCGCGGTGGTATTCTACGGCGTTCAGTAAATGGTTGTGGCCGTTGCAGTAGCCGATCTGGATCGGCATGCCGCCGTAGAGGCTGTCGGATACGGACTGGGCGCTTTTGCAGGCTTCGAGGCTTTCAATGGAAGGCTCGTAGACTACGTCATCGGGACATGGGGTCTCGGACATGGCGGTGATGATGTCGCTGACGTCGAGGTCTTTGATGACTTTGCCGTACTGGCGGAATGCTTCGTCTGTTACTTTCAGAATCTGCATTGTTTTGGTGCTCCTTTCGTACAATTAGTTTAATGATTGAACTAATTGTAATATAGCACTTGTATGTACTTCTTGTCAACATGTATTTGGATGAAAAAACGGACGGGTTGACAAATAAGGGGGAGTTGGTATACTTTAATACGTTAAAATAATAAGACGCTAGGGGAGCCTTTGGCTGAGAACGTGGGACAGGGATAAGCTCACGGACCCTCACTACCTGAACGGGATAATTCCTGCGTAGGGAAGCTGGAACGTGGTTTCGGATGTGATTCGGGACTGTGTTTTTATGTGAGCCCCTCCAAGCGGAATGCGAAGGAGGTTTTTTATGAGTTTTTTTGTTACTGCTGACGGCGGACTGACGACGGCCGGTTATGTTGGATGCGTGGTGCTGATGGTGGCGCTGGTGGTGATTGCTTCGGTTCTTTCTGCTCAGAAGAGTAAGGGGACGGGAATGGATGCAAGGAAGCTGGCGTTTTGTGCGATGGGGATGGCGCTGGCGTTTGTGACTTCGTATGTGAAGGTGTTTGAGCTGCCGTACGGGGATCGGTTACGTTGTTTTCGATGCTGTTTATTGTGCTGATTGCGAACTGGTATGGGGCGAAGACGGGTATTCTCGTTGGTTTTGCTTATGGACTGCTGCAGTTTATCCAGGGGCCGTATGTGCTGTCGCTGTTCCAGGTGTGCTGTGATTATGTGTTTGCGTTTGCGGCGCTGGGTGTGGCCGGATTCTTTGGAAAGAAGAAAAACGGGCTGCTGATCGGGTATATTGTGGCTGTGCTGGCGAGGGGATTTTTCCATACGTTAGGCGGATATCTGTACTGGATGGATTATATGCCGGAGAATTTCCCGCAGTCTTTGAAGGCGCTGTATCCGATTATTTACAACTACAGCTATCTGCTGGCTGAAGGTGTACTGACGGTGATTCTGATCTCGCTGCCGCCGGTGAAGAAAGCACTGCAGACGGTTGCAAGAACGGCACATGGTGCAAATTAAATAGAATTACGTGAAAAAATCCGGGAACGCATGATTTTGCGTTTCCGATTTACGTGGATATCAAAATTTACTGAGCACTCTCCTCTGCGGCTGTGTCGGCGGCGGAACTCATGGGGTGATGACGATGTTTTCTACGCCGATTCCGGTTTTGCGGGTTACGATGTCTTCGATCTGGGCACGCTGTTCCTCGGTTACTTCTTTCATCGGAACGACGATGTCGGCGGTTTCGCCGGTCAGGTTTACGACGACATCGTTGAAGCCTTTGGCTTCGAGGAGGAGTTCGGTTGCCGACTCTTTTTCTACGAGTTCCGTCATTTCCACCATGCTCTGGACGGCGCTCTGGCGCTCGGTTTCGGAGAGGTTGGTGTTGTTGATGATTTCGTTTAAGGTGTCTTTATTCTGGGAACGGATCTGTTCCCGGTCGATTCTGGCCTGGGCCATGTATGTAGATGCCCCGGCAAGGACAGCCTCTCCCGGTGTTTCTGTGATGGTCCGCGAGGAATCGCCAGCGGCTCCGGCGTCCACCTCATCGGTGATGTCGGTGTCAAGGCTGGAGATGTCTTTTAATACGGTGCTTGTGTCTGCGGTGGTTCCGTCTGCCGTTCCTTTGGTGGACAGGGTGCTGTCCGCATAGTTGATGTATCCGGCGACGGCAATCATGATCGCAAGGGCGGTGATGATGACCTGGTTTTTCCGGAATTTTTTCTTTTTCCCGGCCGTCTTTTTCGGCGATGGTGTCTCTGCCATTTTCTCAGGTGCATTCATTTCCTGTTCTAATTTTTCCACGCATTTGACTCCTTTACTTCATTTTGACTACTTTAATCTTATTTGCGCCCACCTGAAATAATGCCATCACGGCCTCCTGAATCTCCTGTATCGTCACCGGGTTTCCCCCGCCTTCTGCGATAACGAGCACGCCGCGCACCGCCGGGTACTCCTCGGAAACCACATACGGTGTCTCGGCCCCGTTCTGTGTCTTTTCATAGACAGTTGCCTCATCCTGCGACGAGGATGTAACGCTTCCGGTCTCCTCTCCCTTCTTGTTTTCCTCCGTTGTGCTCCGCGTTGGGACATCTTTTTCCACAATCTTTTTTCCTGTGGATTCCAGCGTCACCACGACGTGCACTGCGCCCACACCGTCCATCTGGGAAAGTGCGTCACAAAGGCGCTGTTCCATCTCCTCCTGCACCGAAAGTCCCGCATCCCCCGCCGGACGCACAGCCGTCTCCTGCGGCTGTTCTGTCTCCTCACTGGTCTTTTTTGTTCCCGTCGGCAGCAGCAGGACAACGCCGATTGCCGCCAGCAGGAAGTACAGCATCCACTGCTCCTTTTTCTGTTTCCGGAACGCCGCTGCCTTTTCCCTCATAGGCCTATTCCGAAATCTCTACCATAATATGCGCCGGATCGGTTCCGTAGACCTCACTTAAAACACTTTTGATCTCTGTCAGCTTTTCATCGAGCATTTCCCGCTGTTTTTTCTGTTCTTCGCGGTAAATGCTCGTCTGCCGCATCGGCGCTTCAATGCGGATCTCTTTTGCCTCACCGGTGTTTCCCGGCTCCAGCGTTACCGAAACGGCTGCCCCCGGAATGCCGCTCTCTGACAGATACATCCGGATCTGGCGCTCCGTCTCTTTTTCCCAGGCGCCCACGTAATACTGTTTTTCAAAGCTTTCTGCACGAATCTGTACATTTTCCATTGCTGCTGCCTCCTCTTCCAGCGTCAGACGGTCGAGCGTCTGCGCCATTTTCTGCTCCAAACCTCCCGCTTTTAGCACGGGCTGGAAAAAAATCAGTACCATCACAATTCCAAGAAAAAACTGAACCGGCTTCTTGTCCTCCTTCTCCGGGATCAGGTTCAGCACAGTTGTCATAAAAATCAGAAAAATTGAAATATTCTTAAGCCACTGCAGAATCTCTTCTACCATGCCGCCTCCCGCCGCTGCCTGCCCAACTACACGCTAGAGCGTGTCTGAAAAACCATTTCCGCAAGCTGCAAGCCCCACTTTGCGGGAGATTACCCTCATTCGGTTGCCGTAGCCGCTACGCCGCCTCATTCGGACAAAATCTCCACAAACTGGGACTCGCAGCTTGCGAAAGCCTTTTTCAGACACGCTCTAGAGCGTGTTTGAGAAAATTTCCGTAATGAATCTCCTGTTGGCGATTTCCCAGGCAGCGTGCACTCCGGATAATGAGGAGGAGTGGAGACAACTGGGAGCCGACCTGAAAAAATTTGGAGAACGATGCCTCTCTTACCTCAGATCACGCCGGGATCTTTTCGAATTATATGGGGATAAACCTTTTCTTCAGTTTCCCGCAATTAAACTGAAAATTTCGGAGCCGCAGAAAATTGGCGGTTTATACCCCCATATAGCGACAGGTAATACGACTGTCCTTACCCAAAGACAGTTGGATCATTCGTTTACCGATGCTGAAAAAGCTGTGGCACTGCTAGTGCAGATGAACTTCTCCTTAGGAGGAAAGCGGACTGATAACTCTTTTTCTCTGTCAGCCGGCTACAGCCTGAAAAAAACTTCTGCAAAACCAGGGTCGGGGGTCGGTTATAACGGTTTTCTTCACACCTATTGCTTCGGAAAATCCATTCTTGAAACGATTTGGATGAATACCTTTACCGAAGAGGAAATCGAAGATTCGAATCTTTTTCCTTCTGGCATCGGTACGCTCCCTGGGATGACATGCCAAAGGGAGAGGATGATGAAATCGCTCAGGATTTAAAGGAATCTCTTGAGGGGCAGCTCCTCTCAATGAACCGATTCTGCCTGCTCGATAATAACGGCATCTATATCACCGAAGGTATTGTCCTTAATGATGGCAGCGTTGATCCGTCAACCCTCCTGAAAAAAAAACAAGAAAAAATGTCTTCCGCTGTGAAGAGGTTCATCCAGAGAAGAGACCGTGGCGGGATCTGGTTGCTCTGACTTCATGCCTGGATTCTCAAAGTGACAACAACAGTATCTGCTGGCGTCTGAATCTCGCGCTTTCTAAGCTGGCGTACGCCCGTGAGAGCGTTGGCATCTGGTCCGGGGGGCTGCAGGTCACTTTCAGTATGGGAACTCAGAAAGTTTCTTCTACCAACGATTACGTGGAATCCGCTGTAGAGATTTATCCCCATGAGCGCTGGTTCAGAACCTATAAAACTGAATTCGCATATCTGGAAGAAATGGATAGACACTTCAGAGAAGCGTCCGCGAGTACGTCATGCCTTATGGAAGCAGCTCAGGAGCCGGAAATTTAGCTGACGCGTCAAAACTCGCCGGGCGGGCCTCGCTTCTTTTCTGGGAACGTTGTGATCCTCTGAAGCAAAGAATCATCAACCTCTGCAGAAACAATGAATCTCCAAAACTGCGCTCCAGAATAGATGACATTGTTCTGGATATTTTCAATATCGTCTGCCCCAAAACGTCCAGCCGTCAATTACTGGATTGGGCAAGAGCGTATCCATCTGTCGGCCGTGCCGCTGGGCGCGGTCCAGGAGTCCGAAAATGGAAGTTTTATTTCCCGTATTCTTCAGATCATCAAGCAAAGCAAGGGAGACGCCGCCGCTTTGAGACGCGCGTTCAACCCCGCGACACAGTATGAAGCCTGGCCGATTCTTATTCCTATCCTCACTCAGGAGAAAGTGGATCTAAAGAGCGACGAAAAAGACGCTTATTTCCTGGTCGCCGCCGCGCTTGCCCAAAGTAAAGTAGAAACTGATGGAAATCAAGATCTGGGCAAAGCGCTTGCTGTCTGTTTCGCTAATTCTGGAAACGGCGGGGAATCATCTCATTCTCCTGGAGCGCAGCGCCTTCAGAGGCTTCTCTCCTGTGACTCTCTGAGTGAGGCCTGCCGGGTGCTTCGGCCAATGCTTCATCTGATCCAGAGTCAAGGAAACGCACACCTTTCCTACTCTCAACTCCTTGAGGATCTGCGTGATTTCCGTTTTGATACTGGAAGAGACCGGGTCAAGATGCAATGGGCGATTTCTTTCTATGGGAGATCGGTCGATTCCTCCAATGAAGAGGCTGTATAAGAAATGACGACAAAGTTTTATCTCAGCCTTCTTACGCTGAGTCCTATCGATCTCGCATGGAATCGAGTAACAGACCCTTACAGCCTGCACCGTATTATCTGTGGGCTTTTTGGATTGGGCGGTGTCGAGAAAAAAGGATCTGCTCCCTCAGGCATTCAATGGCGACTCGCAGAAGGACATCGAGATCAGACACGTGTTCTGATTCTCTCTAAGGTGCCCCCATCGACCCCATGTTTGGGAATCTCGAAACCAAAGAACTGCCTGATGGATTTCTTGACAGTCGGTATTACCGATTCTATGTAAGAGTCAATCCGAGCATCTTCCACCACGTTTCCAGAAATGTGGAGCCTGTACGCGGAGATGAAAACATCATTCAGTGGTTCGCGGAC
>ENA-OQIG01000217-OQIG01000217.1-human-gut-metagenome-genome-assembly--contig:-NODE-217-length-33505-cov-3.473515_pt1 | contig 33505 bp, 29 predicted proteins | sample MGYA00242576_ERZ504741 | MGnify/ENA primary metagenome ERZ504741 (study PRJEB26092, sample SAMD00036436) | human gut metagenome | host: Homo sapiens | study: EMG produced TPA metagenomics assembly of... | reverse complement strand
GTAACTCTTAATGATGTGGTGTCTTTAAAGTTACTAAAAAGCAAACATATCTACAACTTTTATAGGATTAAGAAAGAAGAAGAGGGAAACCGTCGAAATAAAAAAGAAGATTACCACCAAATTTGACGAAGAACCTAAATCTCTTTCAGAGAGCAACAAGCGGTAGCATTACGAATATTATACATTGGCTGCTTTCTTCTGCCTATTCTTAGGAGCACGCGGCCGGTCTTTATCAGCTCCGGTATCATTTTGCTGTTTCATCCATTTTTGCAGTTCCATCGTTAGTTCTGCCTTCTTCTTACTATATTTCTTCACATCCGCCAGATTGTTCATTTCAAACGGATCTTTCTTGATATCATATAATTCGAACTCGGGACGATTCTTATAGCGGTTCATGATTTTATGTGCCTGATCCGTGTCCTGTGCTTTCCACGAGAGATACCATTCTGCCTTTTCAATATGCTTTTCTACGTATGTTTCCTCCGGAGTCAAGTTCCAGATTAGACGATAGCGTCCGTCTGAAATAGAACGGATTGGATATGCCGGACCTTCCGGAACATTGTTGTGAACATGATAAGCATACTTATGGTGTGTCTTTGTTTTCCCTTGAAATACATCTACCAGACTCTTTCCATCTATTACGTCAGGCACCTTTCCGCCTGCAACATCGATAAATGTAGGAAGAAGGTCTTCATATTGCACAATAGCGGAAGTCTCCGTACCGGGTTTAATGACACCCGGCCAGGAAGCCACCATCGCCGACTTGACACCGGCACTCCAATTGGTCCATTTGGCTCCGGCAAATTGCGTACCTTGCTCGGATATGAAAATGACAAGAGTGTTCTGCAGCAGATTCTTTTCTTTCAGAATCCGCATAGCGTCACCCACCTGCTGATCAAGCAAGCCGACTTCCGCCAAATATCTGGCATAGTATTCACGTGTTACTTCCGTGTCAATAAACTGTGGTGGCAACTGAAGTTTCTTCCGGTCGAAGACGGAAGCGTCACCACCTGTCCAGGGAGCATGCGAATTAATAGAAGCCAAGACAAGGCAGAAAGGTTGGGAAGCATCACGCTCCATAAACTTCTCGATACCTTTGGTATCATAGTCAGTGTTTGGGCTTGTACATCCTTTGGGGAATCCCAGTACATCTTCGAACGGAAAGTTAGCCAAAGGCCTAATATGCCATTTCCCGGCCAATCCAACCCGATAACCCAGATTTCCCAGATAAGTAGGGAGAGATTTTACATCGGCATTGACCGAACTATGGTTGGCGTAACCGCATGATGCATCGGATACATACCTGTATAAACACAATGCCGGGTAGGCGTACTCATCGAAACAGAATTATACGCACTGTTGAACTTTATCCCCTGTCGGCCAATGCATCTATATGGGGAGTCTTGTTGTTGACCGCTCCGAAACAGCCTATATCGTAATAGGAACAGTCATCGGCTATGATTAATAATATATTAGGCTTTGAAGGAGTTTGGGCAAACCCATTCCCTATCGCCAATCCGCCTAAGAGGCATAAACTAATCATTGATTTTTCCATCTTGTATTATTTTCAATTCATAGGGTTAACAGATTCAACGTACTACTTTCCATTCTTTAGGAGCTTTGAATCCGTCACGACCTTTACCGTAAGGTACTTCCGGTATACAAGGAGTGATCGTGTCATATTTCAGGGCAACCTCATACAAAGCTTTCACAATTTTCTCGTTTCCTGCGCTGGCATTTTTCTTTTCGTAAGGATCCGTTTTATAATCAACCAGAAAGTCCTGTTTCAAATCCAGTCCCGGTTTCATACCTTTTCTTATCAGTTTATAGTCTTTATTGACTACTGCTCCGTGTCCCAGATAAAAATCGCGGTCGATACAGGTCTTTTTACCGTTTAATACAGGAGGATGCTGATGCCGTCATATTCACGTTTCGGACGGCTGTGATCTCCTACCAAATCTTTCAATGTGGGAACAAGATCAACAAAACCTGTCACTTGTGAGCTCAAGTTCTTATATTGTTTCTCTGCTTTCTTCCAATAAAGAACAGCAGGTGCATGTACCCCTCCATCCCACTCGTCGAATTTATGTCCACGCAAAGGTCCTGATGAAGATCCCGGAACACCGGCAGTGCCGTTATCACTAAAGAAGATAAAGAAAGTGTTGTCCATAATTCCTTTCTTCTTCAAGGCATCTACAATAGCACCGATTCCCCTGTCCATACAGGAAACCATTGCACTATAAGTCACTTTCTTCTGTTCTTTCGGTGTCAGGCTGTCGAAATTGTCAGTATAGAGTTTTATATCTTTTTCCTGTGCCTGCAAAGGTGTATGAGGTGCATTATAGGCCACATACAACATAAACGGACCTTCTTTCTCGTATGCATCGATACAGCGGATGGCTTCTTTGGTTATCAATTCGGTAGAATATCCTTTGTCGTGGCAGGTTTCCCAGTCGTTGTGCCAGTCCAGTTCACCTTCACGCGTCAGGTCGAAATAATCTATCGCACCGTTCAGATGACCATAGAAATGCGAAAAGCCCCTATTCATCGGATAGTGCACTTTCTTGGTATGCCCCAGATGCCACTTACCAATAATGGCTCTGTTCTTATATCCGTTACGTGCCAGCATATCGGCCATCGTTTCTTCATTCTCATCCAGTCCGTCCTCACGCCAGGGCGGAATAACAGCCGAACGGACACCAAACCGGTTCGGGTAACGTCCCGTCATCAGCCCCGCACGGTAGGCGTACTGATGGGAGAAGTGTAAAAGCGTTCGAGTTCCACTCCTTCGCCCACCAGAGCATCCAAACAGGGAGTCTTGATTTCACTACCATGAAACCCTATATCTCCCCAACCCAAATCGTCGGCCAATACAATCACAATATTAGGACGCTCTGTCTGCGCATGAAGAAATGCCGGAAGCAGAGTACATCCACAAAGCAAACCAAAAAATTCTTTTTTCATGATATACGATTTATAAATTACATTCTGTGTTTTATTCGTTTTGATGTGTGACGGCTTATTTTCTCTTTCCCGGCATGTGTTCGAAGGCACGCATCTCGGTAGGTTGTCCTTCGTCTCCACAATCCTTCATCCAGCGTTTCAACTCTTTATCCAAGCGGCTGATGGTAGAAGCTTGTTTCGCGTCCTCCGCCAGATTTTTCATACAATACGGGTCGTTCTTCACATCATACAATTCGATAGCCGGACGATGCTGGTATTTAGTCGTCATCGCTTTTGCATGACTATCCGTTTCCGCCAGACTTTTCCACTCTTTAAACAAAGGAGATTTTGTTTCAACATTCTGGAAAGTAGCTTCCGGGGTGAGATTGACAATATATCTGTATCGGCCGTCGTATACCGAACGGATGCCATAATAAGGCGATCCTGCATTGATGCCTCTCGTGGTCTGAAGGGAGAAAGAATATTTCTTGTGTGCTTTCTTCTTGCCTGTCAATACCGGTTTAAAGCTTTCGCCATCCACTTTCGCCTGCGGCTTTCCTCCTATTATATCGACAAAAGTAGGGACAATATCTACGTATTCTACCAACGCGTCACTTACGCTTCCCGGCTTAACCACTCCCGGCCAACGAACGATACAGGCAGAGTGTACCCCCGCATCATAACAAGTCCATTTGGCAAAAGGCAGGCTGTTGCCTTGTTCGCTCAAATATACGACAACTGATTTATCCGTCATCTTTTCCTTATCTAAAATAGAAAGGACATTGCCGAATTCCTGATCCATATAATTGATCTCTGCCAGATAATGGGTAAACAACTCACGTGTCTGGGGAATATCTACATACATAGGAGCAGTGTCAGTTTGTCCGCATTAAATTGAGAGGCATCGCCTTTATTCCAGGGAGTATGCGGTTGATTGGAGGCTACAAACAGACAGAAAGGTTCGCCTTTCGCCTTGCAATCGGAAATAAATTTCTGAATTGCTTCAAAATTCAAGTCCCCACCTTTCAAAGGAGGTACATAAAGGTCGAAAGGAAATACTGATTTCGGGGCAATATGCGATTTTCCGATCAATGCGACTTTATAACCCAATGGTTGCAGATGATGTACAACGCTCAATGTTCCTTCATTGGCACAAGTATGATTGGGGTAAGCTCCGCTGCGTACAGGCCACAAACCGGTATATAGATTGTGCCGGGTAGGCGATGACATCGGAACAGCCTGATAGGCTTGTGTGAAGCGTACTCCCTGTGTGGCAAAATGGTCGATATTCGGAGTCTTCGAATCAACACTGCCATAACAGCCCAAGTCATAATGAGAACAATCGTCGGCTATGAACAATAGGAAGTTCGGTTTTTCCGTTTGCTGGGCGAAAGACAGGCTGGTAGCTCCCAAGGCTACGGATGCACTTACTAGTAATTTATTCATTTTGTGTTCCTCCTTTATTTATTTCTTCGGATGTTTGGGTAATACAAAGTTTGCATTCGCCCATTTCTCCCATTCGGCAACTAACTTGGTAAGCACTTCAGGGTGCTGTTCTGCCAGATTGTTACGTTCGGTACGGTCTTTAACCACATCGTACAATTCCCATTCTTTTCCTTTTTCGTCGCGGATTGCTTTCCAGTTTCCCCAGCGGATCGCTCTATTGTTCTGATGTTCCCAATACATATATTCATGTATAGAGTCTGCTTTCTTTTGAATAGCAGGGAAAAGGCTACTGCCTACCAATGGATATATTTTGTTTCCGCCGTGATAAGTTTCCGGATAGGCGGCTCCTGTTGCTTCCAGAATTGTCGGCATAATGTCCGGCAAATAACCGGGAACACGGCACCATTCACCTTTCTTATTCTTCAGATTGCTTTTCCACGACACGATGAGAGGGGTAGAAATACCTCCTTCATAAGAACGGCATTTGTATTTACGGAACGGAGTATTGGAAACCTGTGCCCATGCTCTTCCGTAAGAAGGGAACACGCTACAAGCCGGATTGTTGATTTCAGACACTTTCCCGCCTCCCAATTCAGCGTATGGCTCGGCACAAGCACCGTTGTCGGACAAGAACATGACAAGCGTGTTATCCAGTTTATGATTCTTCTTCAGGTAGTCCAGCAGTTTTCCGACATTATAATCCACACAATGCACCTGTGCTGCATAAACGGCCATCCGGTAGGCTACTTCATCTTTCTCCTTCTCTGTCAGCTCGTCCCATTTCCGATTTTCCCATTCGGCAAACTCTGTGTTCGGATCAATGATTCCCAACTTAGTCATCCGTTTGCGTCTTGCTTCACGAATTTCATCCCATCCTTTCTCACGATAGATCTTCGTGAATTTTTGAATGTCTTCTTCTTTTGCCTGCAACGGCCAGTGAGGAGCGTTGAATGCCAGATATAGGAAGAAAGGTTTGTCGTCTTTCTGCTCATCAACAAAGCGGATTGCGTAATCGGTAAATGCATCTGTTGTATAATAGGGTGCTTCCGGCTCCGGAAGTTTTGTATTGTCAAGGGTTAAGCCGCGTCCTCCCGATGGACGGAGATAACTGCAAGCTCCTGCCAAAATTCCGTAGAAGCGTTCAAATCCCCGTTGCAAGGGCCACTTTTCTTCTCCATGCATTCCCAGATGCCATTTACCTGCCATATAGGTATGGTAGCCGCCTTCTTTCAGAACTTCGGCTATTGTGACACAATTGCGGTTGAGGAATCCTTTGTATCCGGGTACACCCCAATCATTCGGACTCTTCTGGCCAGGATTTTTAAACGGGTCTTCGGACATCTGACCGATACCTGCCTGATGTTGATATAGTCCTGTCATTAAACTAGCCCGGGCGGGACATGAACGTGAAGTATTGTAGAATTGCGTGAAACGTACTCCTTTGGATGCCAATGCATCAATATTAGGGGTCAGTATTTCTCCACCGTAGCAGCCGATATCGGAATAACCCATATCATCTACCATAATCAGTACGACGTTCGGCTTTTCCTGTGCCGAACAAAACGATGCCATCAGTAAGGGGGCAGTCATTAAGAAATTCTTCTTTACCATAGTATTATCAATTATCTGGAAAACAAAAATAGGGAAGTTTATGCAAAAGGAAGGAAAAATGCTAATCAATAAAGAACAAAATCAGGTATATATGCTATCCAACAGATATACAATGCGTCCATGAACTTTTATTTCTACTCTGAATAGTTTTTTTCCTTTATTGAACAATTAGTTTTCTATTTTTAGGTCAATATATTCTAACTTTGCATTTTAGTTAAAAACCTATTGAAATGAAAAACAAACGAATTCTTTTTCTTCTTTCTTTTTGCTTATCGCTAGCAATAGCATGGGGAGAGATTCCTCCTGCCAAAGTTATATTCCAACAATACATGAACCAAGCACAGACATTTGCCAACAACTTTCCACGAGAGAAAGCTTATTTGCATTTCGACAACACGAGTTATTATGTTGGAGATACGATCTGGTTCAAGGCTTATGTCACTCTCGCCGAAAAGCAGACTTTCAGTCCGATCAGCCGCCCCCTGTATGTGGAACTGGTGGATCAGACAGGACATATAACAGATAAGCAAATCATCAAACTGACACAGGGGGAAGGGAACGGACAATTCGTTCTTCCCCATTCCATGTTATCCGGCTATTATGAGGTACGTGCCTATACTCGCTGGATGCTTGCCTTCAGCGAACCGCAGTATTTCTCACGTACTTTCCCTATTTATCAACTGACGAATAGTGATAAGCTGGAACGTAGCATCACGACTTACGAACTTAGTCCGTCGATGGAGAACCGTCCGTTGGAAACAAAGGAGAAGTTGAGTGTGCGCTTTTTCCCTGAAGGAGGGCAATTAGTGGAAGGAGTGACTTCGCAAGTGGCTTTCAAGGCGGAGAGTAAAGATGAAGGAATATAGAATTGTCAGGAACGATTTATACCAAAGAAGGAGCAGAAATCTCTTCTTTCGAGACTTTGCACGATGGAATGGGGCATTTTAAATATACGCCTTCTGCACAACCGGCTGTTGCCAAAGTCGATTTTCAAGGAAAGAAGTATGAATTTACCCTTCCACAGGCGTTACCTAACGGATATGTATTGAGTACTGTCAACAATGCCGGTGCCCTTTTGGTGAAAGTATCCTGCAATGCCGCTACTCCTCAAGATACATTGGCTGTATTTATCAGTCATCAAGGGCGGCCGTATGTTCATCAACTGATTAGTTGCCGGGCGGACACTCCACAAGAGTTCATTCTGCCTACCCGCAAACTACCGGCAGGTGTACTGCAAGTCAGCCTCATCAACCGAGCTGGTAATACGTTATGCGAGCGTTTTGTCTTTTCCAATCCACGTGCCCCTCTACAACTATCCGCAGAGGGACTGAAAGAGGTGTATACTCCCTACGCTCCTATTCGTTGTGAGTTACAGGTAAAGAATGCCAAGGGAGAACCGATATCGGGAGATGTATCGGTCAGTATCCGGGATGCCGTCCGGTCAGATTATCTGGAGTATGACAATAACATTTTCACTGATTTGCTATTAACATCTGATTTAAAAGGATATATCCATCAGCCCGGTTATTATTTTGCATCGCCGTCTCCCCGGAAGCAAACGGAACTGGATATATTATTAATCGTGCATGGATGGCGTAAATATGACATGAGCCAAGCCATTTCTACTGCTCCTTTCACTCCATTGCAGTTACCGGAAGCACAATTAGTGCTGAACGGGCAGGTTAAATCAACGATCCTCAAAAATAAGCTGAAAGATATAGCACTTAGTGTAATAGTGAAGAAAGATGACCAATTTATCACTGGAGGAACCGTGACCGATGAAAACGGTCGTTTCACCATTCCTGTCGAAGACTTTGAAGGAACCACGGAAGCGGTGATCCAAACCCGGAAAGTCGGTAAAGAACGCAACAAGGATGCATCCATCCTGATCGACCGTAATTTCTCACCTGCTCCCCGAGCCTATGGTTACAAGGAACTTCATCCTGAATGGAAGGACTTGACCCACTGGCAACAAAAAGCCGAGAATTTTGATTCTCTATACATGGATTCTATCCGGAAAGTAGAAGGGCTTTATGTATTGGATGAAGTGGAAATAAAAAGTAAACGCCGACAAGGAAATAATATGGCTACTAAAATCAATGAGAAAAGCATTGACGCCTATTACGATGTACGCCGTTCTGTTGATTTATTACGTGACAATGGGAAGATTGTCACAACTATTCCGGAATTAATGGAAAAGTTGAGTCCGCAATTCGATTGGGATCGTAGTAATGACAAGCTTACTTATCGGCAGAAACCAATCTGCTATATCATGGATAATCACATTTTATCCGAGACAGAAACTCAAATGATGCTGACCGAAGTGGATGGATTGGCTTCCATAATCATCAGTAAAGGAACAGGAGCATCGATGACGAGATTATCCAAAACACCAAAATGTCCGAAGTTACGGATAGCACGGGAGTGGATATCAGCAAACTGGATAAATACAGTGTTTTCTACCTGATTCCCCTACCCAGACGCGATGTATTGAACAAAAGTCAGACTGCCGTACTTGGTACCCGGCAAACAGTCATTCAGGGATATACTCATGCATTGGAATATTATTCACCTGCCTACCCGACCAAAGAATTGTATATGGATAAAGTGGACAAAAGACGGACGCTCTACTGGAACCCGTCTGTACGGACAGATGAAAATGGAAAAGCGGTGATTGAATGTTACAATAACCAATATTCCACTCCAGTGATTATTCAGGCGGAAACGATGAGTAAGGATGGACAAATAGGAAGCATGAAGTATTCTACCATCGGGCAAGCGGAGCAATAGTTCTTGTTGTAGATAACCTCATAGCAGATATTATTAATGAGGATGAAGTTATTCCTGATCCGGAATCCTTCATCCCCATTATTCATTCAATTTTTTATTCATTCCGTTTTAAATGGAATGACAGTTATTTCTTTTTCTGTCCCGGGTAAGGTTCTACCACGCAATGCTTAGCCCATGCTTCGTATGCTTTTGACAGATGTCATTCCACCCACGTTCTTTTTAACTCCTTTCGGCCAATAAGCAATCATTGCCATGGGTAATAAAGCTCCCAACTAAGACAAACATTTTTAAATGTCCATAATTATTACGATTTAATTAACATTTTTGTCGGTTTCGTGTGACCGACTTACAGAACAAAAGTAGAGAAGTTTTTTAAGAGAAAGGGAAAAATACAAATCAATAAAGGAAAAAATAGATGAACAGAAATGGAAGTAACTAATCATGATCTATTATAAGTAAAGAGGGTGTCCGAAAAGGATACCCTCGTACTTAGAGTTAGTTTATCAAACTCTCTTATTTCATTCGTCCATATTACCATTCAATTTACTGGTCCTCATCTGGGATCTGTGTGTTAATATTCCGTTGAAGTGTCATCGTTCCCTTTACTTTATAAGGAATTTTGACACCTTTAGTACTTGTTACATCATTGAATTCGTATTCAATATTAAATGAGATAAATTTTCTTTTTAAATAAGAAACTGTTTAAAAATTACACAATAATTTTGTTAAGCATGATTTTGCAGAAAGCAAGTTGAACCATAGTCTCTGCAGTATCAGCATGGAACTCGTAGTCTATTGTCAGCCTTCTGAAGTTTTCCAGCCATGCGAATGCTCTTTCAACAATCCATCGTTTCGGAATGACCTTGAACTTTGACGGGCATTCATCAGGTCTGAGAACGACTTCAAGTTCCCATTTGAATTTGTCAAATACCCAATCTGCAAGGCTTCCTCTATAGCCACCATCCGCAAGGATTTTGGCAAGACGAGGAAATTTGTAGGATAGCCTCTCAATGACCTTCGGAGCACCCTTGCTGTCATGAACATTGGCTTCATGCACGGCTACAGACATCAGATAACCTTGCTGTCAACGATTATATGCTGTTTTCTGCCTTAATCTTCTTGTTGCCGTCAAGTCCTCGAACAGAATCTACATGATGTGAAGTCTTGACATTTCGTGAGTCTATAATGCCCATGCTGGGGCTTTCGTTGCGACCGGACTGGATGCGTACCATAGAGCGAAGTGTATCAAGGAGCTCCTCAATGATGCCCTCGTTTTTCCACTTGCTAAAATAGTAGTATACGCTCTCCCACGGAGCAAAATTCTTGGGAATCATGCGCCACTGACAGCCTGTTTTGAGAAGATATAGAATCGCATTCATGATGTTTCTGAGAGAATGTTTTCGCCTCCTTTCTTGCGGATTTATAATTTTTTCTATAACTTGCCACTGTTTATCAGTAAGGTTAGTTGAGTATTGTCCCATAACTCTAATTAATTGACACTCATAAAGTTACGAACAAACCTCCGATTAACCTACTGATTTACAATATATTATTCATTGCAATAACGTTTATTTTCAATAAATTTTAAACAGCTTCTTACCATATTCATCTAAATATCCGCACAAAGTGGAAACTACCAGTTGTGGCTCATATTCATACTTAGCCTGCGCTTTGGAAGATTGTTTTCCTATTTTTACTTCGACACTACCTTCAAAGCACAATGAAGGAGTGAGACAATAAAGACTGTTTCCTTTTGAGCTGACAACTATTGCTTCTTTCCCTCCTATTTTCACGGAAATAATAGAAGGATCCGTTCCAAAATTAGCTCCATATATCACCATTCGTGTATTTCCTCCCCCCCCAGATTTAGGAGTAAAATCTGTCACTTCTATTGGTTGGTTTGGGTCATGGGCAACTGCAGACGCATCTTTATCATCTTTACAGCTGCTAATACTAATTGTAGAGTATGAATTCAGTTATTCATGCGAATCAGTTGTTGAATGTAAGTTCTTGTTTTTAAGAAATTCTTTGATGCTAAAATAGCTTAGATACGCTCCGTAGAACAGATAGAAGGTACATTATTGAATATAAGATAAATAATAAGCAGCTTGTCATTGTTTAAATCCAGCTCAATGACAGGCTGCTTAAATTATAATTACTTATAGTATGCTGCAGATATGATTGTAAAGGATCTAATATAAATAGAAAACTTTGAGTTAAAAAAATGGAGATGTTTTGCAAATTCACTTTTAAAGATTAAATTTGCAAACAGTAAAATAAGAGCAGCAATGATAGAAAGAATATTGAAATCCAAGTTAATTGAAATGGCAAATAAATATCCGATTGTCACATTGACAGGACCTAGACAATCTGGAAAATCAACATTATTGAGAAATTCCTTTCAGGACTATGAATATGTGTCTTTGGAAGATCCTGATATGAGACTATTTGCTACAGATGATCCGAGAGGATTTCTTTCCACCTATCCAGATAAAACAATTATCGATGAAGTTCAAAGAGTTCCGTCACTTTTCTCTTATATTCAAACGCATACCGATAAAGAGAATAAAGAAGGTATGTATATGCTGGCTGGTTCTCATAACTTCTTATTAATGGAAAGTGTGAATCAATCATTAGCTGGACGTACGGCAGTACTCAAGCTACTACCGTTTTCGCATTATGAAATGGAAAAAGGAGAAATATTGCCATCCAATGTAAATGAAGAAATTTTTAAGGGAGCTTATCCACGTATTTATGATAAAGCAATAAATCCGGATGATTATTATCCTTTCTATATACAAACATATGTAGAAAGAGATGTAAGATTATTGCGTAACATTGGAGATCTAAGCAAATTTATTAAATTCCTCAAATTATGTGCAGGTCGCATAGGTCAATTATTAAATCTTTCATCATTAGCAAATGAATGTGGAATTTCTGTCACAGCAGCTACTAACTGGTTATCTATATTAGAAGCAAGTTATATCTGTTATTTACTGAAGCCAGATTACAACAATTATGCCAAGCGATTAGTAAAAACTCCTAAGTTATATTTTTATGATACAGGGCTAGCCTGTTCTTTACTTGACATACAAAATACAGAACAAATAACTACTCATTTTTTACGTGGAGGATTGTTCGAAAATCTTATCATCAATGAATTTGTAAAAGAATCCTATAATAGAGGCGTCGAACCGGGATTATCATTTTGGCGTGATAGTACTGGCAATGAGGTTGACTTATTAAGAATGGTTGGCGGAAAACAATATGCCTATGAAATCAAATCAGGAGCAACTTATTCACCGGATTTCTTTAAAGGTATTTCAAAATGGGCTAAACTATCCAATACTCCAACGGAACAATGTTTCGCGATTTATAATGGAGATAGGGATATAAAAACATCTGTCGGTCAAGTGAATGGATGGAATCATTTTAGTCTGTTCTAAATCGCCGCCACTAATATACATATCTTTATTCCATCTTATGTAAGATCCCTGAAACTGCATTTGGGGATATATTATTTCTTTGTCATGTATGAATTGTTGATATTTTGTTCTAAAATTAGAATTCGTTGAAAAAATCTGGAATACCCAAATCCAAGAAATAAATCATTTTTATAGGCCACAAAAACACCTGAAAAACCAACTAATTACAACACAAAAACAAGACATATCAACTATACGCATCTGATAATAAACTAGATAACGTGAGTTCAACGAATTCACGTTAAATATAAAGTCCGGAGTTTGTTCCAACCCAGATATTTTTGTCCACCTCTATCAGGCTTCCACAAAATTGTTTTCTAATGAGAACTTTTCGTTGAGAACATTCCGATACACTTTATTTCCCCGTCCGTCATAACGGTTCAATCCGTCACTGGTACCCAGCCAGATAAAACCATAACTATCTTGAAGGGCGCACCACACGGTATTATGAGACAATCCATCTTCTACCTAATATTTCTTGAACGAAAAATAAGGAAACGCGGATAATGTTCCGTTCCAGAAGATCAGCAAGCATATTAGTATTTTAGTTAACTTCATTCTACGTGTTTTTTATTCAATTATCGGTTCAGCCAAGGTTCAGGATTCAACTTTTCTTTCTCCCTACGCAGCTGGAAGTGCAATACCGTCCGTCCATTATCCGTACCGTCAGAAAAGATCTGACCGATGGATTGCTTTGTCTTCACCGTATCACCGGCTTTGACGGAGGCAGAAGAAAGATTGCAATAAACAGAAATATAATTGCCATGACGAATGAGGACATTAAATAATCCGTTCAATTGGAACACAGCCACCACCTTTCCATCAAAAATGGCACGCGCCTGTGCACCCGGTTTTCCCTGAATATCAATACCCTTGTTATCCAGTTTCACGTTACGCAAACCCTCTACAGCATATTGCCCGTAACGGCTGGTGATAATATAAGCGCCGGATATGGGCATTGGCAATTTCCCGCGATTCGCGGCAAAGTTACCTGATAATTCCCGATCCGCCTTACTCATGGTATAAGACTCAAGAGGTTTCGATTTGGCGGCTGTTTCCGTTGTAGCAGATTTTCCCTCCTTGCTTTCCTCTTTCTTACGGGCAGCCGCTTCACGACGAGCTTCTTCCTGTGCACGCTTACGGGCACGCTCTATTTCTTCCGCAATTAATTTATCGATGCGGGCATTCAGCCGATTGGCTTCCCTGCGTTTTTTATTTATCTCATTCTGCAATCCTTTCTGCTTCTTTTGCAGATTAGTCACCAACGTACGTTTCTCTTTTTCCTGCTCTTCCAACTTCACCTTTTCGCTCTCACGTTCTCGCAGCAGGTTCTCTTTGGCGGCTTTCACTTGCTGACGCTCCACTTTCTTCTTGCGTATCTGCTCTTGTTTCTTTAAAATTTCTTCCCCTTGCAGACGTTGATAAGTGGCATATTCACGAACATATCGCATACGCCGATAAGTCTGCCCCAAATTCTTTGCTGAAAAAATAAACATAAGCTTCTCCTCTATCGACTTATTCTTATACAAGTACTGGACAGAAGCTTCATATTTCTTCTTTTTATCTTTCAAATCCTTCTCCAGCCCGTGCAACTGACGCTCCAATGAAGCCAGTTCACGCTGGATAGCCTCCACATCATTGTTGATAGCCATGATATAGCGTTTCCGCTCTTCAATCTGTCCGGTCAATACAGCCAGACTATTCAACTGGCTTCCCACATCTTTCTTTGTATCCTTCAATATAGATTCCGATTCGGCGATCTGTTTTTGCAACGCACCGCGTTTACTTTCCAGCTCACGAATCAACTTGTTCGATTGAGCGGAAAGAGGAACTGCCAACCACAGGCAACTGATTAGAATAACAAAGAAACGTTTCATCATAATAAAGCTACCAGCATTCTTACTAATTCTTCCAAGGGAATTTGACGATATTTGGACGTCAGTTCCGTCGGAGTCATCGAAAACTCTTGTGTGGAGAACTCATAAAGTTGGACTTTAGCCTTTTCTAATGAAGGAATTCCTATATCTTTCCTGTCAGTTCTGTCTTTCCACCAGGAAGAGAGGCATCCATCAATATCTTTTCCAAACGGGAAAACTCCACATTCTTCGACAATACATTTTTCAATTCAGCTTTAGTGGCACGAACAAAGCGTTTATTCATCCTGTCTACCAATAAAACTTCGTCGGGAGTAACTTCTATACGCGCCACTTCCGTACGCAGAATAGGCATCAATAAGGAGATTTGTACCCGCTCATGAGTTTCATCTTCATGGTTCCCCCTACAGACATGCTTCCCTTCTTGCTGGGAATAGTCAACTGAAGCTTGGAAGCCAGGTAACTGGATGTCGGAGCCTTTGTTGAAGTCTTAGTTTCCGAAGTTGCCAAGTGTTTCGAACTCTTACAACCGGCCAACACCACTACCACCAACAACAGTAGATAAACGATTCTTTTCATTCCGCAATATATTTCTTCTTCTCTATTTTCTGTTTCAACGTTTTCGACTCACTACCATTTCCAGTGCCTTCTTCCAATATTTCAACGCACCTTCCACATCGCCGGTCATAAAATAAATATCTCCGCAATGCTCCACAATCACATCGCTCTTCTCGCCGTCGTTCTTCATTGCATTGTCAATATAGATACGGGCTTCGGCATAATTTCCCTTTTCAAAAAGAATCCATGCATAAGTATCGAGATAGGTCGAATTATTAGGTTCGGCTTTCACCGTTTTATAACTCATCTCCTCCGCCTTGTCCAAGTCACGACGTTCCACAGACAGATAATAAGCATAATTGTTCAATGCGCCAATATTGGAAGGATTGTACACCAAAGACGAATCGTAAGCAGCGTAAGCCTCCGCCATCTGTTTCTTGGTATGATAAATGTCTCCCATAATTGAATAGAAATCCGAAATGACTTCTTTTCTGGTATCGGCAGTTACATGTTCCAATGCTCTGCTGCAAACACTCAATACACTATCCGTCTGTTCTGCCTGATGATAAGCAATAGCCAGATAATAATAAAGTTCCAACGCATCGGGAGTGGCTTCAATACCCGGTTCACAGACTTTGATAATTTGCTTGTAGTCTTCCTTCTTCACCGCCGCACTAACCAGCATCAAACGGGCCGCCTTATTGGTAGAGTCCAGATCAACCACCTGCTCCAATACCGGCACAGCCTCTTGTTCCATATTCTTCGACAACAGGTATTGAGAATAAAGCATCGGAATCTGCGGATCATCCAGATCCTGCTTCATCATCCGGTCGAACAAGGCAATCACTTGAGTACTATCTTTGGCAGACGACTGTTCGTTTTCCACAATCACCTGTCTCATAACACTGATTTTGGTATCCGAAGTCACCTTCTTATTCAGCAATAAAGTATCCAACTGCTGTTGATACAACTCTTTCTGTCCGGTCTGTTCATAATAAGAAGCCATTGAAAAAAGAGCCATCGGATTGTCAGGCTCTACCGCCAGGACCTTCTGATATGCATCGTATGCTTCCTGCTTTTTTCCATTCTGAAGATACACATCTCCCAATATCACCTGATAACGCATATCCATCGGATATTCCTGTACCAGACTTTCTATTTCTTGAAATGCCTTCTTATCATCTTTCATCTGAAGATAAATACGGAATTTCTCCATAGAAAGCTGCTCATTCTTACCCAAGCGTTTCTCTAAACGGTTCAATGTAGAAATGACATCGTTATATTTCTCCTGACGACTGTAAATATCAAGAAGACTGAACAAAGGCTCCTGCTTTGACGGGAAACGGGTTACCATTTTCTCAAGCAACGTTACAGCCTTATCCAACTCGTTCTGTTGCTGATACAGGCTGACCAGCCCCTGGCTGTACCAGAAATTATCAGGAGCAAAAGCCACCGCCTGCTCCAAAGCCGCCTGACCTTGCGGCACCTGGCGGAGGAACATATAATACTGCGATATTTCATAAAGCGCCGAAGAAGCGTTCGGATTGATATCCAGACAATGCTGTAACAAACCAAATGCCGCATCATACTCATTCTTTTCTTTCATCCGCATGGCTTCCAAAAAGAAGTAGTCATATTTACGCTGTTGTTCAGCAGGAAGCAATGATTCTTTTACCGAAAAGGATGCATCTGCCTTCACTGCTGTTTTTGCCGTACGCATAGAACGGGTTCCCCCACACGAAGTGAGCACTAACACCGTCACGAACAGCCATCCTATTTTTATCTTCATTCTATTTTTTCGATTAAGCATTCATCATACTCCGGTATGTCCGAAGCCACCGGCTCCGCGTTCCGTTTCATCCAGCACCTCCACTTCCTGCCATACAGGTTGTTCGTGCTTTGCTATCACCATCTGCGCGATACGTTCGCCATCTTCAATAACAAAAGCCTCGGACGAGAGATTGACTAAAATAACACAAACTTCTCCACGATAATCCGCATCAATCGTACCCGGAGAATTAAGTACCGTGATACCTTTCTTTATCGCCAGCCCGCTACGCGGACGAACTTGCGCCTCAAATCCCTTCGGCAGAGCGATATACAATCCTGTCGGCACCAGACAACGTTGCAACGGTTCCAGTGTGATAGTTCAGAAAGATTAGCACGGATATCCATTCCTGCGGACAATTCGGTGGCATAAGCCGGAAGCGGATGCTTCGATTTATTGATAACTTGAATATTCATAAATGCATGTTTACTATTTAACGGGCGAAAATACACATTTTGAACTGAAAAATAGTTAAGTTTGCAGTTAAATAATGTACCTGCAACCAAATTGCGAATGGTAAACAACTAAATCCTAAATAAAAAGATAAGTCAAGCATCTTTAAGTTCAAATGATAAACGGAACTTCCAATCACAATGTTGCCGCCTTTAGCAACAACCGAAAGTTTCTGTTTTGTAGTCCAAAGCGGCAACCATAATTTAGTTATAATCAAAAGAATATTTACATCTTAGAAAAAGAAAGTTTATATACGATCAATCTGCCTAAAACGTTCAGTCTGCACATCACGAGAGTTTGCTCCTACCATGACATCAAATTCTCCCGGTTCATAAACGTATCGTAATCCTGAATTATAAAATCTCAAATCGTCTTCCGTGATAACAAACTTAACTTCACGACTCTCTCCTTTTTTCAAGAAGATACGTTCAAAGCCTTTCAGCTCTTTCACTGGACGAGATATTTCAGCGTAAATATCATGCAGATACATTTGTACGATCTCATATCCGTCAAAATCTCCGTCATTGGTCACAGTCACAGACACTGTCAACTCCCCATTTTTGGACAGTACATCCGAACTAAGTTGCAAATTCCCATAAGAGAAATTTGTATAACTCAAACCGTACCCAAAAGGATAAAGAGGTTCGTTACTCATATCCAGATAGTTACTGGAGTAACGGTTAAAAGAATGACTGTCAGGATCGGGACGACCTGTATTCAAATGATTATAGTACAGAGGAAGCTGTCCCACTGAACGGGGAAAAGTCGTAGTCAGCTTGCCGCCCGGAGTCACTTTACCGAACAATACATCAGCAATAGCATCGCCTGTTTCACTTCCACCGAACCAGACATTCAAGATAGAATGAACATTGGCATCCTCCCAGTTCAGAACTAACGGACGCCCTGTAAAAAGAAGCAACACTACGGGCTTACCCGTCTTCACCAGCGCCTTCAACAAATCCTGTTGAGCATCAGGAACCCCTAGTTCCGTACGTGAAGCCGATTCACCACTCATTTCAGCACATTCTCCCAAAGCCGCAACAATCACATCTGCACGGGCAGCCGTATGCAAAGCTTCATCCAACAATTGCAGTTCATTGCCGCGTTCTAACGGACGGATACCAGCTCCTCCTTTTTCAAGTTCCGCATCATGATATATATTGCTACCTCTCGCATACAGTATTTCAGCCTTATCACCTGCTGCCGAACGAATTCCCTCCAATAATGTCCCGTGACGGGAAGGAGTACACGTCATACTCCACATCCCACACATATTATTACGGGCATCAGCCATAGGACCAATTAAAGCAATCTTACCTTTCCGTTCGAGCGGAAGCAGATGATCCTCATTCTTCAACAGAACAAATGTTTCAGCTGCGATTTTACGCGCCACCGCGCGATGAGCAGTCGTATAAAGTTCTTTTTCCACACGCAGGGTATCACAGTATTTATACGGGTCAGAAAACAAGCCCAATTTATATTTTGCTTCCAATACACGGCGACAAGCGGCATTAATCTGTTCTTCCGTAACTTTCCCTTCTTTCAGAGATTCTTCCAATGTATTCAGAAAACCGCAAGAAACCATATCCATATCCGTACCCGCCTGTAAAGCACGTACAGAAGCCTCTTTCAAAGGAGCAACCCCATGTGAGGAGATTTCGGCGATAGAATTATAATCCGTCACTAACAACCCACAAAAGCCCCATTCATTCCGGAGCAAATCGGTCAGTAACCATTTATTAGCCGTAGCCGGAATGCCGTCCACCAAATTGAAAGAACTCATCACACTACCCACACCTGCCTCAACAGCTGCCTTGTATGGGGCAAGATATTCATTATACATACGTTGGCGACTCATATCAACCACATTATAGTCCTTCCCTGATTCGGATGCGCCATATAATGCAAAGTGTTTTACACAGGAAAGAATTTCGTTTTTTCCCTGCATATTATTTCCCTGATAACCGCGTACATAGGCTTTTGCTAACAGGGAACCCAAATAAGGGTCTTCACCACTACCTTCTGCAATACGCCCCCAACGACTGTCGCGACAAATGTCAACCATCGGGCTGAATGTCCAGCAAATACCATCCGCACTGGCTTCTACAGCAGAAATGCGTGCCATACGTTCAACAGCTAGTGTGTCCCAGCTACAAGAAAGCGCTAAAGGAATCGGGAAAATGGTTTCATAACCGTGGATAACATCAGCTCCTACCAGCAAAGGAATTCCCAAACGGGTAGAATCAATGGCTATACGCTGCAAATCAACAATCTTTCTTATTCCTTTCACATTAAAAAAGCCTCCAATCTCCTGGTTACGAACCATTTTCGTAAGTTCGGCACTATTTACATTACCAGTAACCAAATCACCCCCGGAAGGAAGATTCAATTGGCCCAACTTCTCGTGCAGTGTCATCTTTCCCATCAGATTGGCAATATATCGATCCATCTCTTTATCTCCTTCTTCAGCCGACAATGAACAGGAAGACAATAACAACCCATATAGAACGCCTAATAACAAGTATTGATATTTCATGTTTATTACTTATTATATAATCACTTCATTATTTAGATACTTACATTAACGAGATAAAATCTTAATATCCGAATCACTTAACCCATAATCAACAAGCGTATATTTTTTGCCTTTATACGGAGTCGGCATAAACCGCCCAGAACCTAATGTATCGTAAATGATCGGATTGAAAGAAGCACTCCTTTTTGCCCTGAACAGCAACACACAGAACTGACCGGAAACAGCATATCCAAATTCAATATCCTCTACTCCCTCTCCCAGCACTTCATAACCTTGCAAGAGAGGTTCAACACCTTTAAACATAAAATTAAGTTTTACAGTCAAATTATCGGCTAAATCTATCTCAAGGGTATTCCGCATTGGAGAAGAAATGACAGCCCCTAATACATTCCAATTCGTATCATAATTAGCTAAAGTTGTCCATATTATCCCGTCAGAACTTACCCCTCTAAGCTTCTGCATCAAAGTCGTTTCGTAAGGATACAAGCGCTGCGAATTAGCAACTACACAATTCAGGAAAGAAAACTTATCCGCAATATCCCATCCCACCAAATCAACAGGACAATCTAGAATCTTAAAATTATCATTTAATACAGTAAAAGTAGAATTGGACAACTTCACTTTCAAATTGGGGTTATTCCCTTCTGCCTGAATAAAGCTGGTTCCAAAATTATTCAAATATGAAAAAGAAATCTGTTGGTCCAGCATCAAATCCGGACTATAACCCTCATTCACGACGATTCCTCTATCAATCGTATCATAATAGATTTGATTGAAAACAAAAAATCCGCCACTAGCTATACGTATTCCGACTGTTGAACGGTAATTCTTACCATCCTCAAGATGGGTCCCTCCGGTAGTATCCCAAGAAAGAATATGTACATTGTTCAATATATGACCGGCAGATTTCGTAACTAAAGCTTCTTTTGTACAATAAATAAAAGTGTCAGATATCTTACAATCACAACAAGATTCATCTATATAGATACCGTATACATTATCATTCGAAGAGATGCCTTGAATTGTTACATTATCTATCTTTGTATCCGAGCTACCCGTTCCACCAGTTCCAATACCTTCAGGAACGTGTATGCGGATATGTGTATTACGTCCTCGCACCAGACTCATCGTACGTATCTGCACCAACTGCTTCCTTCCGTTTACTAGAATTCCATTATCTGCATTATAACAATCCAGAATTCCTCCTTCAATATAAGAGAATCGCCGGTGTGAAACATCGGTAAAATAGGTTTCTGAATAACCTACTTTAATCAATGCTTCCAAATGGACATCACTTTTAACCGTTGCATTCTTATCAAAAATAAGATTTACATTTTTGGTATATTCCAATGGCAGAACGATAGGCTCCGTCAAGTTATAAGTTCCGGCAGGAAAATAAAGCGTTTTCCCATAAGACTGACCGACCAAATTATTAAGTTGAGAACCAATCAGTGTTCCATCATTCTTAATATCATAATCAATGACTGATACAATATCTTCATTATGCTTCCTTGACTTCAACAACAGCCTCCGGTAATGAATCATCATCGTTACATCCCCAAATTGGCATAAAAGAATAATAAGCCTAAAAATAAAAAGTTAAGTTTCTTCAATTTTTCTTGTTTTTTTTAAGTTTAACGTAAAGTTTGAAATGAAGAGGCCGGTAATCCTGCACCGTTAATTAAGTTACATGTAGGATTATCTCCCCATCCATAGCGAACAGCCAAAGGATGTTTTACCATTTCCGATGATACAATGATTTCATTTCCACAGATTTCAGCTTCCGCCCAATGATATTTTCCGTCTATCCCTGCTATGGCAAACCCTGTCAATTTTTTCCCATCAGACGTTTTTAATCCTCCGTCTGCACACTCAAAAGAGAGAATAACCTTGTCTCCTTTCACACGGTAAGTCTGATAAACCGGACCACTACAAACAATCCGCTCACCATAGGTATCGGCACGTGCTAATAAGGCAAGTCTACGCCCTACTTCCTGTTTGTTTTTGGGATGAATATCATTCATATCGCCGATGTCTATGGTAACGGCCATACCCACATTGTCATAATACAAAGCTGTCTGGCGCTGCGCTTCTCGTAATTCAGCCACTGTGAGTCTCCCGGTTCATCTGCTCTCTCTAAATAATTAGCCAATTGCACAAGGTAGAAAGGAAAATCATTCCCCCATTCCTCACGCCAGCTCTGAATAAGTAATGGAAGCAATATCCTATATTGTGTAGCACGCCCTACATTATTCTCTCCCTGATACCAAATAACCCCACGAAATTTGTAAGGTGCTAATGGATGAATCATCCATTATAAAGCACTGTTTGCACATTCGGATTCATCTCAAACACCGGATCAATATGAGATTGAGCGGCAACTTACACTTCCATTCACCAGATATAAGAATCCAGTCTCCGACATCTTTGCTTAACTTCATTTCACCTCCGATGCCACACCCTCCTCCAGTATCCACGATACGAACAGTAATTACAGCTTTGCCCGCTTTTACTAAATTACCCGGTATTTCATAAGTACGGGAATGAGTATATCCTTTCGTGCTCCCTATCTCGATTCCGTTAAAATAAGTAATATCCTCGTCATCCACATACCCCATGTGTAAACTCAACGGTTTTCCCTCCCATTGTTCTGGAATATCCACCGTCTTTCGCCCCCAAACAATACCATCAAAATCAGGAAAAGTCTTTTCGATATTTCCGGGGAAAGAATGAGATATCCATCCTTCGTCATTATAAGAAAGAGTATTCCAAAAAGGCTTTCCATTTCTCATTCCTTTATCTAACGACAAAATCTTTGCCTGCCTTTGTTCTTCCTCCGCCTGTAAATCACAATCCTTGTTTCCCAATCTTCGGATAAGCTTCAATTGCTCAACAAAATCGGGAACTTCGCCCAATGCTTGAGCACTTATCCACGACTCTATATTAGTACCGCCCCAATGGGCACAGATAAGTCCTACCGGTACCTGCTGCGTGCGTGCTATTTCCCTACCGAAAAAATAGGCTGCTGCTGAAAACTCCCGGATAGTACCCGATGAACACACTTGCCATCCTCCTCCGACAGCAGTAAACTCCTGCGACGGACTTAGACTAATAGTATTACTCACAGTCATCAAGCGTATATTCGGGTAATTGGCCTGTGCCACCTCTTGTTGATAGTTTTTTACTTTGCCCCATCCTTCTACTGGCATTTGCATATTCGACTGACCGGAACAAAGCCATACTTCACCAATCATTACATTCTCCAATCTTACTTTTTCTCCATCTATTATTTCTAAATGATAAGGTCCCCCGGCTTTTGGGGTTTTGATGTTTACTTTCCAATTACCCGTCCTGTCAGCTATATTCTCATATTTCTCCCCACTCCATGAAGGAATCACTATAACTCGCATTTCTGGAGATGCTTTTCCCCAAACAGGTACTTCAGCCTCTTGCTGAAGTACCATATTATCGGAAAATAAAGGAGATAACTTAACTTTGGCACAAGCGATCAGTGACGCAAATAATCCCGACATTAATATAATCCATTTATACATATCACTCCGACTTACAAATTATCACCATTCGATTGCCTGATCTTCATCCGGAATCTGAATATTAATTTTACGCTCCATATTGACTGTCCCTTCAACCGTATAACTTATAGGAGTGCCCGGGACAGAAGTGACATCATCAAACTCATATTTGAAATTCTCAATAGTAATCGTCTTATGTTTGAGATATGGCAATGATGCGTCCATCTTCTCCGTCACTTTCCATGTCGGATTTTTTATCAGTTTGAAATGAATGTCCGGATCGGGGGCAGAAAGGGTAACTGTCCCGTCGGCATTGAGCGTGAAAATAATCTTGTACTTTCTGCGTTCCAGTTCCTCTTCGTTTATCAAGCCTGCATAGAAGAATATGGAATGCTCGTCTACCACAAATGCAGTACGTTCATTAGTAGTCATTTTATTACCGGCATCCTTAAAGCTACTTGCATAGTTGTGGTAGAATAGGTACCTGAGTAATCATTGAAAGGAATCACACGCAATAATGCTTTCTTGTAATTCTTCCTTGGATGAGGCTCATAACTGCCGGTCGGACTTTCTGCAATTGTGAGCGGCAATACCCATTTGTCGACCAAATCAATTCCACTCAGTTTAAAATTGATGTCCAAAATCCCCATGCAATCGCCTGCTGGAATCATTACTTTCATATCATTCAACTCATAATAACCGGAGGTAAGCTCTCTGTAATACAAATCCTTTCTATTATGAAAATACTCCCAGTTGATACTTTTCAAGGTGTCTGAATCTATCGCCACCTGTACCTCCGTATCACTTCCGGCCATTGTAGAGCCACTCATAATGAGAGGTAACTGATAGGTTACCATGCATTCGGCTTGTATTTTACATAAATATCAGTCACTCCTTTTGCATAATTCATCGGCGCCTTAAATGAAACATAGTGTTCATATTGTTCGTCAGTCCATTCTTCATTACAAGCTGCGCAAAACAATACCATCAAAACAGCAAGTAACGGATAATATATTCTTTCTTTCATATTCATTTTATTATAAAGGTTAATCATAGTAAGTCCAACCGGGGTTTTGAGTCAGCCGCTTATTGCGCTGTAACTGTCCGTGACTAAAGGGCCAGAAATAGCTTTTTTCTACAAAGCGGACAGGCAACGACATAATTGCCACCGGCGTATGAAACAAATCGCGGCGAGCTTCATCCATCAGCATATTGCATCCGTAAATCAATGTTTCTTCCTCCTGAGGAGCATCTTTCCAACGTCTTAAATCGTAATAGCGGTGGTTCTCGCCCATAAACTCTATCTGACGTTCGCGCTTGAGTTTCTTCCGGAACATTTCTTTATTCTGATACTCGGAAGAGGTATAATCAGGCACACCTGCACGAATACGAACAGGCTGGATACCTTTTTTCAGTTCATTCACATCACGTCTTAATGTGTACATTGCCGAGCCATCCCAGGATGGGATGTCATAACTTCCATCCAGTTCATTTAATGCTTCGGCATAAATCAATAGGATTTCCGCATAGCGAATAGCAGTCTCTGTTTTTTGCCTGTAATAAAAACTGTTTTGGTATTTAGCATCATAAGGGTTCACATATTTTTTGATACCGATACCTGTAAATATACGATCGCCGCCATTGTATCCTTCGGAAGTCCCACGATAATACCAGACTTGCTGGTTAGGACTGGCAGCTCCATCTTTTCCATTCAATGAAGACATATTCCACACACTGCCATTGAAAGCGACTGATGCATAGAAACGGGGTTCACGATTGGCATATTGTAAAGAAACTCCGGCGCGCAAAGGTTTGTAGCGACCGGCATCTACATCTTCACTGGTCACATAACCGCTTAATCGGGCACTTCCATCTCCCCGCCCTATCTCTTTATCTTTACCCGGACAATCAGTACCGTCGGCCATGTAGTAGGAGTCACATTGTTTCTGTGTCATTCCATGCATACTCCATCCTCCGGCCACCGTCGGCAACTGATGCAATACCATGTTTGCAATGCCATCCGGTGAGTTAGTTCCTTCTCCACTATGATCGACCGTTATGTTATCCACACGTGAAAAAATAAGTTCCGGATTTGCATAAGCAGAGAGTTCGCCATTAAAAACAGAACGATATGACTCAAAAGGATCAATGTCGGCATATCCGTCCGGCCAACTTTTTTTGGAGAAGTTATTATCATCAAACGGCTCGATGGTCTCCGGATAATCGTCCGTACCGCCACCTCTTATACGATTCTTGACATACAATTGATAGCGATGACCATTATTATTTCCCGGTAACTCCATCACATCTCTTGCAGCAGCAGCTGCCCTTGCCCATTTCGATTCATCGTATTCGGCAGAAAGCAAACGATTTCCTTCGTCATCTACCATTTGTTGTGCATAAGAATCGGTATTGCCATTCATCAACGGGCTGGCGGCATATAAAAGGACTTTGGCACGGGTGGCTAAAGCAGCTCCACGGGTAGGACGCGCTATATTGTTGGCTCCTCGCTCCAAAGGAAGATCCTTGGCTGCCAACACCATCTCGGATGTGATATATTCCACGCATTCGTCATACGTATTACGCGGACGGGCTAATGCATCATAATCCTGTGTATAATCTTCTCCGGCATCCGGAATCAAAGGAATGGGACCATACTTACGCAAAAGCAACCAGTAATAGTAAGCTCGCACAAAGCGTGCCTGTGCTGCATAATCAAGCCTTTCTTCCTCTGTCAGCTGCGTATTCATGTGGATATACTTCAAAAAAACACATGCTTTATTGATACCCAAATAGCAATTAGTATAAGTCTCTTGCATCCAATCCTCATTATACTCCACATTTCGGAAATAAGAATAATAACCACCTGCTATATTCTTATTCCCCCAATTATTCCAATCTGCCCAATAAATATCATCGGCAAAATTAGTCGGCACACTCTCTTTTCCACCAATATCCTGATTTTGGTCTCTGAGATATGAATAAGTGTTGGAAAGCCACGAATCCGTATAATCCCTGTTCGTAAACACTTTCTCAATCGTCAGGCGGTCCTTGAAATTATGTTCCACCTCCAAATAATCGCTACACGATGCCAGATAGCAGACCATAAATAGTATAGCACCAGTATTATATAACCATTTCATACTTTTCATTTTTTATAAGTTTACATTTAATCCCACTGTGATAGATTTAGATAACGGATAAGCTGCTCCATTCGAACTGTTCATCTCCGGATCCCACATCTTGAACTTTGACCAAGTAAGCAAATTGGTACCAATTAAATAAATGCGTACATTATTGAAATGCATCTTGTTGACGAGAGGCTTAGGCAAGGTATAGCCTATTTCCAAAGTCTTCAAACGCACATAAGAGCCATCACGCAACCAGAAAGAGGATTCTTGATAGTTGTTGTTACTTCCGCCATAACTTAACCGGGGATATTCTGCCCGCACATTTTCTGTGGATTCAGTGCCCGATTCATCTCTTGAAATCCAACGGCCGGCTACGACGTCTTTTAATATATTGCCTTTGCTACCGTTGACGAAAGGACGGACACCGCTTCCATTGATAAAGAAAGAAGACTTACCTGCTCCTTGAAAATGCAGATTAACATCTAGCCCTTTCCACTGAGCGGAAATACCCATACCATAAATCAAATTGGGGACGGTAGTCGCTCCAATGGCTACCCTATCCATATCAGAAATAATTCCATCACCATTGACATCCTTATACTTGATGTCACCCGGTTGGTAGGCACCGAAAGTTTGCTGCGGACTATTACGAATGTCTGTATAATCCTTGAACAATCCCAACGCTATAAGACCTTTCGCCTGATTCACACGGTATTCCTGTTCCATTAAATAAGGATAAACATTGTTCTGTTCATCTTTATCTTTCACTTCATTTTTCGATAGAGTCATGTTTCCCCGCATGGTGAGTTGGACACTCCCAACCTGCTGCTTATATGCAAAGTTTCCATCCACTCCTTTTGAGAGAACTTTCCCCACATTAGCTTGCGGAAGTGTCATCCCATTTTCTACACCTGCTGTGGCAGGAAGATATCTACGGTACATGAAGATGCCCTTACGGTCTTCATGGAAGTAGTCTATTGTCAAGGTGAATTTATCGTCAAACAAACTCATATCTAATCCGATGTCATGCTTGGTGGCGATTTCCCATGTCACACCGTCATTAGCATAAGACGTATAACGTAATCCCTGAAAAAGAGTGGTTCCATACTTTTCATAACCATAATCCGCCCAGTTATATCCTCCGAAGGCAGAATAATAACCGGCATTGTCTCCCCAAATATTGGGATTGGGAGCACCCCCATAACCGATTGTATATAAATAAGGAAAACGTATCAGTGTAGTACCATTAGCTTCATACATTTTATCGTTACCGACCTTACCCCAAGAATAACGTACTTTAAACATATTTACCCACTTCAGGTTCTTCTTGACAAAGGGTTCTTCTGCTATATTCCATGCCACAGAATAGGCCGGGAAGAAACCAAATTGATGACCCGCAGCAAAATTCTCAGAACCGGTATATCCGAAATTGAAATTCAGAAAATAGCGATAATTCCAATTATAGGCAATTCTTCCAGCCAACCCTTGATGGCGCATAGGGAGCGAATTCTTGATATCATTACCAATCTCCTGGGTTTTCACCTTTGAATCCTGTGTATATTTCAATGTCCCGCTAAGAATATGGGATTTAAAATTCCGGTTATACTGGAGTTCGGCTTCAAAGTACTCTTTTCGTTCACCCGTATTGCCGGAAGTCTGGGTCATTTCTTGTTCTGCCCGCTTTCGCGTAAAATTGATAGTACCATCATCTTTTCTAAAGCGATCCGCACTCCATAAAGCCGGACATTTATAACGCTTGATAAAATTATAGTTATCTGTGTCAAAACCAAAACGCCCTATAAAATTCAATCCTTTCGTAATGAAATCTAATTTTTGATTCAAAGTAATATTAGTCTGAATATTATTCCACCACTGTTCATTATACCCACATTGAGTGGAAGCTACCCATGGGTTAATATCGCCGTCCGAATTGGTAGGAGTATATCCATTGGAGTACATAATGGGCATGCTAGTAGGAGTTTGATTTAAAATGCTATTCCAGATCTCATGTGAAGTCATACCCGATTCATTCATTTTTTTTAGCGAACCACCGATACCCACTTGCAACAAAGTAGTACGTGTTACATCAATATCCGCATTCATACGGTAGTTCCAACGCTTATTGTTACTATTGGTGTTATAGTCCTCATTCAGTGATTTGTCTACTTTATACATACCACCTTCGTCAAGATAACTGCCCGAAACGAAATAACGTGCATTCTGTCCACCGCCACTCAAATTCAATGTTGCCCGATAACTCATAGCTCCATTTTTTAACAAGGTGTCCATCCAGTCCACATTCGGTAATAAATCGGGGTCTAGTCCTTGTGTGAGAATTTTTAGTTCATTTCCACTATAAATAGGTTCGAGATTACGGGTTCTGCGCGCCTCATTAGCCAGATTAGCATAAGTAATACCGTCTACAAAATCAGGAGTAAATGTACGTGTATTGTAAATTGTCTCCACTTTCGCATCAACAGTTATTTTATTGATCTTACCACGACGGGTAGTAATCAAGACTACACCATTAGCACCACGCGATCCATAAATAGCCGTTTCCGAAGCATCTTTCAATACGGTGAAGGATTCGATATCTTCATAATTCAATTCATTCATATCACGTTCAAAACCATCGACCAGCACTAATGCACTTGACCCCGCTCCAAACGTAGAGATACCACGAATCCAAAATTCAGAAACATTTTTTCCCGGCTGCCCGCTAGTCTGACGTGCTATTATACCTGCAACATTCCCTGCCAAAGAGTTGGAAATACTACCTGTAGGAGAGGTTCTTAATTGTTCTACATTGATAGTAGACACGGCTCCGGTCACCGTTAGTTTCTTCTGTGCACCTGTAGCAGTAATCACTACTTCATCCAATGTCGTTTCGGTTTTTTCTTTCATTACTACGTTCACTGTGCGCTCTTCTCTCACAAGGATCTCTTGTGTCTCATAACCAATGTAAGAGAAAATTAAACGATTATATGGTTGCATTTTAATGCTAAATTTACCATTTATGTTCGTGATAGAACCCAACCCCGGTACGTCTTTAACGGACACATTAGCCCCGATGAGCGGTTCTTGATTTTCATCCGTAACCACTCCAGTCACAACAATCTGCCTATGGGTGGACTGCTGAGCCGAAATTCCTGCCGCAAAACAACATAGAGCGGCTATTATAACTAAGAATTGTTGTTTCATGTTTTTCATACTATTTTTTATTCCACAATAATCTGACGGATACGGTGATTATGCTGATCACCAATATAAAATATCTTATTCACTTCATCAAAGGCAATACTGTGCGGTCCGTTGAAACGGGCTTCCTGAAGCAAATCGCCGTCAACGTATCCGAAATGGCTATTATCCATTGCCACGCTTCCACGCCCTGCGTATCGGATGGCCTCGGCATTAGGAGTGACCTTCCATATCAGATCTCCAGGGTGGTTATCATACAATTCTCCATCTGCCACATAAAAGTCATAGATATCGTCTTTATGCTGCTCTATGTATTTCTCATTTTTCACAAAAGTGCCCTGCCACATCACCCCCATACGGACATTCGTTCCTACACCTTCATTGTATCCCTGATTCCAATTTCCAACATAGATACTCGGCAGTTCCAGCCAGTTTGTCGTCTTGTTAAACTGGCATTTGAAGATAGTTCCTTCACGCGGACGCATGAGATAGGCAAAGTCACCGGAAGGATGAAAGTAAACATACATCCATATCCAGTTTCCACCCACAGAAAACATTGTTTCCACTTCTTTTGTTGCCATATTATAGCGTTTGATAGTGGCATCCGATTCCTGAGCAAAATAGATGTCACCCGTCTGTGGATGAATAGTTGCCGAAATAACCCATTTATAACCGGAAAAAAGCGAATGAGCTTTCTTAAATCCTTCGCTACGCAAAAGCATAGTGACAACAATCGGAGAATCACCATTGGAATAATTACTCACAAATAGAGTATCACCAGTCAGACTCCAGCATAAAGAACGCGGATCTTGAATATTCAACTGCCCCACCGTTGCCACTGTAGTCAGTTCTTGTACCTCCATGTCGATCAAACGAATACTACTTTTATCCTCAATCATATAAATATGATTCGGTTCTTAGGATCAATGCTCAGCCATGTAGGCGAATTCAAACCACAATCACTGAATGGGCCATCCTTCACTTCATATCGCCCAGTCTCATCCACATAGCCACATAACGTAGTAACCTGCGTATTGGTATATAAGTAAATCTGTCAGGAGCTATAGCAGCTTGATCACCAATAGAAATTTCTATAGTCCCTTTATCGGCATTGCGAGGTACCATACAATATATGCACTCATTGTTACAGTTTACGACTCTAGTCTCCACGCCTCCCAACTTCAAGTTAATCAAGGAGGATCATTACCGAAGTTTTTTCCATAAATAAGTAACTGTGTTCTTGGAGTGACTTCCCTGGGCTCGAAGCCACAATTTCAATAGGCAAACTGTTATCAAAAGCTTGCTCCTTTCTCTTTTCATCGTCTTTACAACCGATGAAACAACCAAGCAAAGCAAGTAAACAAAATGCCTTAACAACATTCATTCTTTTTCCTGTCCTGTTCATCATAATAATAAATTTAGTTAATAATAAGATTTAATAGTCAATGGGCCCAAAGGTTTATTAATTACAAATATAGAAAGGAGGGCATTAATTATAGGCTAATTCCTAACTAACAAACAATAAAAACTAATCAAACAGCTCTAGAATTAAATAATTTGTGCTTTCTTTGCAAGTATTTTAGCAAAGAAAGCACTATGAAATTTCAAAATTGCTTATTTTTAATATTGCTTATCGTTTGTCTATCATGCCAAAGCAAAAAGACTGATAAACAAACAGGCATTGACTCTACACTTTTCTACACAAATCCTGTCATAGGTGGAGGATCCGAACCATGGGCCATCTTTCATGAAGGAAAATATTACTATACTCAAAGTTTAGCAGACTGTATCATATTATGGGAAACTGACGATATAACACAACTGGCAGAAGCAGCCAAAAAAAACGTATATTCGCCCCAAAATGCCCCTGGTATATCTCATCTTTGGGGACCAGAGATACACTATATGGACAATAAATGGTATATCTATTGCGCTGCTGATGATGGTAATATAGACAATCGTCAGATATATGTGCTAGAAAATGAATCTCCCGATCCTATGAAAGGAGAGTTTGTCATGAAAGGAAGAATATCGACCGATAAAAATAATAACTTGGCTATTCATGCTAATCCTTTCGAGCATAATGGCAAACGTTATCTAATCTGGTGCGGATGGGAAACCAGAAGAATTTATCAAGAAACCCAATGTATCTATATCGCTGAAATGAAAAATCCATGGACACTAGCCTCAGACCGTATATTAATATCCAAACCTGAATACGAATGGGAATGTCAATGGATCAGTGTAGATGGCAATAAAACCGGTTATCCTATCCATGTGAATGAAGCTCCACAATTTTTCCGTTCCAAAAACAAAGACAAATTATTAATATATTACTCTGCAAGCGGTAACTGGACACCTTATTATTGTGTAGGGTTATTAACAGCTGATGCTAACAGCGATCTTCTCAACCCGAATTCATGGAAGAAATCTCTGGAACCTGTATTCAAACAAGCACCAGAGAATCATGTGTATGGCCCCGGTAGCCTGTGTTTCATACCTTCACCCGACAAGAAAGAATGGTATATACTTTACCACGCTCGAAACGCCCTTCGTGACATGTTCGTTTTGGACGGTCGGACAACACGCATACAAAAGATAGAATGGGATGAAAATGGAATTCCCATTTTAGGAATCCCCCAAAAGGAAAGCACCCTGCTTCAAAAGCCGTCTGGCACCCCCACGAGTGATAGGAACTAGCTGTTATCCTTTATAATCTTTCGGTAATACCCCAAACTTTTCTTTAAAACACTTTGCAAAATACGAAGAAGTAGTAAACCCTAACTGTTCGGCAACTTCAGCTATTCGTATACCACTCATGATTAGTTCAGTCGACTTATTCAACCGAAAGTTCTTTATATAATCATGAGGCGGCATACCAGACAGAGCCTTTATCTTCCGGGAAAAATTAGAACGACTCATATTCATCTGCTCTGCTAACAAATCTATCGAGCAACTCTCATCAGCAAGCAGTTCCGACAAAATCGTATTTACCCTCTCTATAAATTCTACATCTTTTTGTGAAAGAGCAAAATCCGCCAATGAAGAAGCCGGACTTCCAGAAAGATTAATCATCAACTTATGGAAGGCCAGTCGCAGTTTTAATAAGTTTTCGATTTGTTTATGGAGCTGCTTAATAGAGAATGGTTTCTCAATATATGCATCAGCACCATTTTCAAAACCTTCCGCTTTTGAGTCTAACGTTGTCTTCGCTGTCAACAAGATAACGGGAATATGAGAGTAAACTAGATCTGATTTTATATAGTTGCATAGTTCAAGACCATTCATTTCGGGCATCATAATATCACTTACAATGACATCAATACTCTCACGTGAAAGTATTTCCAGTGCTTCTTTTCCATTGCAGGCAGAAAAAACTTTAAACCAATCACTTAGAGATTCTCTGGTCAAATTTAATAACTCGACATTATCTTCCACCAACAAAACAATGAATCTCTTATTTCCAAACTCCGAATCCGGCATTTTTTTTCCTTCCACATCTATCATCTGCATTTCAGCAAATTCATTCGGAATACTTTCCGTTACTACTGTTTCCAACGGCAAAGACAATATAAATGAGGAACCACCTTCCATCCTATTTTCTAATGATAAAGTTCCATGATGAGCTTCTGCCAAAGATTTGGCAAATGCCAAACCAATCCCTGTACCTGTAGACGTTGCCACCGGATCATCCGGCAATTGATAGAAAGCCTGAAATATCTTATTTTGCTGACCTTCAGGGACTCCGGGGCCATCATCACTCACTATTATATTTACCCTATCGCCCAATAATATTAGCCGCATCTCGACTTGAGATTTTGCATATTTAATAGCATTTCCTACCAAGTTTACCAAAATTTTACTAACTTTCTCCGAATCAATCATCACACTAATTTCTTCAGGAGGTAAACTAAGACAGATTGTTAACCCTTGCAAATCTACAGAACCATTGAACTGATTGAATATATCACTCATCAACGCATTAATACTACACTCCTTCATGCTAAGTTGCAATGCTCCACTTCTCCAATCATTCTGAAAATCAAAGTAACTTGATTTCGTTACTTCCCTAACAAGATTAATTTAACATTTCTTTATTCCAATTCATCCGAAATGGTA
>ENA-OQIG01000216-OQIG01000216.1-human-gut-metagenome-genome-assembly--contig:-NODE-216-length-33508-cov-2.180252_pt1 | contig 33508 bp, 42 predicted proteins | sample MGYA00242576_ERZ504741 | MGnify/ENA primary metagenome ERZ504741 (study PRJEB26092, sample SAMD00036436) | human gut metagenome | host: Homo sapiens | study: EMG produced TPA metagenomics assembly of... | reverse complement strand
GAGGCAGCACCTGGCACGGCTGGGACGGAAGTCGCTGTCGTTCTCAAAATCGGTGGAGCTGCATGACAAAGTCATCGGGCATTATCTGAACATAAAACAACTATCAATAAGTTGGAGTCATTACCGGAGATACCGCCGATCCATCAGGAAACCTCTATGGTGTAATGACCCCAGCAGGAAACACGCCTGGCAATATCAACCTGGGTAATGATGTCACCGTCAATGTCAACGACGCCTCTGGATATGCAAAAGGAATCATTATTCAGGGCAAAAACAGCTCCCTGACAGCTAACCGACTCACAGTAGATGTTGTTGGTCAAACCTCTGCCATCGGCATTAACTTAATTGGTGACTATACCCATGCTGACTTAGGCACAGGCAGCACCATTAAGAGTAACGATGACGGCATCATTATTGGGCATAGCTCAACACTAACAGCCACTCAATTCACCATTGAAAACTCGAACGGTATAGGCCTAACCATCAATGACTATGGCACCAGTGTCGATCTTGGAAGCGGAAGTAAAATCACGACCGATGGAAGTACAGGTGTTTATATCGGTGGTCTCAACGGCAATAACGCCAATGGTGCTGCGCGTTTTACGGCTACAGACCTGACAATCGATGTTCAGGGCTACAGCGCCATGGGAATAAACGTACAGAAAAACTCTGTTGTCGATCTCGGAACAAACAGTACCATTAAAACCAATGGCGATAATGCTCACGGCCTCTGGAGCTTTGGCCAGGTTAGCGCGAATGCACTCACTGTTGATGTAACTGGAGCCGCGGCCAATGGCGTCGAAGTTCGTGGTGGTACAACCACTATCGGTGCAGATAGCCATATTTCTTCCGCGCAGGGCGGTGGCCTCGTCACCAGTGGTTCAGACGCGATAATCAATTTTACTGGCACGGCAGCGCAACGAAACAGCATCTTTTCCGGCGGTTCTTATGGTGCCTCGGCCCAGACGGCAACGGCTGTTGTCAACATGCAAAATACCGATATTACAGTTGATCGTAATGGCAGTCTGGCGCTGGGTTTGTGGGCGCTCAGCGGCGGTAGAATAACCGGAGACAGTTTGGCTATCACCGGCGCGGCAGGAGCCAGGGGAATTTATGCCATGACCAACAGCCAGATCGACCTCACGAGCGATCTGGTCATTGATATGAGTACACCCGACCAGATGGCCATCGCAACGCAACATGACGATGGTTATGCCGCCAGCCGCATCAACGCCTCGGGTCGTATGCTTATCAACGGTAGCGTTCTTTCCAAAGGTGGGCTAATCAATCTGGATATGCACCCTGGGTCGGTTTGGACAGGTTCCTCCCTCAGCGATAATGTCAATGGCGGAAAACTGGACGTTGCAATGAATAACAGCGTCTGGAACGTAACAAGTAATTCTAATCTCGACACGCTGGCGCTGAGCCATTCAACTGTCGATTTTGCCAGCCACGGGTCAACTGCCGGCACATTTGCCACATTAAACGTAGAGACCTGAGCGGTAACAGTACTTTATTATGCGTGCTGATGTTGTTGGCGAGGGTAATGGCGTTAATAATAAAGGGGATTTATTGAATATCAGCGGGAGTAGTGCTGGTAATCACGTATTGGCTATCCGCAACCAGGGCAGCGAGGCCACAACGGGAAATGAAGTTCTGACAGTGGTAAAAACCACTGACGGCGCGGCCTCGTTCAGCGCGTCTTCTCAGGTTGAGTTGGGGGGATATCTGTACGATGTGCGTAAAAATGGCACTAACTGGGAGCTTTACGCTTCCGGGACAGTTCCGGAACCGACTCCTAATCCTGAACCCACACCAGCTCCCGCTCAGCCTCCCATAGTCAACCCCGATCCTACGCCTGAACCCGCTCCCACGCCTAAACCCACCACGACCGCAGATGCTGGCGGCAATTATCTCAATGTCGGTTACTTATTGAACTATGTTGAAAACGTACGCTGATGCAACGGATGGGTGACCTGCGAAATCAGAGTAAAGACGGTAATATCTGGTTGCGCAGTTATGGGGGAAGCCTGGACTCCTTTGCCAGTGGCAAACTGAGCGGCTTTGACATGGGTTACAGCGGTATCCAGTTTGGTGGGGATAAACGTCTCTCTGATGTAATGCCGTTGTATGTCGGTCTGTATATTGGCTCAACACATGCATCGCCGGACTATAGCGGAGGCGACGGTACCGCACGTTCAGACTACATGGGAATGTACGCCAGTTACATGGCACAAAACGGTTTTTTACAGCGATCTCGTTATAAAAGCATCGCGCCAGAAAAATAGTTTCCACGTACTGGACAGTCAGAACAACGGCGTTAACGCCAACGGCACTGCGAATGGAATGAGCATCTCCCTGGAAGCCGGGCAGAGGTTCAACCTGTCCCCTACTGGTTATGGGTTCTATATAGAGCCGCAAACCCAGCTTACATACAGCCACCAGAATGAGATGACTATGAAGGCGAGTAATGGCCTCAATATACATCTGAATCACTACGAATCGCTGCTGGGGCGTGCCAGCATGATACTGGGGTATGACATCACCGCAGGCAACAGCCAGCTGAATGTCTATGTGAAGACTGGCGCTATCCGCGAGTTTTCAGGGGATACCGAATATCTGTTGAACAACTCCCGGGAGAAGTACAGTTTCAAAGGTAATGGCTGGAATAACGGCGTGGGAGTCAGTGCACAGTATAACAAACAGCACACATTCTATCTCGAAGCGGATTACACGCAGGGTAACCTCTTTGATCAGAAGCAAGTCAACGGAGGATATCGCTTCAGCTTTTAAGTGCGGGATAGACAAGCCCTTAAACGATGCTGAAAATTGTTAGCGTGCGCCGGAATGAAATACAGATCACTCTGATGTATCAGAAATCGTTTCTGTCTTTCATACCCGCGCTTAAACTGCCCTGCATCAATGCCATGTTGCTTCATTTTCCGCCACAGCGTAGTGCGGCCGATCCCAAGTAAAGCCGACATTTCCTGAATGCGACCGCCTGTGACCTGGGCTGCGTTAATAATTGCCTCTTTTTCAACTTCCGCAAATGACAGACTGGTGGAAAGGCGGGTGGCGCTGACATCATCTGTCGCCTGCTCGGTAAACAGATGTTCCGGCAAATCACTGACGCGAATGCGCCCGTTATCACTACTCAGAGCAAGATTCTCGATGACGCTGTAAAGTTCAAAATCGTTGCCTGGCCATGCACAAGAAACCAGGCGAGCGAGGGCATCGTCATCAATTTTCAGCCGCGTAGAGAAGCGTTTTTCAAGACTGCGTAATTTGTTATTCACCAGCGCCGGAATGCTGCCACGCCGCATACGCAGAGGCGGGATGGTAATTTCAAATGCATGCAGCGCGTAATACAGCTGGCGACTAAAACGATTTTGTTCCACCAGCATTGCGAGGTCCGCGGTCGTTGTTGCAATCACTTTGACATCAATTGGTATTAAACGCCGCGCATCCAGTCGCGTGATAACCCCCTGCTTGATAACCTGAAGCAAAGCAGACTGTAACTCCACCGCCAGATATTCAATCTTTTCAAGAAACAGCGTGCCGCCGTGTGCCAGTTCCAGCCGACTCAGACGGCCATTTTCATTGTCCGTGCGATCGCCACCAATAAATTCTTCCGCCAGCGCAGCATCACCATATAACTCACAATTGACGGCGATATAAGGCCCCGCTGCACGCTCGCTTTCATTATGAATTGCCTGACTTAGCAGTGCCTTGCCCACGCCCTCTTCTCCACAAAGCAGGACAGGAAAGCTACTGCGCGCCGCCTGGCGACCAAAATGAATCAAGCGGCGGGTTTGCGGATCGTCCTGTGGCATATGAGCGAAGGTATGGCTGACTTTTCCTAATTGACTGGTCATCAACTGCCGCATCTGTTCCACAGGATGGAGCAACAAAATAAAGCTGGTTCCCTGCGTTTCTATTATCGGTTTAAGGGTTATCACCGCATCAATAAACTGGTGCTGGCTTTCAAAGGTTGCTTCTACGTGTTTGAGCGGATGTGCCTGTTTTATTGCTTGTTGCAATACGGCGGGTAACGTTAAGAGTTCAGTGATTGCCCGTCCCTGACTTGCCGTCGCGTCAAGGCGCAAGACCCACGCCGCCTGGGCATTAATAAATTGCAAATTACCCTGCTCGTCCCAGCTAATCACGCCATCATCCATACTTTCTAACAGGGCATTAAGTTGATTTAAATGACGGTTAGTTTCAGCGAGCAAACTGTCCGTCAGCAGTAAATTTCCGACCTCGCGGGCGATTGCCAACGTCAACGGCAAATCAGCTGCGGTAGTTTGCTCAACCGGACACGCCAGCGCTATTGTTCCCGTCAATCGGCCCTTGCTGTCAAACAACGGCGTTGCACAAAAGGCCCAGTTCCAGAGTGCCTGTTTGAAATGTTGATCGGCCATCGTTTTCACGGCCTGACCAGAGATAGCCGCTAACGATAGCGCACAAGTACCAATAATTCCCTCGGCGCAATACGTGCCGTCATTGAATCCCAGTGCACTTAGCTGCTGCAAGGTTTGCGGATCGCCATTACGGCTGAGAATGCAGGCGGTTTCATCGAGGATAAACAGCGCACACTCTCGCGGTGCCATATATTCCCAGGCATCTTCCAGCGCAGCCTGCCCGAGCGTCAGCATCGCTTTCTTACGCCGATAAATAGAAGCAAATGTCACGCCCTGGGCCTGATGTGGTACGTTCCATGTCTCCCGTTTCATCAGCTTATTGCATCGCTCCCAGGAGGTTGCAATTAAGGGAGATATGCCCCGACCATCGTTGTTAAAAGCGCCACTCATATCCCGCATTCCTTATGACAAAAGGTGTTCCGGCTCGCAATTTTAAGTATTAATACACGTAAAAGTTTCAATATGGAACATTCATTAAAGCATATGTTTCACTATGAAACATAATTTGGGCTAATTTTCTTTTCCCTTGCCTGATGCACAATGGATTCATCGGCAGTCAGTGGTCGCCGTGTCGTTGAACATCATCCATGCCCTACCGTAATTGCTGGAGCAAAATAATGAAAAAATTGATCAATGATGTGCAAGACGTACTGGACGAACAACTGGCAGGACTGGCGAAAGCGCATCCATCGCTGACACTGCATCAGGATCCGGTGTATGTCACCCGAGCTGATGCCCCTGTTGCAGGAAAAGTCGCCCTGCTGTCGGGTGGCGGCAGCGGACACGAGCCGATGCACTGTGGTTATATCGGTCAGGGGATGCTTTCGGGGGCCTGTCCGGGCGAAATTTTCACCTCACCGACGCCCGATAAAATCTTTGAATGCGCCATGCAAGTTGATGGCGGCGAAGGTGTACGTGTTGATTATCAAAAATTACACCGGCGATATTCTTAACTTTGAAACAGCGACCGAGTTACTGCACGATAGCGGCGTAAAAGTGACCACTGTGGTCATTGATGACGACGTTGCGGTAAAAGACAGTCTTTATACTGCCGGGCGACGCGGCGTTGCCAACACCGTATTAATTGAAAAACTCGTAGGCGCAGCGGCGGAGCGTGGCGACTCACTGGACGCCTGTGCGGAACTGGGGCGTAAGCTGAATAATCAAGGCCACTCAATAGGTATCGCTCTCGGTGCCTGTACCGTTCCTGCCGCGGGCAAACCTTCTTTTACCCTGGCGGATAATGAGATGGAGTTTGGCGTCGGCATTCATGGTGAGCCGGGTATTGACCGCCGCCCCTTCTCTTCCCTTGATCAAACCGTCGATGAAATGTTCGACACCCTGCTGGTAAATGGCTCATACCATCGCACTTTGCGTTTCTGGGATTATCAACAAGGCAGTTGGCAGGAAGAACAACAAACCAAACAACCGCTCCAGTCTGGCGATCGGGTGATTGCGCTGGTTAACAATCTTGGCGCAACTCCGCTTTCTGAGCTGTACGGCGTCTATAACCGCCTGACCACACGTTGCCAGCAAGCGGGATTGACTATCGAACGTAATTTAATTGGCGCGTACTGCACCTCACTGGATATGACCGGTTTCTCAATCACCTTACTGAAAGTTGATGACGAAACGCTGGCACTCTGGGACGCCCCGGTCCACACCCCGGCCCTTAACTGGGGTAAATAAGGAGAAAGCAATGTCACTGAGCAGAACTCAAATTGTTAACTGGCTCACTCGTTGTGGCGATATTTTCAGCACCGAGAGCGAGTATCTTACCGGACTGGATCGCGAAATTGGCGATGCTGACCACGGGCTAAATATGAACCGAGGCTTTAGCAAAGTGGTGGAAAAACTCCCTGCTATCGCAGATAAAGATATCGGTTTCATTCTCAAGAATACCGGTATGACGCTGCTTTCCAGCGTCGGTGGTGCCAGTGGTCCGCTGTTCGGTACCTTCTTTATCCGCGCCGCACAGGCGACCCAGGCACGGCAAAGCCTGACACTGGAAGAGCTTTATCAGATGTTCCGCGATGGCGCGGACGGCGTAATCAGTCGCGGGAAAGCCGAACCTGGCGATAAAACCATGTGTGATGTGTGGGTGCCGGTGGTGGAATCGTTACGTCAGTCCAGCGAGCAAAATCTCTCTGTTCCGGTGGCGCTCGAAGCTGCCAGTAGCATCGCCGAATCCGCTGCACAAAGTACGATTACGATGCAAGCCCGCAAAGGCCGCGCCAGTTATCTCGGTGAACGCAGTATTGGTCACCAGGATCCCGGCGCGACCTCGGTGATGTTTATGATGCAAATGTTGGCGTTAGCCGCAAAAGAGTAAGGAATTGGTGATGGTAAACCTGGTCATAGTTTCACATAGCAGCCGACTGGGAGAAGGTGTCGGTGAATTAGCCCGTCAGATGTTAATGAGTGATAGTTGTAAAATCGCCATTGCCGCGGGAATTGACGATCCACAAAATCCCATTGGTACCGATGCCGTCAAAGTGATGGAGGCCATCGAATCTGTTGCTGATGCCGACCATGTGCTGGTCATGATGGATATGGGTAGCGCATTATTGAGTGCTGAAACTGCGCTGGAATTGCTGGCTCCCGAGATCGCCGCAAAAGTACGTTTGTGTGCTGCGCCGTTGGTCGAAGGTACACTGGCAGCAACGGTCAGCGCGGCCTCGGGGGCGGATATCGACAAAGTTATCTTTGACGCCATGCATGCGCTGGAAGCCAAACGTGAACAACTGGGTTTACCGTCCTCCGACACTGAAATCTCTGCCTCATGTCCTCCGTACGATGAAGAAGCCCGTTCTCTGGCGGTTGTCATAAAGAACCGTAACGGTCTGCATGTACGTCCAGCCTCCCGGCTGGTTTATACCTTATCGACATTTAATGCCGATATGTTGCTGGAAAAAAACGGCAAATGCGTCACACCGGAGAGTATTAACCAGATTGCGTTACTACAAGTTCGCTATAACGATACGCTGCGCCTGATTGCGAAAGGGCCAGAAGCTGAAGAGGCACTGATCGCTTTCCGTCAGCTGGCTGAAGATAACTTTGGTGAAACGGAGGAAGTCGCTCCACCTACTCTGCGTCCCGTTCCGCCTGTTTCGGGTAAAGCCTTTTATTATCAACTAGTTTTATGTACGGTACAGGCAAAATCAACCCTGACCGTGGAAGAAGAACAAGATCGATTACGCCAGGCTATTGACTTCACGTTATTAGATCTGATGACGTTAACAGCGAAAGCAGAAGCCAGCGGGCTTGACGATATTGCCGCAATCTTTTCTGGTCACCATACACTGTTAGATGATCCGGAACTGCTGGCGGCGGCAAGCGAACTCCTTCAGCATGAACATTGCACGGCAGAATATGCCTGGCAGCAAGTTCTTAAAGAACTTAGCCAGCAATACCAGCAACTGGATGATGAATATCTACAAGCTCGCTATATTGATGTGGACGATCTTCTGCATCGCACCCTGGTCCACCTGACCCAAACGAAAGAAGAACTCCCGCAGTTTAACTCGCCAACTATTCTACTGGCGGAGAACATTTATCCTTCCACAGTACTGCAACTGGATCCGGCGGTTGTAAAAGGTATCTGCCTTAGCGCCGGAAGTCCGGTATCCCACAGCGCCCTAATCGCCCGTGAACTGGGGATTGGCTGGATTTGCCAGCAGGGTGAGAAACTGTATGCGATACAACCAGAAGAAACGCTAACGCTGGACGTTAAAACGCAACGTTTCAACCGTCAGGGTTAAGCCACCGTTCGGATGGCATCGTTCTGATGTCATCCGGCAATTTACCCAGCACTGATGTTTTTTAACTACCTGTTATATTTTTTACCAATTTATGATGATTTTTCTTCGCTAATCGCGAACCAAATATCGCTGGCTGGCTAATAAACAGACGTTATTTGATCACTCTATTTCGCCGTTATTTATCCCTTTAATTCCCTTTTCTAAAATGCCTGACAGTTCGCAGAATGAGATTTCGATCATGCAGCTAGTGCGATCCTGAACTAAGGTTTTCTGATACTTGAATACCGTTTTATTCGGTTTCGCCAAAGGAGAATGATTGATGAAATCCCCCGCACCTTCTCGCCCGCAAAAAATGGCGTTAATTCCAGCCTGCATCTTTTTGTGTTTCGCTGCGCTATCGGTGCAGGCAGAAGAAACACCGGTAACACCACAGCCGCCTGATATTTTATTAGGGCCGCTGTTTAATGATGTGCAAAACGCCAAACTTTTTCCGGACCAAAAAACCTTTGCCGATGCCGTGCCGAACAGCGATCCGCTGATGATCCTTGCTGATTATCGGATGCAGCAAAACCAGAGCGGATTTGATCTGCGCCATTTCGTTAACGTCAATTTCACCCTGCCGAAAGAGGGCGAGAAATATGTTCCGCCAGAGGGACAGTCACTGCGCGAACATATTGACGGACTTTGGCCGGTATTAACGCGTTCTACCGAAAACACCGAAAAATGGGATTCTCTGTTACCGCTGCCGGAACCTTATGTCGTGCCGGGCGGACGTTTTCGCGAGGTATATTACTGGGACAGTTACTTCACCATGTTAGGACTTGCCGAAAGCGGTCACTGGGATAAAGTCGCGGATATGGTGGCCAATTTTGCTCATGAAATAGACACTTACGGTCATATTCCCAACGGCAACCGCAGTTACTATTTAAGCCGCTCGCAACCGCCCTTCTTTGCCTGATGGTAGAGTTACTGGCGCAGCATGAAGGCGATGCCGCTTGAAGCAATACCTGCCGCAAATGCAAAAAGAATATGTTTACTGGATGGACGGTGTTGAAAACCTGCAAGCCGGACAACAGGAAAAACGCGTTGTCAAACTTCAGGATGGTACCCTTCTCAACCGCTACTGGGACGATCGCGATACGCCACGACCAGAGTCATGGGTGGAAGATATTGCCACCGCCAAAAGCAATCCGAATCGACCTGCCACTGAAATTTACCGCGACCTGCGCTCTGCCGCTGCGTCTGGCTGGGATTTCAGCTCGCGCTGGATGGACAATCCGCAGCAGTTAAATACCTTACGCACCACCAGCATCGTACCGGTCGATCTGAACAGCCTGATGTTTAAAATGGAAAAATCCTCGCCCGCGCCAGCAAAGCTGCCGGAGATAACGCGATGGCAAACCAGTACGAAACGCTGGCAAATGCCCGTCAAAAAGGGATCGAAAAATACCTGTGGAACGATCAACAAGGCTGGTATGCCGATTACGACCTGAAAAGTCATAAAGTGCGCAATCAGTTAACCGCGGCCGCCCTGTTCCCGCTGTACGTCAATGCGGCAGCGAAAGATCGCGCCAACAAAATGGCGACGGCGACGAAAACACATCTGCTGCAACCCGGCGGCCTGAACACCACGTCGGTGAAAAGTGGGCAACAATGGGATGCGCCAAATGGCTGGGCACCGTTACAGTGGGTCGCGACAGAAGGATTACAAAACTACGGGCAAAAAGAGGTGGCGATGGACATTAGCTGGCACTTCCTGACCAATGTTCAGCACACCTATGACCGGGAGAAAAAGCTGGTGGAAAAATATGATGTCAGCACCACCGGAACGGGGGGCGGCGGTGGCGAATATCCATTACAGGATGGCTTTGGCTGGACCAATGGCGTGACGCTGAAAATGCTGGATTTGATCTGCCCGAAAGAGCAACCGTGTGACAATGTTCCGGCGACGCGTCCGACCGTTAAGTCAGCAACGACGCACCCCTCAACCAAAGAGGCACAACCCACACCTTAACCAGCGCTTACTCCGACAACGTCATTCGGCTTCTCCGGATGGCGTTGTCGGCAGATAACACCATAGCTATGGTTTTTTCTACACAGACGGTTTTTCAAGTCCTGGCGGGAAGTATTGCGCAAATGTTTGCCATACGTGGTTGCCGAAGATAGCGTCATTTCTACGGGTAAGTGTTTCACTTTCATCACCCGGCGATTTACGCCGACGTTGGCTATATAAAGCATCAATTGCTACCTGAATATTGTTACGGTGTTCACTCATCAACGTTTTTTGCTTTCTGGAGTTAAATTAATAATCACATAATCCAGACACTCCAGAGAATTTAGCAACCAAAAAAAGAATTCAGACCATTCCTCTTCGCGTAACTGAAGCATTGCCGAACGGGTATTTTGGCTAAATCTGCCAGAAGGATTGATCAATTCTAAATGTTCAATAAGCGCAGCCAAAACCGCCTCACTATCCGCCTCATTTTTAACGCCTGACTGGCTACTGTCTAAAATATTTATTTTCTGAATCACACCAAAAACAACGAAACAATAATTAAAAAAGGATTCTGTTGTTGTTACCGGGAACCGACTTTATCGGATATCGAAGTGCTATATTGATTTTTTTCACCCGTAAAGCAGGTGTCGAGTATACGTTCTGATGTGAAAGCGGATAGCGGCATCTGTATCGCTATCCGCCTTATGAAAATCTTATTCTCTTCGCAGGAGGCGGAATATGCCCAGAACGAGAATAGCTCCCACCACCGCCACCAGGAAGCTGTGCAGATTAAAACCACTGATGGAGCCGCCAATGCCAAACATGGTCGCCAGCCAGCCGCCGACCACCGCACCGACTATCCCGAGAATACAGGTCAGGAAAAATCCACCACCATCACGCCCCGGCATGATTAGCTTGGCGATAATGCCGCTATCAGCCAAAATAATCCAGGCAATAATTCCCATGTTCCAGCCCTCGTTTCGATGAATCGGACGCAAGAAATGCTTACGTCAACGCTCTAAGTATAGGCAAGGGCGGGATCGATGCTGGGCGTATGTCGGCTAATTTAAGAACAACATGTAAAAAATATTCACGCATTTGTATTAAGTTTTGTTAACTGTGACCGATAAACCAAAGACAGTTTGTCAGTCAGGAGTTTTTCCGCGTGAGTCATTACCATGAGCAGTTCCTGAAACAAAATCCGTTAGCCGTCCTGGGCGTGTTACGCGATTTGCACAAAGCCGCAATTCCTTTGCGTCTCAGTTGGAATGGCGGGCAGCTGATCAGCAAAATACTGGCAATAACCCCGGATAAACTGGTGCTGGATTTCGGCAGTCAAGCCGAAGACAACATCGCCGTGCTAAAGGCACAGCACATTACCATTACCGCCGAAACTCAGGGTGCGAAAGTCGAGTTTACTATTGAACAACTACAGCAGAGTGAATACTTGCAGCTTCCGGCATTTATCACCGTACCGCCTCCCACCTTATGGTTTGTACAACGACGCCGATATTTCCGCATCTCAGCCCCACTCCATCCGCCTTATTTTTGCCAGACCAAACTGGCGGATAACAGTACGTTACGTTTCCGCCTGTATGATTTGTCGTTAGGCGGCATGGGCGCATTACTGGAAACAGCAAAGCCTGCCGAATTACAAGAAGGCATGCGCTTCGCTCAGATTGAAGTCAACATGGGGCAATGGGGTGTTTTTCACTTTGACGCCCAGTTAATCTCCATCAGCGAGCGCAAAGTGATTGATGGCAAGAATGAAACCATCACCACTCCCCGTCTGAGCTTCCGTTTTCTTAACGTCAGCCCGACGGTGGAGCGGCAATTACAGCGGATTATTTTCTCTCTCGAGCGAGAAGCCCGGGAAAAAGCGGACAAAGTGCGCGACTGATTTACATCGCGTCCAGTGCCTGCTCAAGTTTGTAGATATAGCGCGGAGCCTGCGGCGCAGGATGATTTCGCGCTACGTGATCGAGGAACTCGTCAGCATCCAAATCGTTGATTTTGCTGATCGCCTTTTTCCGATCTGACGAGAAAGTCCGTAGCAGCGCACCTGCCCGTTAGCGTATGACACCACCAGCGCATATTGCAGTACCTTCGGATCTTCAATGCCTGCCAGCGGGCCGGTTTCCAGAATATTCAGGTAAGCCGCCCCCATTGAAATATTACGCTCTGGATTTTTCAGCTCGCTGGTCGTCGGCTCACCACTCCAGCCCATACGGCGATAAACATCACGTCCGGAGGTTTGAAGCTTTTAACTGCATCAAACCAATGGCATTCGATTACTCACCGCGTTCGGATTACCACCCGATTCGATAGCGATAATCGCCGTGATCAATTGTGGATCGACGCCCCAGGCTGCACCGGCTTTCTGGCTTATTGGCATCCACTGCATCGCACGTTGCACCGGAACTTTCGCGTTCCACGGCGGGTTCGTATAGTCATGCTTTGATGAACAACCCGCTAATAACACAATCAAAAAGGCAAACCATCTCAATTTCACTTCTTCTATCCTTATAGCCTGGAATCGCCGTTGAGGTGACAACGGCACACCTAAGCGGCATGATATACATTTCGTTTCTGTTGTCAGCAAGGAATTGCCATGTCTCTGTTTCACTTAATTGCCCCATCGGGTTACTGCATTAAACAGCACGCCGCGCTGCGTGGTATCCAGCGCCTTACCGACGAGGGGCATCAGGTCAATAACGTCGAGGTTATTGCCCGTCGTTGTGAGCGTTTTGCGGGTACGGAAACGGAGCGCCTGGAAGATCTCAATTCTCTTGCCAGACTGACCACCCCCAACACCATCGTGCTGGCTGTACGCGGCGGTTACGGTGCCAGTCGTTTACTGGCAGATATTGACTGGCAGGCACTGGTTGCTCGCCAACAATATGACCCGTTGCTCATATGCGGGCATAGCGATTTTACCGCCATTCAGTGCGGTCTTCTGGCGCAAGGCAATGTCATCACCTTTAGCGGCCCCATGCTGGTAGCAAACTTTGGCGCGGATGAACTGAACGCCTTTACCGAGCACCATTTCTGGCTGGCGTTACGCAATGAAACCTTCACCATTGAATGGCAAGGGGAAGGCCCGACATGTCAGACCGAAGGCACGTTGTGGGAGGCAATCTTGCGATGCTGATTTCACTGATTGGTACACCGTGGATGCCAAAAATTGAGAACGGTATTCTGGTGCTGGAAGATATTAACGAGCACCCTTTCCGCGTCGAACGTATGCTGTTGCAGCTCTATCATGCGGGAATTTTGCCACGTCAGAAGGCGATTATTCTCGGTAGCTTTAGCGGCAGCACGCCCAATGATTATGACGCAGGTTACAACCTGGAGTCAGTGTACGCGTTTTTGCGTTCCCGCCTGTCGATTCCACTCATTACCGGCCTCGATTTTGGTCATGAACAACGCACGGTTACGCTGCCGTTGGGCGCACATGCCATTCTGAATAACACCCGGGAAGGCACTCAGTTGACGATTAGCGGTCATCCTGTTCTTAAAATGTAAAAAAATCACGCTTCAGGGCTAAGTAAAACGCTGTCTCTGCCGCTAATATGGTAGGGTTTATATAAGAGACAGCGTAATCAGGAGTAACCGACCGTTGGATGCCACAACAATAATTAGCCTTTTCATCTTAGGATCCATCCTTGTCACCAGCAGTATATTACTTAGTTCATTTTCTTCCCGTCTTGGCATTCCTATTCTGGTTATTTTTCTGGCGATCGGCATGCTGGCAGGAGTCGATGGCGTCGGCGGTATCCCGTTTGATAATTACCCCTTCGCTACATGGTAAGTAACCTGGCACTGGCGATTATTTTGCTCGACGGCGGGATGCGCACTCAGGCCAGTTCCTTTCGTGTGGCGTTAGGACCGGCACTGTCGCTGGCGACGCTGGGCGTGCTTATCACCTCTGGTTTAACCGGCATGATGGCGGCGTGGCTGTTTAATCTTGATTTGATTGAAGGCTTATTAATCGGCGCTATCGTCGGCTCTACCGATGCTGCAGCGGTCTTTTCTCTGCTGGGTGGTAAGGGGCTTAACGAACGTGTTGGCTCGACGCTGGAAATTGAATCCGGCAGTAATGATCCAATGGCGGTCTTTCTGACGATTACCCTGATTGCGATGATCCAGCAACATGAAAGCAGTGTCAGTTGGATGTTCGTGGTCGATATTCTGCAGCAATTTGGCCTCGGGATTGTCATCGGTCTTGGCGGTGGTTATTTACTGCTGCAAATGATTAATCGCATCGCCCTGCCCGCCGGATTATATCCATTGCTGGCATTAAGCGGCGGTATTTTAATTTTTGCTTTAACCACGGCGCTGGAAGGCAGCGGTATTCTGGCTGTTTATCTGTGCGGTTTTCTGCTGGGTAATCGGCCGATTCGCAACCGCTACGGCATTCTGCAAAATTTCGACGGCCTCGCCTGGCTGGCGCAAATCGCCATGTTCCTGGTGCTGGGGCTATTGGTTAACCCAAGCGATCTGCTGCCTATTGCCATTCCGGCGCTCATTTTGTCGGCATGGATGATATTCTTCGCCCGTCCCCTTTCGGTATTTGCTGGATTGCTCCCCTTCCGCGGTTTCAATCTGCGTGAGCGCGTGTTTATCAGCTGGGTAGGATTACGCGGCGCGGTGCCAATCATCCTGGCCGTGTTCCCGATGATGGCGGGGCTGGAGAATGCACGTCTGTTCTTTAATGTCGCCTTCTTTGTGGTTCTGGTTTCACTGCTCTTGCAGGGAACATCACTCTCGTGGGCGGCTAAAAAAGCCAAAGTGGTGGTTCCGCCAGTGGGACGTCCGGTGTCACGCGTTGGCCTGGATATTCATCCGGAAAATCCGTGGGAGCAGTTTGTTTATCAATTGAGTGCCGATAAATGGTGCGTGGGCGCGGCACTGCGCGATTTGCATATGCCAAAAGAGACGCGTATTGCGGCACTGTTTCGTGATAACCAGTTGCTTCATCCTACCGGCAGCACCCGACTGCGCGAAGGCGATGTGTTGTGTGTAATTGGTCGGGAACGCGATCTTCCGGCGCTCGGTAAACTGTTCAGCCAGTCGCCGCCGGTCGCGCTGGATCAACGCTTCTTTGGTGACTTCATTCTCGAAGCCAGCGCCAAATATGCTGATGTTGCGCTGATATATGCCTGGAAGACGGGCGAGAATATCGTGATAAGCAGCAAACGCTGGGTGAAATTGTCCAGCAGTTGTTAGGCGCGGCACCGGTTGTCGGTGACCAGGTAGAGTTTGCCGGGATGATCTGGACGGTGGCCGAGAAAGAAGATAATGAAGTGTTGAAGATTGGCGTACGGGTGCTGAAGAGGAAGCTGAATCTTAAATTTAATGAAGCATCTATCGCCGGTTGCGATGCTTTGCTGAACGCAGCCTGAGCCTGTAATTGTTTGTCGTCCATAATTTAACCTTCATTTGATGTTGAATTGAACATATCAAAATCAGGCAATTACACAAATCTATGTACAGGCTCCATCAAGGGTGAAGCGTGATTTATCTGAAGTCGAGTTCGAGTCAACAATGAAACGTAAGCGTTTTATGTAGAACGCCTGTGCGGTGAACTCAGGTTCCGGGGAAATAGTGTCCATCATTGTAATGGACACTATCATGGGAAATGGCTCTGTCACATCAACAACTACAGTTGCTGACCAGCCGGATGGATGATTTTTCGCAACCAGAAGACGCTGCCTCCGATCCGGCTTACAACAAGTTACACCGTCACAACCGGGACACGTAACGCCAGCGCGCACATCAACTCATAGCCCACCGTTCCGGCAGCGGCGGCGACATCATCAATTTTGATCTCCTTGCCCCACAGCTCAACCGGCGTACCAATCCCCGCCTGCGGGCAAGGCGTTAAATCAACCGCCAGCATATCCATCGAGACGGTCCCCACCGTCATGGTGCGCACCCCGTCCACTAAAACAGGGGTACCGGTAGGCGCGTGGCGCGGATAACCGTCGGCGTATCCTGCGGCAACAATGCCGATTCGCTGCTCATCGCGCGCAGTATAACGACCGCCGTAGCCCACACGCTCGCCCGCTTTTAGCGTCTGGACACCAATAATCTCACTGCTTAGCGTCATCACCGGACGTAATCCGGTATTGGCGATATCACGCCACTGACCGGACGGCGAAGCGCCATACAAAATAATGCCAGGCCGAACCCAGTCAAAATGCGCTTCCGGGTGCCACAGAGTCGCCGCCGAATTGGACAACGAACGCCGACACTCCAGCCTTCCGCCGCCTGCTCAATACGCGCCATCGCGCCGGAAATTCCATCAGGATGTTCCGCCTCGGCAAAATGCGACATCAGGGTCATTTCGCCAACATTCGCCATTGCCCACAACTGCTGCCAGACGGTAAGCACGCGATCGGCTGGAAGCCCAACCGATTCATCCCACTGTTCACTTTAAGATAAATATCCAACGGTGCTTTTAGCCGCGCATTTTGCAGTGCTTTGAGCTGCCAGTTGCTGTGTACGCAGGTGGTCAGGCGGTGCTGGTCATAAATTTCCAGATCCTGAGCATGGAAAAATCCTTCCAGCATCAGGATCGGTCCTTTCCAGCCGCGCTCACGTAACGTTATTGCCTCTTCCAGGTTAAGCAATGCAAAGCCATCGGTGGCCCCGAGCGCGCTCCAGATACGCTCAATACCATGCCCGTAAGCGTTCGCTTTTACCACCGACCAGACGCGCGCGTGCGGCGCGGCCTGGCGGACAATGGACAGATTCTGTTTTAATGCCTGCAGATCGAGGCTGGCCTGTATCGGACGGGTCATCTCGTTTCCTTAGCTGTGTGCGCCATGTAAATGGCCCGGACGTGATGGCGTAAATCCACGGCTGTAGCGCGCTACGCTAGATCCTCATATGGGATCGCTGGCGTGCGACCAGAGAGCAGATCGCTTAACAACTGACCGGAACCGCAAGCCATCGTCCAGCCGAGCGTACCGTGACCGGTATTCAGCCACAGATTTTTAAAGCGTGTACGCCCGACAACCGGCGTGCCGTCTGGCGTCATCGGGCGCAGACCCGTCCAGAAAGTCGCCTGTTCGACATGACCGCCGCGTGGATAGAGATCGCGAACCACCATTTCCAGCGTTTCACGACGCGGTTGCAACAGCTCGGTGTTAAAACCAACAATTTCCGCCATTCCGCCAACACGAATGCGGTTATCGAAACGGGTAATGGCGATTTTGTAGGTTTCATCAAGAATGGTGGATACTGGCGCACCATCTTCCTGCGCAATTGGAATGGTCAGCGAGTAGCCTTTCAGCGGATACACCGGAATATCAACAATGCCTTTGAGCATCGCCGTCGAGTAAGAACCAAACGCCATCACATACGCATCGGCCTTAATCACTTCATCGCCACACTTCACGCCGTAGATTTGCTCGCCGTCGCAAAGCAGTTGGTCAACGGGCGTATTAAAGCGGAATTTAACCCCCGCCTGCTCTGCCATCCGCGCCAGATTCTGGGTAAACAGCTGGCAGTCTCCGGTTTCATCATTGGGCAGTTGCAGACCACCCGTCAGTTTGTGCGCTACTTCTGCCAGCGCGGGCTCCACTTCCGCCAGGCGGCTGGATTCCAGCAGCTGATACGGTACGCCAGCATCTTCCAGCACAGCGATATCGCGGGTCGCATTTTCATACTGTTGTTCGGTACGGAACAGTTGCAGCGTCCCACCCTGACGCCCTTCATACTGAATATTGGTTTCGGCGCGCAATGCTTTCAGGCAATCACGGCTGTATTCCGCCAGACGCACCATCCGCCCTTTGTTTTCCATGTAGTGGCTGGTGTCGCAGTTACGTAACATTTGCCACATCCATTTCAACTGGAACTGCGTACCGTCGAGACGAACTGCCAGCGGCGCATGGCGCTGGAACATCCATTTGATCGCTTTTAAAGGCACACCTGGTGCCGCCCACGGTGCAGCATATCCGGGGAGATTTGCCCGGCATTCGCGGCACTGGTTTCCAGGGCGGCCCCCGGCTCCCGATCAATGACGGTGACCTCATGTCCTGCCTGATTTAAGTACCAGGCGCTGGCAACGCCTACCACACCACTTCCCAGTATGACAACTCGCATAGCCACTCCGATAACGGTAGATACAGTAAAAGAATAATAATCTAATTACATCTTGATAACTCAGTTGAAAATATTATTCAACATACAGCTTTTTTATGGTGAGCTGGCTCACATCTCCCTGACTCTGCGGCAATATGGCGTCTTTAGTATCTCCTGCTGAACGCACTTTTTATCCAGCATAAAATTCCGTTCAGAAGCGGATTAGTGGCACTCTGATAATAAGAAATCGCAAAGAAAAAAATTCTCCGGCGACGCGGTTTTTAACAGGTGTTCTATGCTTGAAATGAGGTGCTCCACACAGAGAGCGCCGACAACAATGAGGTGCGCGTATGGCGACGATCGATTCTATGAATAAGGACACCACACGTTTGAGCGATGGACCGACTGGACGTTCGACCTGCTGGATGTTTATCTGGCAGAGATAGACCGGGTGGCGAAACTCTACCGGCTGGATACCTACCCGCACCAGATTGAAGTGATAACCTCAGAACAGATGATGGATGCCTACTCCAGCGTCGCATGCCAATTAACTATCCGCACTGGTCATTCGGTAAAAAGTTTATCGAGACTGAACGGCTGTATAAGCACGGTCAGCAAGGACTGGCCTATGAAATCGTCATTAACTCTAACCCGTGTATCGCTTACCTGATGGAAGAGAACACCATTACCATGCAAGCGCTGGTGATGCTCATGCCTGCTATGGACATAACTCTTTCTTCAAAAACAATTACTTATTCCGTAGCTGGACCGACGCCAGTTCGATTGTCGATTATCTGATTTTTGCCCGTAAATATATTACCGAGTGCGAAGAACGTTATGGCGTTGATGAAGTAGAACGCTTCTGGACTCGTGCCACGCGCTGATGAACTACGGCGTGGACCGATACAAACGCCCGCAAAAAATCTCGCTGCAAGAAGAGAAAGCCCGGCAGAAAAGTCGCGAAGAGTATCTGCAAAGTCAGGTCAATATGCTCTGGCGTACCCTGCCGAAGCGCGAGGAAGAGAAAACGGTTGCTGAAGCGCGCCGCTATCCGTCCGAACCACAAGAAAACTTGCTCTATTTTATGGAGAAAAATGCGCCACTGCTGGAATCATGGCAGCGTGAAATCCTGCGTATTGTGCGTAAGGTGAGCCAGTATTTTTATCCGCAAAAACAGACTCAGGTGATGAACGAAGGCTGGGCCACCTTCTGGCACTACACCATCCTTAACCATCTGTATGATGAAGGGAAAGTAACGGAACGTTTTATGCTGGAGTTTTTGCACAGCCACACCAATGTGGTCTTCCAGCCCCCCTATAACAGCCCGTGGTACAGCGGCATCAACCCGTATGCCCTCGGGTTCGCCATGTTCCAGGATATTAAACGGATTTGTCAGTCGCCAACGGAAGAAGACAAATACTGGTTCCCGGATATCGCCGGTTCCGACTGGCTGGAAACGCTGCATTTCGCGATGCGTGATTTCAAAGATGAGAGTTTTATCAGCCAGTTCCTGTCACCGAAAGTGATGCGTGATTTCCGCTTCTTCACCGTGCTGGATGACGATCGGCATAATTATCTGGAGATTTCCGCTATTCATAATGAAGAAGGTTATCGGGAGATCCGTAACCGGTTATCGTCGCAATATAACTTAAGTAATCTGGAGCCGAATATTCAGATCTGGAACGTGGATTTGCGCGGCGACCGTTCGCTGACGCTGCGTTACATTCCACATAATCGCGCACCGCTGGATCGGGGGCGCAAAGAAGTGCTGAAGCATGTGCATCGCCTGTGGGGATTTGATGTGATGCTCGAACAGCAAAACGAAGACGGCAGCATCGAGTTGCTGGAACGTTGCCCGCCAAGAATGGGAAATCTGTAAAAACAACAAAAAACCCCTCGTTTGAGGGGTTTGCTTTTTAAACGGAAGGGATTATCGCCCCTGAATGGCTAAATCACCCGGCAGATTTTTCTGCATCCGGTGCCAAATCTCGCCACTCTCATGCCCATAGCGACGCACTGTTTCGTACACCTGATCGTGCGCGCCTTCACTGCACAACGCCGACAGTTTGTGGTAGAAGCCCAGCGCCAGACTGCGCGCTTCCGGATTGGCGAAATAGTGACGACCAATGCGCGTATACAGCCCTTTCATCCCGTTAAGGATCAGACCGTAAATCGGGTTGCCGGAAGCAAACGCCAGGCCGCGGAATATGTTGTAATCCAGCTCGGCAAAGGCATCGGCGTGATCGGCCACTTCATTAGCGGTAGCCAGCACTTCCTGCGCTTTATCGGGATGCTGACGAAACGCGGTGCGAATAAAAATAGTTGAAATATTGGTACGCACCGACAGCAAATTATCAATAAGCTGCGGCACACTTTCGTGATCCAGTCGCGCCAGTGTTTCAAGGATATTTAAACCAGAGGTTTCCCAGAAATTATTCACCTTCGTCGGCTTGCCATGTTGAATGGTCAACCAGCCATCTCGTGCCAGACGCTGTAACACTTCACGTAACGTAGTACGCGTTACGCCAATTAATTCTGAAAGTTCACGTTCTGCGGGCAAAATAGTCCCGGGAGGGAAGCGGTTATTCCAGATACTTTCAATAATGTACTCTTCCGCGAAACCCGCCGGGCTTTGCGCCTTAATGACCATAGTGAGATTTCCATAACACAGCAAAACAAAGTTGGACTCATCATACCAGAGGGCTAACTACGCTGATAGCAGACAAAAAGAAGAAAAAAGGGATCAAGGCTTCATTTTCCGCATCTCTTTCCCCTTGACTATCAAGACTTGCCTCACTCCTGCCTGACCGTTAAGCTTTGCGTTTAAACATAAAAACATCATTGATTATTTGTAAGGTAAGGGAAACCATCATGGAGATCTCCTGGGGCCGCGCGCTATGGCGCAATTTTTTGGGCCAGTCCCCCGACTGGTACAAACTCGCCCTCATCATTTTCTTAATCGTAAACCCGTTAATTTTCCTCATCAGCTTTCGTCGCGGGCTGGTTGCTGGTAGCGGAATTTATTTTCACTCTGGCGATGGCCCTGAAATGCTACCCGCTGCTCCCCGGTGGTCTGTTGGCTATCGAAGCGGTATTCATCGGCATGACCAGCGCGGAACACGTCCGTGAAGAGGTGGCGGCAAATCTTGAAGTCTTGCTGTTACTGATGTTTATGGTGGCGGGTATCTATTTTATGAAACAGCTGTTGCTGTTCATATTTACCCGTTTGCTGTTAAGTATTCGCTCCAAAATGCTGCTGTCGCTCTCTTTTTGCGTGGCGGCGGCGTTCCTCTCCGCGTTCCTCGATGCCTTAACCGTCGTGGCAGTGGTGATCAGCGTTGCAGTCGGTTTTTATGGTATTTATCACCGCGTAGCCTCTTCCCGTACTGAAGATACCGACCTGCAAGACGATAGTCATATCGACAAGCATTACAAGTGTTCTGGAACAGTTCCGTGGCTTTCTGCGTAGCCTGATGATGCATGCCGGTGTCGGCACCGCATTAGGCGGCGTGATGACCATGGTGGGCGAACCACAGAATCTGATCATCGCTAAAGCGTCTGGCTGGCATTTTGGCGATTTCTTCCTGCGCATGTCGCCGGTGACCGTTCCGGTTCTGATTTGTGGCCTGTTAACCTGCCTGCTGGTAGAGAAGCTGCGTTGGTTTGGCTACGGTGAAACGCTGCCGGAGAAAGTCCGCGAAGTGTTGCAACAGTTTGACGATCAAAGCCGCCACCAGCGTACCCGTCAGGATAAAATCCGTCTGATTGTCCAGGCGATTATTGGCGTCTGGCTGGTGACTGCGCTGGCGTTGCATCTGGCGGAAGTTGGCTTGATTGGTTTGTCAGTCATTATTCTGGCGACATCATTGACCGGTGTCACCGATGAACATGCTATCGGTAAAGCCTTCACCGAATCTCTGCCATTCACCGCACTGTTGACGGTGTTTTTCTCGGTAGTCGCGGTGATTATCGACCAACAACTGTTTTCGCCGATTATTCAGTTTGTGTTGCAGGCATCGGAACATGCTCAGCTGTCGCTGTTCTATATTTTCAACGGTCTGCTGTCATCCATTTCGGATAACGTCTTCGTGGGGACGATTTATATCAACGAAGCGAAAGCGGCAATGGAAAGTGGCGCTATCACGTTGAAGCAATACGAGCTGCTGGCGGTCGCCATTAATACCGGTACCAATCTGCCTCTGTCGCTACGCCGAACGGTCAGGCTGCGTTCCTGTTCCTGCTGACCTCTGCACTCGCGCCATTGATTCGCCTCTCTTATGGCGCATGGTGTGGATGGCCCTGCCTTACACCCCTCGTCCTGACACTCGTCGGACTGCTCTGCGTCGAGTTTACGCTTGCCCCTGTAACCGAATGGTTTATGCAAATGGGCTGGATAGCAACGCTTTGATAACAACTTACCGGGCATATAAATGCCGGTTTGCCTTTTCGCCCGATAATTGTCCAATTGCGTCCTATTTTTGCTGCCTCCTGGTGGCGCAGCGAATGAATTGGTTTAAACTGCGCACTCTATGCATATTGCAGGGAAATGATTATGTTGCGATTTTTGAACCAATGTTCACAAGGCCGGGGCGCGTGGCTGTTGATGGCGTTTACTGCTCTGGCACTGGAACTGACGGCGCTGTGGTTCCAGCATGTGATGTTACTGAAACCTTGCGTGCTCTGTATTTATGAACGCTGCGCGTTATTCGGCGTTCTGGGTGCTGCGCTGATTGGCGCGATCGCCCCAAAAACGCCACTGCGTTATGTAGCGATGGTTATCTGGTTGTATAGTGCGTTCCGCGGTGTGCAGTTAACTTACGAGCACACCATGCTTCAGCTCTATCCTTCGCCGTTTGCCACCTGTGATTTTATGGTTCGTTTCCCGGAATGGCTGCCGCTGGATAAGTGGGTGCCGCAAGTGTTTGTCGCCTCTGGCGATTGCGCCGAGCGTCAGTGGGATTTTTTAGGTCTGGAAATGCCGCAGTGGCTGCTCGGTATTTTTATCGCTTACCTGATTGTCGCAGTGCTGGTGGTGATTTCCCAGCCGTTTAAAGCGAAAAAACGTGATCTGTTCGGTCGCTAATCCATTCGGCGCTCCTGCGGGAGCGCTTTTTTCCTGCCGCTATATTTATTTGACCCGCAGTAAATCAGAACTTCGCGTTGTATAACGTGGTGAAAGCATGGCACGCTTCATCTGCCATTGTTGCTGGATCCCCTGCCCGGCAAAATAGAGTGTTCCTCTGCCCTCTTTAGCATTCAGTGTATCCATTACCGTCATCAATTGCTCACTCCCGGGGCGCGGTGCGTTGTCATCGAATAAATTGAGCTGCGCGACTCCCTGACTGAAGAAATCCCCCAGCATCACGCCCGCTTTTTGGTAGCGATGGCCCGCTTGCCAGATGGCATCCAGAGATCGCGTAGCGGCGTTAATGATATCCCTGCTGTCCTGAGTGGGCGTCAGCAGTTTTACCGACGCGCTATTGCCGTAATAAGGTTCATTGAGCGCAAATGGTGACGTCTTAATAAACGTGGAGATAAACCGACAATATTGATGCTCGCTGCGAAGTTTTTCCGCCGCCCGGGCAGCGTAACTACAAATGGCCTGCCGCATCGACGGATAATCCGTGATGCGTTCACCAAACGAGCGGGAACAGATAATTTCCTGCTTCGTCGGTGCAAACTCTTCCAGTTGCAAACAGGGTTCGCCGCGCAGTTCACGCACCGTTCTTTCGAGCACGACATTAAAATGTTTACGGATAAACCGGATATCTGTATCCGCCAAATCGAGAACGGTTTTGATCCCCATCGCGTCCAGTTTTTTGCTGATCCGCCGTCCAATCCCCCAGACGTCATCCACGGGAGAGCAGACATTAATTTACGCTGGCGTTCCAGATTTGATAAATCCACCACCCCACCCGTCTGCCGGTGCCATTTTTTTGCCGCATGATTGGCAAGCTTAGCCAGCGTTTTGGTCTGGGCGATCCCCACACCAACAGTAAGATGGGTACGTTGTAGCACCATTGCGCGAATTTCTCTGCCAAAATCAGTCAGATCGCGACAATTACGCACACCTGTCAGATCGCAGAATGCCTCATCAATACTGTAAATCTCGACGCGGGGCGATAGTTCTTCCAGCGTCGACATCACCCGATTGCTCATGTCTGCGTAAAGCTCATAATTGCTGCTAAAGCAAACCACACCACAGCGACGAAACAGATCTTTTTGTTTGAACCAGGGATCGCCCATTTTAACACCCAGCGCCTTTGCCTCAGCGTTTCGGGCGATAACGCAACCGTCATTATTCGATAGCACAACCACCGGTTTACCCCATAAATCAGGCGAAACACCGTCTCACAGCTGGCATAAAACGCGTTTACATCACAGAGAGCAAACATCAGCGCATCGCCTTAACGACGTGGATCACCACACCAAAGACATCCAGCGTATCTTCGCTACTGATGGTAATGGGCGAGTACGCACTGTTCATGGGAATAAGCTGTACCGTCGGGCGTAGTTGCAATTTTTTCACCGTAAACTCGCCGTCAACAGCAGCGATGACAATATCACCATGGCTGGCGGTAATAGCGCTATCGACAATCAGTAAATCACCGTCACTAATTCCACCATCAATCATAGAATCACCACTTGCTTTGACGAAGTAAGTCGCGCTGGGATGCTGGATCAACAGTTGATTCAGATCGATGCGCTGTTCAACGTAATCTGCTGCCGGTGAAGGAAAGCCACACTGAACAAGATCGCTAAATAGCGGAAAAGTCACAATTTCGCGGAGATCCGCAGGCTTGATAAACAACATAATAATCTGCCTGAAGTTATACTGTTTTTATATACAGTAGTCTGTTCTTGCCAGCAGATCAATACTGATTCAGGCTATCAATATTTGTCGCTGCATAGACTGCTGATTTTTCGTTCTCTTATCCTGTGCTCACGTGGCCTTCTGGCGACGACGCTCATCCAGCAGAAATGAAAAAATATCACCCGGCAAAAAAATAGAATAGAAGCATTCGCCATAATGACATTAAACATTGTTTGATATTTATCATATTAATAGAAATAAAGACATTGACGCATCCCGCCCGGCTAACTATGAATTAGATGAAGTAAAATTTATTAATAGTTGTAAAACAGGAGTTTCATTACAATTTATATATTTAAATAGGCGAATGATTATGACTGAAATCGTTGCAGATAAAACGGTAGAAGTAGTTAAAAACGCAATCGAAACCGCAGATGGAGCATTAGATCTTTATAATAAATATCTCGATCAGGTCATCCCCTGGCAGACCTTTGATGAAACCATAAAAGAGTTAAGTCGCTTTAAACAGGAGTATTCACAGGCAGCCTCCGTTTTAGTCGGCGATATTAAAACCTTACTTATGGATAGCCAGGATAAGTATTTTGAAGCAACCCAAACAGTGTATGAATGGTGTGGTGTTGCGACGCAATTGCTCGCAGCGTATATTTTGCTATTTGATGAGTACAATGAGAAGAAAGCATCCGCCCAGAAAGACATTCTCATTAAGGTACTGGATGACGGCATCACGAAGCTGAATGAAGCGCAAAATTCCCTGCTGGTAAGCTCACAAAGTTTCAACAACGCTTCCGGGAAACTGCTGGCGTTAGATAGCCAGTTAACCAATGATTTTTCAGAAAAAAACAGCTATTTCCAGTCACAGGTAGATAAAATCAGGAAGGAAGCGTATGCCGGTGTCGTCGCCGGTCCATTTGGATTAATCATTTCCTATTCTATTGCTGCGGGCGTAGTTGAAGGGAAACTGATTCCAGAATTGAAGAACAAGTTAAAATCTGTGCAGAATTTCTTTACCACCCTGTCAAACACGGTTAAACAAGCGAATAAAGATATCGATGCCGCCAAATTGAAATTAACCACCGAAATAGCCGCCATCGGAGAGATAAAAACGGAAACTGAAACAACCAGATTCTACGTTGATTATGATGATTTAATGCTTTCTTTACTAAAAGAAGCGGCCAAAAAAATGATTAACACCTGTAATGAGTATCAGAAAAGACACGGTAAAAAGACACTCTTTGAGGTACCTGAAGTCTGATCAGCGATTATTCTCTCCATGTACTCAAGGTATAAAGTTTATCACATTTAAAAATACAGACGTTTTTTAAAGATTGAGAGTTACCTGTTGATAATAAGGTATCGGGTAACTCTCATTATGACAGAGCGCTTTCAAAAACAGGGCTACGAAATGGCGAGCATCCAGACGTATATTAAGAAAGCCCCATCAACATCTATTAAATTTATCACTGCGCCCAGTCAGGTTTATTTAAGATATGATCCTGCCAGTCAATCACTTCTGATTCTTTCACTGCGATATGACGCACAGAGATACGTTCACCATGCATTGCCGCTTTCGAACCAGTAAGCAGCGGATGCCACGCAGGTAAATCTTTACCTTCCGCCAGCAAACGATAAGCGCAGGTCATTGGTAGCCATTCGAATGTTGGCAGATTTTCACGGGTTAATTTAATGCAGTCGGGTTCAAACTCGAAACGACGTTCGTAGTTCCGACATTGACAGGTTTTAATATTGAGCTGGCGACAGGCGACGTTAGTGAAGTAGATTTCGTCGGTGTCTTCATCCATCAGTTTATGCAGCAACACTGACCGCAACCATCACACAACACTCCCATTCCGCATCGCTCATTTCGTCCAGGGTTTTACTTTGCCAGAAAGGTACATCGCTCATCAGGTGTTCCGCCATTACGTTAAAACGCACCTTATAACCAGTCTGGCACAGCGATGCAAGTTTTGCCGCCGCTTTCAGGCGGCAAAAAGTATTACAAAACGCGAGTTGTCAAAGAATGCCCATCGAAAGTGACTGTCAGCTCATCACCGCTTTGCAACGGGCCGACGCCATCAGGCGTGCCTGTCAGCACAACGTCACCGGCCTTGAGGGTAAAAAACTTGCTCATATAAGCGATCAGCGGAACAATTTTATGGATCATGTCCGCAGTCGAACCTTGCTGGCGTTGCTCGCCGTTTACGCTCAGGCCCAGCGTTGTATTTTGCGGGTCGCCGGTGAATTCCGCCGCGGGAATAAACCCGGAAAGCGGACAAGAGTTATCAAACGCTTTAGCCTTTTCCCACGGCTGCCCGGCTTTCTTCATTTTTCCCTGAACATCACGCAATGTCAGATCGAGCGCCACGCCATAACCGGCAATGGCTTTGCGGACATGCTCTTCCGTAGCCTGACGCAGCGTCGCGCCAATCAACACCGCCAGTTCGACTTCATGATGAACTGAACCGAAATCGGATGGGATCGCCAATGGCTGCCGCAGATCGCACAGTGCCGTTTCTGGTTTAATAAACAGCACTGGCTCTTCGGGCACTGCGCTGCCCATCTCTTTAATATGTTTGGCATAGTTACTGCCAACACAGACTACTTTACTCACCGGATAATCCAGCAGCGCACCTTGCCAGTTGTGATGTTGATACATAACGTTCCCCTCACCTTATCGTGGATATGAAAACCCGCGCCGACAAAGATAATGCCACCGCCGGATATCGGTTATTTGTTAGTGTCGTCTGTTTTCTGCCCCATGACGGAAAGATGTTGCTTCAGCAAATCTTCGGGTGGTGGCGGTAACTGCAAATAGTAACCTTGCTCGGTTAATGCCTGTTTAACCTTTTCAATATCGGCATTGACCAGTTTCTTCCGCCCATCCAGCGGCAGAATCATCGCTAACTGAGGCTGACCAAAACCTTTCATCAATTCCTCAGGAACACGCGAAAAATCGTCTTTTTTTTCGACATATAAATAGGTCTGGTCACGCTTGCTGCTTCGATAAATCACACAAAACATACTTTTACTCTTTAAGATGCCAGGTTTTGGCATAAGCTAACATCAATGAAACCCGCGCCACAAGCCAGCCAGCTGTAGATTTCTACGGTTTGTTGAGTCCATGCCCCCTTTATAAGTAATCCCCCCGGCAAAAATGCCGCGACGGGATTTTACCGAACGCAGGAAAGCCACTGGAATTCCCCCGTAAGGGATTGTTATATTATAACAGTTCATCGTACTCATTCTGAACAGGAGACTACCAATGAAAATCAAGAGCATCAGTAAGGCTGTATTGCTGCTTGCACTGCTAACCTCCACGAGCTTTGCTGCGGGTAAGAATGTCAATGTTGAGTTCAGAAAAGGCCATAGCAGCGCTCAGTACTCCGGCGAAATAAAGGGATACGATTACGATACATATACCTTCTATGCCAAAAAAGGTCAGAAAGTGCATGTGAGTATCTCTAATGAAGGCGCTGATACTTACCTCTTCGGGCCAGGAATCGATGATTCTGTTGATTTATCCAGATATTCCCCAGAACTCGATAGTCACGGACAATACTCACTCCCTGCTTCTGGCAAATATGAGCTGCGAGTGCTGCAAACCCGAAACGACGCCCGTAAAAACAAAACTAAAAAATATAACGTCGATATTCAAATTAAGTAAATGTCAACCGACGGGGACTCTCCCCGTCATAAACGTTAACGCCCCACTCCTCTCTGTCGCTCAAGAGGTTAATGACGAATAGCAGACAATGCCGAATAGAACATAATGTAAACAAGGCATCACTCACGACACATAAATAACATCTTTGTGGTGGTTTGATTGATTTTTCCACTCCGCTTACCATCCACACCAAAATAACGATCATCACGACATAATTTTTCTTTAACATCGCAAAATACACCGTTAGCGAATGTAAATTCGCTGGGATCGTAGCCTTGTAATGATTGTAAGTTTTCAGCGGCTTTTTCGCCGAGATATTTCCTTGTTAACTCTGGGGAAATGCCATCTGAGTTCACACAAATATACGGGTCGCAAACAACGCCGCACGCCGGAGATTGAAGTCCGCCAGCGTCATTTCCAGACGCCATTGATGAGAACATCATCCCCACACCTGACAATCCGATATAAAAAATACGCATCATATTCATAGCACATCCTGATAATCCAACCGTACAACACTTATGCTCATTTCATCATCAATCCGTAATCAAAACCGCTGACCTGGACGAGTTACGATGACCTGACAGAAGTATCAGACGTCTTCTGCGGTTTCTATGATAGAGCAATTCTGTGGCGGATATTAAGATAACGGGTATCTGTTCTTTAATGATGCTGCAAAAAATGGAAAGTTAAGAAAGCCTGGCATGGTGAAAAAATACACTTGCTCAATACTGGATATTTAAACAGGTCTAAAGATGCTGTCACGATTAGGGTGACGGAAAAAGGAAGCGATAAATAAGAACAAATCAAAAGTACGAACGGTCAATTGGGATTGATTGACAAGGGTTATTTTTTAAGCTATGAATCAGCGCCATTTATCACAGAATAGACTTTTACTCTGAATAAATGGGAGGGTGACTTGCCTCAATATAATCCAGACTATAACATGCCTTATAGTCTTCGGAACATCATCGCGCGCTGGCGATGATTAATAGCTAATTGAGTAAGGCCAGGATGTCAAACACGCCAATCGAGCTTAAAGGCAGTAGCTTCACTTTATCTGTGGTTCATCTGCATGAGGCAGAACCTAAGGTTATCCATCAGGCGCTGGAAGACAAAATCGCTCAGGCCCCCGCATTTTTAAAACATGCCCCCGTTGTACTCAACGTCAGTGCACTGGAAGACCCGGTAAACTGGTCAGCGATGCATAAGGCGGTTTCGGCAACCGGTTTGCGGGTTATTGGCGTAAGTGGCTGCAAAGATGCGCAACTTAAAGCGAAATTGAAAAAATGGGGCTGCCTATCCTGACGGAAGGAAAGGAAAAAGCGCCACGTCCAGCTCCCGCACCGCAGGCTCCAGCGCAAAATACAACGCCGGTCACAAAAACGCGTTTAATAGATACCCCGGTGCGTTCCGGTCAGCGTATTTATGCTCCACAATGTGATCTGATTGTTACAAGCCACGTTAGCGCTGGGGCCGAATTGATTGCCGATGGTAACATTCATGTCTATGGCATGATGCGCGGTCGTGCGCTGGCAGGGGCAAGTGGTGACCGGGAAACGCAAATATTTTGTACGAACCTGATGGCGGAACTGGTGTCCATCGCAGGTGAATACTGGCTGAGTGATCAAATCCCAGCAGAATTTTATGGCAAAGCGGCGCGACTGCAGTTAGTCGAAAACGCTTTGACCGTTCAACCGTTAAATTGTAATCCTTTTTCAATACAAGGAATTTCTATGGCACGCATTATTGTTGTTACTTCGGGCAAAGGGGGTGTTGGTAAGACAACCTCCAGCGCGGCCATCGCCACTGGTTTGGCCCAGAAGGGAAAGAAAACTGTCGTGATAGATTTTGATATCGGCCTGCGTAATCTCGACCTGATTATGGGTTGTGAACGCCGGGTCGTTTACGATTTCGTCAACGTCATTCAGGGCGATGCAACGCTAAATCAGGCGTTAATTAAAGATAAGCTACTGAAAATCTCTATATTCTGCCGGCATCGCAAACACGCGATAAAGATGCCCTCACCCGTGAAGGGGTCGCCAAAGTTCTTGATGATCTGAAAGCGATGGATTTTGAATTTATCGTTTGTGACTCCCCGGCAGGGATTGAAACCGGTGCGTTAATGGCACTCTATTTTGCAGACGAAGCCATTATTACCACCAACCGGAAGTCTCCTCAGTACGCGACTCTGACCGTATTTTAGGCATTCTGGCGTCGAAATCACGCCGCGCAGAAAATGGCGAAGAGCCTATTAAAGAGCACCTGCTGTTAACGCGCTATAACCCAGGCCGCGTAAGCAGAGGTGACATGCTGAGCATGGAAGATGTGCTGGAGATCCTGCGCATCAAACTCGTCGGCGTGATCCCAGAGGATCAATCAGTATTGCGCGCCTCTAACCAGGGTGAACCGGTCATTCTCGACATTAACGCCGATGCGGGTAAAGCCTACGCAGATACCGTAGAACGTCTGTTGGGAGAAGAACGTCCTTTCCGCTTCATTGAAGAAGAGAAGAAAGGCTTCCTCAAACGCTTGTTCGGAGGATAAGTTATGGCATTACTCGATTTCTTTCTCTCGCGGAAGAAAAACACAGCCAACATTGCAAAAGAACGGCTGCAGATTATTGTTGCTGAACGCCGTCGCAGCGATGCAGAACCGCATTATCTGCCGCAGTTGCGTAAAGATATTCTTGAGGTCATTTGTAAATACGTACAAATTGATCCTGAGATGGTAACCGTACAGCTTGAGCAAAAAGATGGCGATATTTCTATTCTTGAGCTGAACGTGACCTTACCGGAAGCAGAAGAGCTGAAATAAGCCCGCTGTAAAAGCGCATTTATCTTCAAGGCAGAGTTATCTCTGCCTTGAGTTTTTCATCCCTCTCATCCACGTTGTGGTAAGCGGCGAGTATTCTTGCTGATACTCCTCATTGCTATTTCCACCTCCCCCTTTACACCTTAAGGCTGTTCCCACGCACAAAACAAAATGTTTATGCCTGGTTGAGTAAATAACCTTATTGTTAGTATGGATATACTGGGAGATGATAACCCCGCAATTTCATTATTCATTGTTCTCCCATAGGATGAGGTTTCCCGCCGTAACTGGCGGGCTTTTTTTGCCCCAGAATTTTCCCTTTCAACATCCTGTAAACGAAAACTGCGCCGAAGCGCAGTTTAATCGTTGATGGTCAGAACGACCAGTTCACACCAGCACCGCGTTCCACGGGGATTCCACACCGGCACCATGGCTATACCCCACCCCGAGATGTCCGCTAAACGTACTGCTGAATGAGGCTTTAATAGCTGCCTGGTATATTCCACGTCTGCCCGACAAATCATTGACGAAATTACCGTCATTATTCACCTTCACCCGGTTATCATCGACAAATTCTTTGCGCACAGCCGCCTTCAGCCAGGGTTCATTTCCATACCGTTCCCCAGGCGCATGTTGTAACTCAGCGTTGCACCCAGTTCACGATATATACTGCGGGTATCGACTGATTTCGATTCCATGCCATTGGATAAATGATAGTAGCGTCTAAGTGACCTAAGCTCTGCTGCAACATCAGCCGCAGGCACCAGACCAGGGGATCATCCTGAAGAGACAGCGCAGGTGTATTGTGTTCACCGCTCACCAAAGACATCATGATGAAATGATGATATCCCGCATAAGAAAGAGGCATTTTTTACACGCAGTGCGCTGAAGTGTAGTTGGATAAAAAATCACTCTTTTCTGATAATACTGTCGTACGCTTATCTTTCGACAATGAGCCGTCGGCAAAATAAAATGACTAATGTAATCGTTGCTGATGAATATCTTCTGCTCACATAAAAATCACACAATAATATTGATAAAATCAGATTATCTTACCTTTACAACATTGTATTAACAGTCAATAACACTTCTTGAATAAAAATATTGTCAATCAATGAGTTATTTCTCATTTGAGATTATTCTCATTCCCGTAAAAAACATAATTCCTATCATCACAGTCACGCTCATTTTGAATTATCTGAATAATAGCGAGCGTTCTTTAGTTAAGCAGATCTTAATTGAAGACGAAATTATTGTGTGTGCAACTTACTTAATACCGGACAACTAAGTTGAAGAAAAAAATACTTGCCTTCGGGCTTATCTCAGCATTGTTCTGCTCCACGCCAGCGATGGCGGATATGAATCGCACCACGAAAGGTGCATTGCTAGGCGCAGGCGTTGGTTTACTTACTGGCAATGGTGTTAATGGCGTACTGAAAGGTGCAGCTGTTGGCGCTGGTGTTGGTGCAGTAACAGAAAAAGGCCGCGACGGTAAAAATGCGCGTAAAGGTGCAAAGTAGGTGCCGCCGTTGGTGCTGTCACTGGCGTTCTGACCGGCAATGGCTCGAAGGGGCGATTAAAGGTGCCGTGATTGGCGGTACGGGTGGTGCAATTCTGGGTAAAATGAAATAAGGAATGATGATGAAAAAATTTGCTTTACTGGCGGGATCTGTTTGTTTTCGCACCAATGACCTGGGCGCAGGACTACAATATTAAGAACGGTTTGCCATCAGAAACCTATATTACTTGCGCAGAAGCCAACGAAAATGGCAAAACTAGACAGCGCACAGGTTGCAGAAATTGTTGCGGTAATGGGTAATGCCAGCGTTGCCAGCCGTGATTTAAAAATTGAGCAATCTCCGGAACTGAGCGCCAAAAGTGGATAGTAAAAACTGAAATCAGGTTTGCGCTAAAGATCCGCAAATGCTG
>ENA-OQIG01000215-OQIG01000215.1-human-gut-metagenome-genome-assembly--contig:-NODE-215-length-33568-cov-3.114052_pt1 | contig 33568 bp, 33 predicted proteins | sample MGYA00242576_ERZ504741 | MGnify/ENA primary metagenome ERZ504741 (study PRJEB26092, sample SAMD00036436) | human gut metagenome | host: Homo sapiens | study: EMG produced TPA metagenomics assembly of... | reverse complement strand
TAAAAAACAGTCAATATGAAAACAAGAAAACAACTCCAAAAGCAGAAACAGAGAGCCGTACCCGCATACAAGCCTATAGCAAAAGCCAGTTGGCCGGACTTTACCTACCTCACATACAGTCCGCTCGGCACGACGCACCCTCCGTAGTTGGATTGCCAAGAACACTGCACTGCAAGCCGCACTCGCTCAAACCGGATATAGTGAAAAAGCCATCCTGCTCACTCCGGCACAAGTAAGGCTGTTCTTCAAGTTTTTAGGAGAGCCCTGAAACGACTCTTTTACAAAGAAAATATCATTCGGAGAAAGATAAAGCCAAACAAGGCAAGAAAAAAGGCAAGCCAAAGCAAAGCGGACATTTCATCACAGATCACGCGAATCAAATTATAACTTGCTGATTGCTGTTATAAAGAGTCCAAGATAATCTGTAACGAACTGTCCGCTCATTATATAAAAAAAGGATTATATCATTCCGGAGTACCTTCTCCCGACGGCTTCATCAAATCGGCTGTAACCTCCGCTTTAAAACGGACACCGTCGTGAAGCCGCAGATTCAATTTGACAGTAACATTCTCATCGTTGTTACGCTTCACATAAAACGTTCCCGTCACCCTTTTATATTGGGAATAATAATAGAACGGATCTTCGTAAATAAAGAAATACTGGTCGTTTTGGTACAAGGTCGATGCATCCACCACTTGCCCCTCCCAATACATACCCAGAGAAAACAAAAAATAAGTACTAGTTTTCCCGTCCTGTATCTTTTCCGGAGAAAAGATACAGGTAAAATAACCACCGTCCATAGTAGCCTCACCGGACACGATCCTGTTCGCTTCCCCCCGGAATGAATAAGTACCGATGGAAGGCAATTCCTCCACATCCGGACCGGGATTTACCGGATCATTATCTTTATCGTCACTACATCCGGCAAAACCCACCAGAAGCAATCCCGATAAAACATATAAATTTAAATATTTCAATAAGATTTTCTTCATGAATACACTTCATTAAATCGTCACTCTATTACTGTCACCGCACCTTTATAGTAGCCGGACAAACTGGCATCGCCATATTTCTTAATACCTACCACTTCAAAAGTCATTTCAACTTCATTGCCCTGAAGAGACACCGAAGTCCGGCCTCCCAGAGCCAGATTGCCCAATGTGGTATTAGCCCGACTGTAAGTCACTCCTTCATACGTAATCGAGATTTTCACATTTTCATCATCACCGGAGAATCCGCGGAGCACTCCATCCAGCATTGTTTTCGAAAGACGCACCACTGCATCCGCTGCCGACATTCCCGCCACAGTAGTGATACCTGGTTGTCGTGAAAGGTAAATAACACAAATATCCGCATCCGTCTTATCTATCACCACAGACTGGATAGTGACCGGAGTACCGTCCGCCCCTAAGCGATATTCATTCGGGATCGTCGTATCATACACCGCGAAAGCACCGTTATAGTTACCTGATATTTTAAGGCTATTATCACCCAAATATTTGAGGTTAAGCGTCAATGAATATTCATTATCCGCTGATTTCGATACACTGAACGTACCTGCGCATCCTCCAGGTGACCTTTGGATATTTGTATTCTTTCTTCGTCATACGGGCTATAATAAGTAAACTCAAAAGCCAGATTGGTATCTGTAATATCCACCTCCTGCCCGTTAAGTCCTGCATTCGGAACAAAAAGGCGCACATAATACGAGTTTACATTTTCCAAGTCCGCAGCAGATGAAATTCCCGACGGAGTGAGATACAACGCTACTCCTGCATCTGTCTTTTCATAGAAAGTAGCTTTGATGTCACGCGTTTTTTCTCCGTTCAACGTTAATATATTCGTCGTACTCTGCTTAATTTCAGAATAAGCACCCTCATAAGAACCTTCGAACTTTTCACCCGAAAGCAAAGTAAAGCTAAAAGTTACTTTCACATGATCGTCCGTCTTTTCTACTTTGAACTTACCTGCCGAACATATTTCAGACCATCCATAAGGCTCCACCGCACCCAGATCGTCAGCTCCCAATTCTGTCATATTATAGAAAGCATAATCCGTACCGTCATAAGACGTGATATCCAATACCTGTCCCAACATATCCGGATTGATTCCGATCATCAGGAACTCCGTGTCCGACATATCTTCCACCGTTGTCACTCCCGCGTCCAGACTAAGATAAAGGTATTGAATCCCTCCGATGACAGTAGCCACCGCCGATTTCAACGGACGCACTTCACTTCCGAAAGAAAATTCACTGGGCAACTTTGCAGGAGCCTTGTAGCTACAACCAGCCTCCCCTGTAAACTTACCGCCACTTTTCAGCGTACAATCAAAAGTAGCTTTCACAGCCGATATCTCATTCTCACCCGGAGTCATCGTCAAAGTGATCTTGCCTTGCGTCAGCACCTCTTCCCATTCGTAAGGGTCCACGGCTACAATAGCCTCACCATCGGCATCCATGCAATAAAGCACATAATCGTCACCTTCAGAGCTGCCTACCGTAACCGGACTGCCCACCAGACTCTTATCCACTCCCAGCATCACATATTCCTTTCCGCTATTCATAAAGTCTTCAAGCGTTTCCAAACTCTGCAACGGACTCATACACACATACACAATGCCATCCTGTTCAAAACAAGACACCGATTTAGCTTGTATCGTCTTATCCTTATACGTATACGTATTCACTGTTTCCACAGGTTCCAGTTCCGGCTCCGGTTCGGGATCAGTGGCCGGATCATCGTCACTACATGCCACAAAACAACTCATTGCCAACATGAATAAGAAAAAGGAAATAAATCTAGTTTTCATATTTCTCGTTTTTTGGGTTAATTATAAAATCGCGTTATTAGTAAAATGATGCCATCCACCCGTGTTTACTGCGGACGATAATCAAATACGGTAATAGGAGCATCCTGCGAATAAGTGGTACGTACATGATTCGGGTGTTCCTTATCACAGTCAATAAAATCTATCGTCAGCGTGTGTTTGTCACCGTCGCGTGCCACAGTCATGGTTCCGCCGTCTATGCGTGCATATTCTTTCATGGCTCCGTTCTGAAGTTTCTCATACCAGGTTCCTCCCGGATAAGTAAAGCCGTTAGGATAGCCCGAAGCTATGTTTCCCGGTTTCAGCAACTCGCGCGGGATACCATATGATTCCTTATCACGCGCCACCACCGTATAAGTACCTGCCGGAATACCCTGTGTTACATCCGTAGCCCATTCCACGAAAAATTCCACCTTCAATACTCTTCCATTACCGGCCGGCCAAGTGTCGACAAGACTTATACTCTCTTCCGCCAGATAAAGCTCGACTACCCGGCACGACTCATCTTGCAGATAATAAGAATCGCCCTTATCCTGCAGGCGGGCTTGCGTCCATCCATTCAGTGCAATATCGGTGGTCAGCGTAGAATTAGGAGTTTCATCCTTGCTTTCGTGACGGTCGATGGTGATTACTTTTCCCGTATAGGTGAAATAACGTTTCAAGGAAAGATCGCCCACCAATGTTCCGCTAATCGAATATTCACCACCGGACAGCCGTTTCACCGTCATTTTACCACCGGAAAGCAAATCGGCATCGACACTCGTAGAGTAAGATTCACATCACCGTAGAAAGTTCCGGCAGGAATATCCACCTTTCCGGTCGGGAGATCGATTTGATTCATATATCCGAGGTTGAATGTCCATTCATCAAACGTGTATCCGTTCAATGCTGCATCAAAAGTGCCTTCAGGGAGCGGAAATTCCGTAGCTTCCGAAGCAAATGGCGGGACATTCAGGCTGAACGCATGATCTTGCCCGGTCCTATCGGATTACCAGTAGCATCTACTTCCATATCCGTATAAAGCGTCAATACAAAATGATCTGTGCCCACTCCGTCTTTATCTCCCCAGTACACCAGGTTGGAGTTGACAAACTCCACCACTTCCGGCGCCGGGTTTACGTCTTCTCCACCGGGTTTTCCTCCCTCCGGATTTTCGGCGTCATTGTCACTGCAAGCGGTCAACACCCCCACAGACGCAACAGCGAACAGGCAGACACCCAATAACTTCATTATTTTCTTATCCATATCAGACTGATTTATATATTTTACATCATTGAAAAGAACTTCCGTAGCGACCGGGAATCATAAAAAAGGCGGAGTAAGCTCGGGAAAAGGATTCCCATTCTTCGCACGAGTATCCCCGCCTGTCATATAGTAAAGTTAAATTAAGAGAGAATTAGTAAATTCTCATTCCGTTTCACAACGGTAGTTCTTTTCTTTATTCATCAATGTTATGTTCGTTTTATCTGAAAAGTGCAATATCCGGGAAAAGGATACAATCTTTCAGTGTCCCGGTCAGGAACTGCTGTCCGTCAAACAATGCTATCGCCAGGTAGCATCCGCTTTCCGGTGCTCCGGTCACGTCCTGAAAACTGACTCCGACAGAACCGTCCTGATAAAGCACAGGAGCGAAACCGAAATTTCCTTTCGAATAAATATTGGAAGAAGCCGCTACAGAAAAGCCGTACAGGGTTTGCAAAACAACACCTGCCCCATCATCCGATGTTCCGTCCGATACTCCACCTGACGTTCCGTCCGAAGCGCCTTCTGCCACCTCATCCGCAACTTCTTCCACGACCGTAAAGTCTTTCTGTGCCGCACCGATAGGAACCACAAACGATCCATTTTCATAGGTAGCCTGCAATGAAATCGTAGCCTTTGCGGGGTCTTTCAGATATTGCGCTGCCGGAGTATTTGCCAACGACATCTTAATGGTATATCCCTCGCCATCGACATTCTTCGAAATTTCAGTAGCCGACAAGGGATAGCGTTTTCGATATTCTTCGTATCCCATTTCACATAAATCCGGCTATTTCCCCACACTCCAAGCAGGTCCGTCGCTTCATACTGGTAGACGTAGTAAAGGAACTTCCGCCCCTCATTGGTGCTGACCAATAACTGGCAGGCACGGGGATTTCCGGTTTTGTTCTCTTTCAACACAAGCAAGAAACCATCTTCTTTTGAAGCAGCCGGCACCTCCACCCAGTCGATTCCCCGCTGCACGCTCACTTTGAAATCAAACGAACTATTCACACGTACAATCGTCTGTGAAGGAGCATTTCCGAAGCGTATCACCTGCTGGTCGGAGTCGGGAGCAAAAATATTTCCCTCCTGCGTCACTACAATTTTCTGTTCGCTATTACCATCGCTCACGGTCACCTGCGTGGCACGTGACGTATATTCATAATTGGCTCTGGCAAGCAAAGTTATCTTTTCGTTTGTCACTTCGATTACCCTGCACCAGTCCGCACCCGAAACGGCAGTCAGTTCTCCGGTAGCCTGCAAAGCCACTTCCACCGTTCCGCCTCCGGCTGCCAGATCGACGTCCGCATTCATGATGCGGAAGCCTTGTGCCGTTTCATCGTTTTCCTTGTCGCACGCTGTCATCAGCAAACAGCACGCAGATAATAACAGTATAACTAACTTATTCATCATATCATTCTTCTATTGTTTTTTTAATCAACCTGATTGCTGCAACTGCATCCGTGTATCCCATGAAAGAGGCCTCCTCATCCTGCGAGTCGTACACACCGAAGATAAATCCGGAGATTTCACCCATCCACACTCCATTGTCCACCAGATAAATGCCGTCGGTGGTAGGATAACTGATAAGACCGATTGCCGAACTGCGCAAAACATAATCATTCATCAAATCCCACATAGCCAGATACACGTAACCTCCCTGTACTTTCTTCAAAAATTGCGGCAAGATGGAAAGTCCGCCACGCGGCTTGTCATAAGTTACCAGAATGTCATATTCGAGTCCTTTGAGCCAATAGCTCTTGCCGTCCTCGTCCTTCACCAGTTGAATCTCCTGCGAAGCCACTTCCATCTGGTTCGTCGCATCGTTCAGACGATAAAAATCCATCTGGTAAGTGCCTGGATAATAGTCGTAACTTTGATACCCGGCAGTATAGACACCCGCCAGTTTCACCTCCGTAGCTCCTTCGTCGGTACAAACAAAGCTGATCTCCTCGTTCTTCCAGACAAAATTCTGCATGGTTTGTCCGTCTATCGTCACCGGTTCGTGAAAACGCATTCCGTCGGTGGTAAACATAAAAGGTACGGTTTTCTGATGCACCTTTCCAACTTCGTCATAATAGGTCACAATGAACGTATAGTTGCTGCGTAGCATTTGCCCGGTGTAGAGTCCGTCCATCCGCAGGTCGTATTCATAAAAGAAAGCATCGTCTTCCACTTTCTTTATCCGGGTGAGATATTGCTTCCACGTCTGGTCGGCAGAAAAAGCCTTCATCACGATGCGGTTGCCATATTTCTTGCCTTTCAGTTCGATACGGTCGGCGGTGGCATCGGAGATCACGAATTCGTAGTCGCCTCCGAGCGTTCCGTTCGGGTCGTCGGCCATACTTCCCTGTGGTTGACCGAAATAATGCACCAGATAATTGTAGGTATCGAAAGACAACATCGTTGCCTGCTCGGACTTGACGCTATAAAGCGAACTGACCGTCTCATCCGCTCCCGCTATCTGCGAAGCCATCGTCACCCGCTGGCCGTCGAACTTGCAAAGCAGGGTAATACCTCCCAGCGAGTAGTCCTTACCGACGTAATATTCCATCACCCATCCGTTGGGTGCTGCTTCCAGCAGTTCGCTGCAACGCTTCACATCGGCCGTGGCACGGTTGGCAGACGAATCGTCAAAATAATCTTCTTCCTGAAAGAGGCACGACTGCAAACCCAGGCAGACAAGGGCCAACAGGAAATATATCGTTCTATTTTTCTTCATCATAATAATGTGTAATTAAATAATCATCCAATCGTCAATCAAAAAAACAAGAGGTGACCGGCACTTATTGAATAGTGCTCAAGTCAATTTCGGTAATCTCCTGCTGGCGGCGCAGCACGATTTTACGAAGTTCGTTGAGGTCGATCCCCCATGTGTCGCGCATATAGTTATAGACAATCGTGAATTTCTTGTTGATGATGGCAGCGCCCGATTCTCCGGCTGCCGTCATCATATTGTCCCAGTAGGCCTGCGTATGTGTGACGTACATGGCTATATTTTCCACAAAATCCTCGTTGGACTGGCTCATGGCATAAGCCGTCACGAAACCGTCGGACCAGGCCACATCGTCCGTGCGGGGCATGGCACCCTGGGCGGTCATGTAGTAATACCAGTCGGCTCCCACGTATTTTCCTTCCGAGATGCGGTTGAAAGAAGGGTCGAAATTCCGTTTCTGATGCAGGATATGGGCAAATTCATGATGCATCGTTTCAAAATAATACTCGTTGAGCTTTTCGATATTGTTCTTCTTTATGTTGAGGTCGTTCACGTTATAGAGGGTGATTTTCTTCCCGCCTTCTGCCGTGCCGAGCACCATGTTACCGCTACTTTCGTAGGCGGGCGATCCGATGAGGTGGAATGTCTTGGTACGTAGACACGGAGAAAATCCATTCCTGCCAGTTCGACGTAAGCGTCCATCCAGACGTGTTTGATGATTTTCGACAGTGCCACCGCTTTGTCATAGTCGGCGGGCACGAGGTTGTATTTATGATCGCTCTCGATATCCTTCATGCGGTACATGAAGTCGATGTTATAAGGATAGGTGTAGTTGTCGAGCAGCCAGTAATCGAAAGCATTTCTCTCCAGAGGTTCGGTAGAGAAGATGCTGTTCGCGGTGTCTATCTCGTCGTTATTGTTGCAAGCCCCCAGGCAGACTGTGGTGAGAGCAAGCAAAGAGTAAATGATCTGTTTCTTCATAATTTTCACTTTTTTCTCTGTTAGTTTCTTCTCGGGTTAGGTTGCATTCCCGCCACGATCACGTTTCGCGGAATCTGGATGGCACGGCGCAGGTCGTTCGGCGGCATTTCGTCGGTGACACGTTGAGTAGCCATGTTGCGACGGTAAATCATAATACCGTACCGTTTGATATCGGGCCAGCGCATCCCCTCGTGCAGGGTAGTGACACGGCGTATGTGCAGAATACAGTGAAGAATATTTTCCTGCATCCCTTCCTCGATAGTGAAATCGGGAGCTAGCTGTTTCTTGGGCGTCTGTTGCGTGAAAGGCGTGTAGAAATTCATTTTATCATAATACGCATTGATCTGGTCGGGTGTCAGGGCCGATTTGTTGCGGGTGTAGGCACGTTGCCAGCTCGTGATGTCGGCAGCCGACTGGGGGTACATTTTCTTCAACGCGTATGCTTCGGCACGGCAAAGCAGGGTTTCGTCCGTTGAAAACAATACCGGCATATAATAAAGGTAGCCGCCATCATAAAGTCCGCTCTTGCGCAGGATGCTGGCTACAAATCCGGTGGTAGAGAAAGGTTTCAGATACAAATAATCCGAGCTGCCCCACAGTCCTGCAGAAAGACAGGTTTCGCTGGTGGCGAGCGTTTGGTTGTGGAAGTAACGCGGGCCTACCAGGTAGTCGCTTCCGAGTGCGCCCCAGTTGGAGACGGTGCTGCTTATCAGCAGGTTGGCCTCATTGGAAGAAGCAATATACGCATCTGCCTGCACATTTCCGTTCACGGAAAGATTGCTCAATGCTTCCCAGTCGCGGAGCAGGTCGTCGGGGTTGCTGCCCAACACACGGGTGGCAAAGTCAATCACCCGGTCGCAGTTGGAGAAATCGGGTTTCATATAATAAAGGTAGAAACGGGCGGCAAAGGCATAGGCGGCCTTGCGGGTGAAATGGTATTTGGGGACGGAATATCCGTCGTCCGAAATCAGTTCCACTCCCTCCAGGAGGTCACGCTCCACTTTCCGGTACACTTCTTCCAGCGTGCCGCGCTCGTAACGGGGAGACACGGTGGTTTCCACGTCTTCCATATAGGGGATTCCCAACGATTCGGAGGCATGAGTGTCATAAGCATTGCAGAAGATAGTTGCCAGCATGAAATGGCAGTAGGCACGGCACACCAGTGCTTCACCGCGCTGCGGGTTGAGCGATGCCGGATTTCCTTTCTCCTCTATCGCCTTGAGTGCCATGTTGGCGGCTGAAATTGCACCGTAATAACCTCCCCAAAGGGAATTGGGTGTGTCCTGATATTCCTCTTTGGTATCTTCCCAGTTGTAACATTCCTTTTCGGAAAGCTGGTAGTAACCGTAGGTGGGGCCGCTATCATCGGAGTTGTCGCTGTAGAGTTCGAACAGTTCGTTGGGCGATACGTCGGGATAGCCGATACAAGCAGTTTGGCTATTTTCTGGTCGGTGTTCAGTTCCGTGCGGTTGTCCGGTGTTTTGTCCAGAAAATCATTGCAGGAAACGGTAGTCAGACCGGAAGCTGCGGTGAGCAGCAGCACAGGAGTATATGTTTATTTTCGTCTTCATCTATCGTATATTTTTTCGGGTTCTCTATTGGGGGTTACAATCACAGTCCCAGACGCAGGGTGAGGGTAAACTGACGCGGAACGGGGGATGCCACCCCTCCGGTGTTCACAAATTCGGGGTCCTGCCCGTTCAACTTCTTGTCGGCGTAGATCAGGAAGAGGTTGGTAGCCTGCAACTTGAGCGACAGGTTGGATATTTTGGCAGGAGCGATCCAGCTTCTCGGGAATCATACATCAGTGATATTTCTTTCATGCGGATAAATCGCCTTTGGCGATGCGCTCCGTAGAATAGTTGTAGGCGTTGTAGGCAAGATAAAGCGATGTATTCGTCCTATATTGCGGGTCGCTAAGTATCACCGGGATATTCGTTCTCGCTTCGTCGCCGGAAACAGTCCAGCGGTTTTTGAATTCACGCGGCATGGCGGTAAGGTCGGAATATTTGTAGTTGAACACCGGGTTGAGGCGGACTACGTTGCCGAAAGAGTAAGTCATAAAGACATTTAGTTTGAAGCCTTTATAGGTGAATACATTACCGAAACTTCCCGTGACGGTGGGATCGGTAGGACCTTCGTATTTCAGGTAATCCAGTTTTTCGCGTTCCTGGAAGTTGATGCTGGTGCTAGTCACTTTTCCGTCGATGAGGTATTGCGGAATACCGTCTTCATCAAGTCCCGCAAAAGGGATGGAGAAGAGTCCGCGCACGGGGTATCCTTCGCGGGCAAAGCCGTTGCCGGAAACGAGTTCCATCATACTTGTGAGTCCTTTCAGCTGGGTGACTTCGTTCTTGGCATAGGAGAAGATAAAGTCTGTGTTCCATGAAAAATCATTCGTGCGGATGTTGCGGGTGGAGAGCGTAAATTCCACACCGTGAGATTTCATGGTGGCTACGTTGGCATATTTGTTGATGACGCCGCCTACTCCCTGTGTGGGGACTACACCGATCAGGTCGTAGTTGTTACGCTGGTACCAGTCGGCGGAGAAGTTGATGCGATTTTCGAGCAGGCCGAGGTCGATGCCGATGTTCAGCTCATGCTTTTTCTCGTAAGTGAGTTCGCTGTTCTCGATGTCATCGATATAAAGTCCCGTTTCCTGAATGTCGGTAAAGGGGCGGTAGGGCGAGAAGCTGCGGATGATGGCTTGCGAGTTGGTCACTTCCGCCGGGCCGCGGTCGGCGGTGAGGGAGTATGAGGCTTTCAGTGTCAGGTTGGAAAGGGTGGGTTGCAGCGCTTTGAAGAAAGATTCTTCATGCACGTTCCAGGCACCGGACAGGTTCCATGTGGGTAGCCAGCGGGATGAACGGCTGCGTCCCATGCGGTTGGTTCCTTCATAGCGGAAAGTGCCGTTGAGGGTGTAGCGTCCGTCGTAAGAATACGTGGCGTTGAAGAAGCTGGCTATACTCCGGGTTTCGGAGTGTCCCAGGCTGTAATAGCGCGAACCGGATTCGATGCCGTTCTTAAAGAACTGGTAGATGTAGGACGGAATTTCCCCCATCGAATATTGCATTCCCCAGCCTTGGAAAGAGGAATATGTTTTTTGAAGGCTGTTCACTTCCATTCCGGCAAAGAAGTTGGTGATGTGCTTTTCGGCGAAAAGATGATTCCATGAGAGTGTTCCACGGAAATCGAGTCCCAGCATACGGCGGTCCTGATGCTGGTAGATACCGCCTTCGGGCAGCAGGGTGATAGGCAGGGCGTATGGGTTGTCGGGGTCGGTATAGAGCAATTTGTTTTGCTCGCGGATGGTGGCGTCGTCCATACCGGTGCGGTAGGCGATTGCCTGATTGGCGTCGTCGAGCACGTTGTGTTCCTGCGATGAAGTCTGGTATCTAACGGCTCCGAGGGCACTCAATTCGAGTCCCTGAATCACTTTCCACTTCATCTCGCCTTGAAATTTCACATCGACCATATTGATTTCGATGTAGTTATTGTCGAGTTCGTGGAGAATATTGAATGGGGCGTAGTTGCTGATATAGTCCACAGAGGGGTCGAGTGTGCGGCTTGTGTTGAGCGCGTATGAATAAGGGTTGATGTCGAATCCGCGGGACATCTTTCCTGATGCGATGTCGAGGGTGGAGTTCATCGTTCCCGGCGCGTTCTGCTGGCGGTAGGAGGCGTTGGATATGAGGTTGAGCGACAGTTTTTTATATATATTATAGGTTGTGTTCACATTGGCCGTGTAGCGTTTCACCTTGCTCTGCTTGTACCAACCCGGATCGAGCATGGCACTCAAGGAGGCATAGAAAGAGGATTTTTCCGTTCCGGCGGTGATGCTGACGGAATGGTTCTGCGAAACGGCATTGGTGAAAAGCACGTCGAACCAGTCAGTGTTGCGCATTTCGCTTCGCGGAGGTAAGCGTTACGGGCTTCGGTGGTGTTGAGCAGTCCGCGTTGGCCGTTACTGTTGTTGTATTCGTCGATGAGGCGGTACATACGACCGTACACTCCGGTGTCTCTGGTGCGGAAAAGGTCGGCACTGTTCAACCAGCCTTTCTGTTCCATTTCTTTGTAGATTCCCATCTGTTCCTGCGAATTCATGATATTGAATTCTTTGTAGCTGGGGATAGCACGGGTGGTGAACTCGCCCGTATAACTGATCTTGCTGACTCCGGCACGTCCTTTCTTAGTGGTGACTACGATAACGCCTGCCATCGCACGTGCACCGTAAATGGAGGTTGCCGAACCGTCTTTCAAAATTTGGAAACTCTCGATATCGTCGGAATTCAGTCCGGCTATGGCGGAACTAATCAGTGTCTCGGCATCACCGGAGGAAAGATCATCGGGACCTACGTCGATGGCGTCTTCCAGAATCACGCCGTCAACAACCCACAACGGTTTGGAACTTCCGTAAATGGAAGTGGCTCCACGCACACGAATCTTGGGGGCAGTTCCAAAAGTGCCCGAAACATTCTGAACGGAAACTCCTGCCGCACGACCTTCCAGTCCGCGACTAATGTCGGGCAAACCGTCCAGCTTCACATTATCGGCATTTAATTGTTTGGTGGCTCCGGTAAAAAGACGTTTATCCATTTTCTGCATACCGGTCACTACCACTTCCTGTAATACTTCGGAATCGGATTTCATCATTACCTTGATGGTCCCGGACTTGATGGGAACATCCTGCGACTTCATGCCGACATAGGTGATTTGCAAAGTTCTTGATGAACTCATGCATTTTCTGCCCCTCCTTCCATAAGTGCTTGAGCACAAAATATTTAATAAATATAAAAAAGAAAATACAGAAAGGGGAATAAGAAAAGCAAAAAAGGAAGTGAAACGCAAAATAAATCGTCCTTTTTTGCTTTTTATCTACTTACTGAAAAGGTAGAAAATATCTTTCATGTAGCAAACTTCAAGTCCGGCAGCAACTCTCGTCTCCCCAATTAGGTATTAATATAAGAGACTACGGATAGAATTTCTTTCTTTGTCCAATAAACTATCTTTTTTCTACCTGCAATTATTTATTTGCAGATTATTATGTGTTATTAAACATCTTATCTACGAATTTATCCACATTTATTTATCAAAAAGATACTTATTTTCGTTTATTAATCACCAAAAAGAAATAAGAAACCGCCTTTCATGTACTTATCTTGTATTTAAGTCCTTTTGCTACAAGTATTTTGTATCGACAGCACAAATTCATATTTTTTTCATATTTTTCTTTGTTTTTCTAAAAAAAGTGGTTACTTTTGCGAATCGTAAGATAGCAAAACAGACTATTCTACTATATAAAAACTATATGAAAAGAAAACTAACGCTGTTATTAACCTGCCTGCTAGCAGGCATTAGCCTGGCAATCGCTCAAACCTCCAGAAAGGTAATGGGCGTTGTCTTCTCCGAGGAAGACAACCAGCCCGTCATAGGAGCATCCGTTTTAGTTAAAGGTACATCTATAGGAACCACCACCGACCTCGATGGAAAGTTCGTTATCAATAATGTACCAAGTTCATCAAGAACTTGGTAATTCCCCTCCCGCTTTCCTCTATTTTCCATCTTTTTTCTTCACCTTTCCTTCCTTTTCACCAGTCTCCAGGAACAGTGTTTATCGTCATGAAACTGAATATCTATACGAATATGATGACTATCATCAACTGTATAGCCTACATCCGCAGAATCTCCTAGAAAAAGCTTCAGAATCCAGCACAACACCTCCGGAATATTGACAATAATCGTTGCCTTTCCAATCACACAAGAGAAAAAATTAAAGATAGTTGTCCAATTTGGTATAGGACTCCGACCGTCGAAATTACACCTGTACACACGCCCCACGGACGAACGCGAACAATCCGAATTCTTTTCAACATATTTTTCTGGAATATTATTCAGTTGCCCCAACTTAAAAACACAATCAATTACTTTCTTCTTAACATCATCGTCGCTGTGACGTACACCGGTCATTTCTTTCTGACCATTTTCACTGTTAAAAACCACTTCTCTTTCTACCTTAGTCATTTTTTTACATTTTATTTAATATTTACATATAAAATTCACGACAAAAGTACAATGCTTATTTTAACATATATGTTCAAGCATGACACATTCTATATTTTTCATCCATATTTTCACAAAGAAAGAGGGTTTGGGGTACCCATTTTCTACCTTACCGGTATTATCAAGAAATAGATGAAATAAAATCTGCCAAAGAGGAAAGAAATCACTCGTTCCAAAAGCTGTGATTTGCGCTAAAAAAGAGAAAGCATTCCTGCACTAAAAGTTTCAACGTTTCATTATGGTTCAAGCTTGGACAGCCTTTGCATTACCTGCTCTCTACCTTTGTCCCCATAATCAAATCATTAAAACGAATCAAAATGACTGAAACTGAAAAAAATCATTCCTTCCAACGGGTACAGCTAATGAAGCAAGCTGCCGTCATCCGGCAAAACAACGGTATGAACCGGCACGATGCACTCGTCACGGCTCACCGGATAGGGGCTCTCATCCGGCAGATGCATCACGGAAATGTCTGTTTCCGCTACACCAAACAGGATGGAACCATCCGACATGCCACCGGCACCCTCACCGGATATGAACATAGTTTCCACCGTCCGTATCTACCCAAACCGGAAAATACGTTCGTTGTCTACTATGATATCGAAGCCAAAGGCTGGCGCACCTTTCACGCTGAAATTTTCTGGATATCGAAACGGACGGGCAAGACAGCAACAAGTAAAAATGAATCTGCAAAAGAACGGAATGAACGGGCAGGAACGAAAAGAATGGGAGGCGCTTTGCAGACAGTATAACGTAGATTCGCTATACGAGGCCATTCAAGGCTGCCGGGAAGAACTGGAGTTCTGATTCATTAGTGCCGAACGGTCGAACCTCATACGGAGGAGGAGGAAGAAACGCCGTTTAACACATACAGACCACAGCGTTTCTCCGCACCAGAAAGCGCCGTTTAACAGATGGAGGAAACGCCGTTTCTCCCCGCATGATTCAGAAAAACGATTATTTTTTAACAGAGTATAATTTTATTAACATTATCAATATCAAGTATGGAAAATTGGAGATTTATTGAAGAAAACCCCGACTATATGATTTCAGATCACGGACGGGTATTGAGTTTCAAGGGCAGATCAAAGTTGATCCTTTGTGCCAAAATCATGGGGACCGGTTACGAAACTGTCATACTGCCGAATAAAGGTGTTTGTATCGAATACAAAATTCATCGTTTGGTTGCCAAAGCATTCATCCCCAACCCGGAGCAGCTGCCACAGATTAACCACCTCGATGGCAATACGATGAACAACCACGTGTCAAACCTCGAATGGTGCGATGCATACACCAATATGATGCACGCCATCCGGACGGGATTACGACGTACGGGAGTGGGATCTCATCAAACACCTTTCGCCGTTACGGATGCAACGGGGAAAGTATTGCGTGCCTACCCGTCTATGAAAGAAATGGTCAGAGAGGAACGTCTGAAGCCTGCGCACCGAAACTGGCTTATCCTCCAACTAAAGCATCCGGACCGCGTGAAACAACACGCCTTGCGTGTGCAACATCATCGGGGAGATGCTTTTATTATGGTTCAGACAAGGCCTAACCAGACCACAGTGCTTAATCGGACGACAATACCTAATCGGCCACCATGCCTAATCAAACGACAACGCCGCCGATGGATGCTCCTTCTCTCCGGTGCTCCATTCAGTAACAAAGCAATATTACCGCCAACTGTCCAAAGAGGAGGCTATTGCGTTCGGGGTTATCTCACGTGCCGTCTGCAAACAGGAAAGGAGGATTCTGCCATGAAAGACACGATCATCATCACTGTTCCGCCACTCGTGCGGGACAGGATTTTACCGCTACCGACATCGACCGCTGGCATCGTCAACGTGGTTTTCGTTCTATCGGTTATCATTTCGTCATCCGTCTCGACGGTACGATAGAACCGGGAAGAGATGTTGCTCTCGACGGAGCGCATTGTACAGGTTGGAACCATCGGTCTATCGGCATCTGCTACATTGGCGGATTGGACAGGAACGGCCGGCCTGCCGACACACGAACGGAAGCGCAACGTGAAGCGCTCGTCCGGCTGGTAGAAGATTTGCGCCTTGTCTTCCCTTCTCTGAAGCAGGTGATAGGGCATCGGGACACCAGTCCTGACCTCAATGGAGACGGCATTATCTCACCTGACGAGTATATAAAATCTTGCCCCTGCTTCGATGTAAAAGCAGAATTTATTCAGTAATAATCAACCATTTACAACCAGCATTTTATCATCATGGCCCGCATTTCCAAACCCGGATTAGATTATTTCCCCCTCGATGTCAATTTTCTGCAGGACAGAAAAGTACGCCGCATCTCCTGTCGCCACCACGCGGCAGGGATTGCCGCACTCACTTCGCTGCTCTGCCTCATCTATAAAGAAAAAGGTTATTATATTTTGTGGAACAAAGACACTCTTTTCGACATCGCCCAGGAAGCGTGTTGCGGGGAGGAGGAAATGCAGGCCATCATTGATGATTGCCTGTCAGTGGGGCTGTTCGATGATCTTATATATAAGGAGTATGGCGTACTGACTTCACAGGCGATTCAGGAACAATATCATAAAATCATCACCGACAGCCGGAGAAAATATAAATTACCCCTGGAACATTTCTGGAATATCAAGGAGGAGAGTAGTGAAATAGAACCGGAAAATACGGATGACTCCAGTGCCAACTCCGGCAAAGATGTTACAAAACCCCATGAATTTGCTACAACAATGCCACAAACAAAAGAAGAAACGGATACAGATATCAAAGGTAAACAGGAAAGGAATATGGAAAATGAAATCAAACCTGAAATAAAAAAAGACATAGAGACAGAGAGGGAAGGAAAAGACGGAAAGGAGAATGAGAGGAGCATGCCGCCCGTTCCGTCAAACAGCGTTTTTCAGGCTTCGCCTGTCGTTGTAGAGGGTTTGTCTTTGGATAAATCGATTGGAAAAGAAACGGTTTCGGAAGGGATGCAAGCGGGAGGAGGCTCGGAAGCTATACTTCTACTTAATATGCAAACTATCGGCATCCGGAACGAACAGACCGTAAAAGCGATTGTCGCCCTTGCCCGACGTAAAGAATTGGGAGGCCCCGGCGGTATTTTATGGAAAATTCTTAGTTCCCAATACCGCCCTACCCTACTCAAAAAGAATGAACCGGGTGATTACATTCTTTGGGCACTCAATCATCCGACGGAATTTGAAAACACCTACAACGGGACACTGAAAAAGCTAATCAGGGGAAGATAAAGCGGAAAAGTCTGCCTATAAACAAGGAACCTTTTTATTTTTACTGCAAAAGGGATGGAAAACCAAGAATTATCGTACCTTTGTAGTACGAAGAAAAAGCCTCTTTTTTATGTATAAAGAGAAACGTCTCTTTGCAAAACATAAAAAGAAGCGACCCAAAACAATGAGTAAATTTATCAATCCGTTCACCGACTACGGATTCAAACTAATATTCGGCAGAGAAGTGTCTAAGGATTTACTAATCGAATTTCTGAACGACCTGCTCGAAGGTGAACGAGTGATAACGGACTTACAGTTTTTGAATAATGAGCAATTGCCGCTCTATCCGGAAGGACGAGGTATTATCTATGATGTATATTGCACCACGGACACAGGCGAAAAAATCATCGTTGAAATGCAAGAACCGTATGCAAAGCAACTTCAAAGAACGCTCGATTTATTATTTATCGCGTGCCATCATCAATCAAGGAAGGGTAGGCAATGAATGGAAGTTTGAAATAAAAGCCGTATACGGAGTTTTCTTGATGAATTTCATTATCGACAAGAACATAAAACTCCGCACGGATGTTATTCTAAGTGACAGGGAAACAGGAGAACTCTTCTCGGATAAGTTCCGGGAAATCTTTATCGCTCTCCCTCTCTTCAACAAAAACGAAGAGGAATGCGAAACGAATTTTGAACGTTGGATTTATATATTAAATAATATGGAAACTTTAAAACGCATGCCGTTCAAGGCACGAAAAGCTGTCTTCGAGAAATTGGAAGATATCGCTGATGTGGCTTCTATGTCTCCGGAAGACAGGGAGCGATACGACAATAGCGTCAAAGTGTACCGAGATTATTTGGTGACAATGGATGCAGCTGAACAAAAAGGAATAAAAGAAGGGTTGGAGAAAGGTATAGAGAAAGGAATGAAAGAAGGTACACAAAGAGCCCAGCTGAAAATAGCCCGGAACATGAAAGCCAAAGGGATAGACAATGAGTCTATCGCCGAATGTACGATTTACCTTTAAGCATAATCGAAGGGTTATAAAGTAATCGGATTCATAAAGGCACTATCTTGTAACCAACCGTTTACGAACGAAGAAAATAAAAAGAGGTGAGCTCCCTTTGCAGGGTAGTCCACCTCTTTCTCTTCATACACAAACATTCAAATTATCAGGTTTCAGGTGTTCGTCAATATAACGGATACCGTCCATCTTAAAAAGCCCCCGCAGAAGCGTATAGTTCAACATACGCTGCACCAGGTACGGGGTGCCTTGCAAGCTGCTCTGGTAGATGACCTCCTGCAAATCCGGTGCAAAACGGTCGGGATCGACTCCGGGAAGTAAATAACCGCAAATCTTACAATGCGTCAAGACATCAATCAACTGCTGCAACCAGAAAGCCTCCTCCCGCTCGAAAGCAGCACGGTATTCCCTGTCGGTAGCAATATCCATCAGCAACTTCTTCCCCAGCGAATGAAGCAGGGTGAGATAGCCATCCACTGTGATGAAAAGTGCCTCCATGCACGAGCTGTCCATCCGTATCTGTTTTTGCTGGATCTGGCTTCTGATTCCGTTAGCAAAATCAGAAAGACAGACACGGAACAGACTCGTTTTGCTGGGAAAGAGCTTGTAGAGTGTCCGCTTCGACATCTTCATTCCCCTGGCTATATCATCCATCGTCAACCCGTCGGCACCATGCTGGTACATTTCCCGCTTGGTGTAGTCGAGTATCCGGCAACGCAGTGTTTCTGGATTCATACATACCTCCCTACATACGGCCGCCACCCAATGCCTGATACAAATTGATTACGCCTTGGATTTCGGTAAAGCGGTTCGCCACTTGTGACAGTTGCGCGTTGAGCAACGTCTGTTGGGCGGTCAATACTTCCAGATAAGTGGTGTTGCCATGTTTCATCAACAGGCTTGTGCTCTTGGCTGCTGTTTGCAGAGAAGCCACCTGCTTGTTGTAGTAGTCGGCTTTCTCGCGGGCAGTCTGGTACTGCACCAGTGCCTCGTTCACTTCCACGCCTGCGTTCAGCAAGGTCTGTTCGAAACTAAGGCGGGCTTCCTCCTGTTGGGCTTTCGCTATTTTCAGTTGGGCGATGTTCGCTCCTTTATTAAACAAAGGCTGCGTCAGGGAAGCCACGGCGGAGGCCAGGAACTTACCCGGGTTGACAATCATGCTCCCTGCACTGTTTGTCCACCCTGCGCTGCCGCTCAACGTGATGGAAGGATAGAAAGCGGCACGTGCGGCATTCGTTGTATAGAAAGCCTGTGCCAACGAAAATTCTGCGCTACGCACGTCAGGACGGTTGGCAAGCATCTGTAAGGGAACACCCACGGAGAAGTTTTCCGGCAACTGTTGATTTCCCAGTTTGCCACGCTGTATTTTGTGGGGAGTTTCTGCCAGTAAAAGTGCCAGTGAATTTTCCGCCTGATTGATTTGCTCTTTCAGGTCGAGTACGGTGGTACATATATTGAAGTAGGTAGCCTCCGTCTGCGCCAGTCCGGCTCATTCACCATCCCGGCCTTTTTCATGGCACGGGTGGCATTTACACTTTCTTTCCAGGCAGCTTCGGTAGCCACAGCTATCTCATACTGCGAATCGAGCATCAGCAAGGTGTAATACGTATTGGCAACGGATGCTACCAACTGCGTCTTGACAGCCTGTTCATATTCCTTGCTCTGTTCGTAGGCAGCTTTCGCACGACGCTTTGCTGTTGTCACCTTTCCAAAAATATCCAGTTCCCACGAAGCAGTCACGGGCAGCGAATAAGTTTGTGTAGCCTTTCCACGGTCGAAGCTGCTGGCAGCTCCTTCCGGTGCCAGAAACAAAGAAGGCAGATAAGACAGTTTGGACGTCAACAGCGTGGCTTCCGCTTCTTTCACACGCAAATGGGCAGTCTGCATATCGGTGTTGCGCAAGAGTGCCGAATCCACCAAATTCTGCAGATAAGGGTCGGTAAAGACCTCCCGCCACGAGAGGTTACCGAAGTTTGCCGTATCGGTGGCAGCAACAGACTCGCTGCCGTAAAGTCCTTCGGGAACTTCCGATACCGGTTTGTATTTATTGTAGATACCGCAACTACTCAATATAAGCGTTGCTGCGGACAGAATGATTATTTTTCTCATTAGTTCTTATTTTAATTCAGGTCTAAAACCTTTAATCATCAATTATTCTTTTCCAGCTTTAGATTTTTCTTCCTCGCTCACTTTGATTTCTTCTTCAATCTGCCAGTCATGCGTCGGGACGCTCTGCACGGGACGCAAACGTTCCTGCAACCACTGGAAAGCAATAAACAAAGTAGGCACGATGAAGAGCAACGCCAACGTACCGATGGTCATACCACCTACTACACCCGTACCAATGAACGGTTACCGTTGGCTCCCACTCCACTTGACATCATCAACGGGAACAGACCGAAAATCATCGTCAATGCCGTCATCAGAATCGGACGCAGACGGGCTTTAGCCGCACTGACCGCAGAAGCAATCAGCCCATACCTGCTTTACGACGTTCGGCAGCATATTCCGTCAGCAAAATAGCCGTCTTCGCCAGCAGACCGATCAACATAATCAAACCTGTTTGCAGATAAATATTATTCTCCAGTCCGAACATCCAGGCGAAAAGGAAGCTACCCATCAATCCGCAAGGCACACTCAAAGCACAGCGAAACGGAATAATGAAGCTCTCATAAAGCGCACTCAAAATAAGGTAAATCATCAGGAAGCAGATACCGAAAATAATGATCGTCGTACCGCTCTGCTGGTTTTCCTCACGGGTGATACCTCCGTAATCATAGCCATAGCCTTTCGGAAGAGACTGTTCGGCAGTTTCCTGCACAGCCTTGATGCGTCTCCCGTACTATATCCGTCGGCCGGCATCGCATTTACCGCAATGGAGTTATACATATTGAAACGGCTCAACGATTCCGCACCGTAGCTACGGGTCAGCGTAACGAACTGGCTCAATGGCGCCATCTCTCCATTCGACATACGCACAAAAGCATTATCGAGGGAAGTTTCGTCCAAACGGAACACCGGATCGGCCTGAATCATGACACGGTACACTTTAGAAAAACGGTTGAAATTGGACACATACTGTCCACCGTAATAACCGGACAGCGTACTCAACACTGCATCGGGCGTGATACCTGCACGCTTACATTTAGCCGCATCCACCTCTACCGTCCACTGCGGATAGCGAACGTCGAACGTCGAATAAGCCATCGATATTTCAGGCCGCTGGTTCAAAGCTCCCAAGTATTGCTGGGTGGTGGTAAAGAACTCGTTCATATCACCGCCCATCTTATCCTGCATGTGGATTTCGAGCGCATTACCCATACCGTAACCCGGAATCATACCCGGGAGATGGCGAACACACTGGCATCCTTGATATCAGCCGTACGCGCATATACCTGACCGATCACCGACTGCACATTGTCCTCATCACCCGGACGTTCGTCCCACGGTTTCAGTTTGAGAATCAACATACCGAACGAACTACCCTGTCCTGCCAACAATCCGTAACCGGCCACTTTCTGCACGTGTTTCAGTTGAGGTATTTCTATCAGGCGTTTTTCGATACGTTCCATCACCTTATCCGTCGTTGTCAGCGAACTGCCTGCCGCCGTACTTACATTCACGAAAATAACACCCTGATCTTCGTCGGGTACCAGACTGGTCTTCGTGTTATTCATCAGTAACACAAGCAATACCACGGAACAAGCCAGCAACGACCATGTCAACCATCTGCGCTTGATAAAGAACAATACAATCGTCTTATATTTATCCACCATCACATCGAAAGCCGAATTGAAAGCCTTACGGAAGCGTGCCGCAAAGTTGTTCTTCTGCGTTCCGTCTTCATTAATATAAGGTTTCAGCAGCAGTGCACACAAAGCCGGACTCAAAGTCAACGCGTTAATAGCGGAGATACCTACCGCAACCGCCATCGTCAAACCGAACTGGGTATAGAACGTACCGGAAGTGCCGCCCATGAAGGACACCGGAATGAACACCGCCATAAATACCAGCGAAGAGGTGATAACGGCATTACTGATTCCTTTCATAGCGTCGATACTTGCCATATATGACGACCTGTAGCCCACATCGAACCGCGCCTGCACCGCCTCGACGACAATAATGGCATCATCCACCACCGTACCGATAACGAGCACTAGCGCAAACAGGGTCAGCAGGTTGATACTGAATCCGGCTATCGCCATGAAAGCAAACGTACCACCAGGGAAACCACAATTCCGACCAGCGGAATCAATGTAGAACGGAAGTCCTGCAAGAAGACGTACACCACAAGGATAACCAGAATGATAGCCTCGATCAACGTTTTCACCACCTCATGAATGGAAGCGAACAGGAAGTCGTTGGAGCTCATCATCTGCGTCAGTTCCACGCCTTTCGGAAGGTCTTTGCTTGCCTCTTCGAGGAGTTTGTCGATATTCTGGTTTACTTCGGTCGCATTGGAACCTGCCGTCTGGAACACCATACAGGATACACCCGGATGACCGTCCATACCACCGTGGTAAGCGTAGCTGTCCTGTCCCAGTTGGATATCGGCAACGTCTTTCAGTTTCAAGACTTCGCCATTGTCGGTGGAACGGATGACGATATCCCCGAATTCTTCGGGAGTAATGAGACGTCCGGTGTACTTCATCGTATACTGATAAGTCTCATCGGAATTTTCACCGAACGAACCGGTAGCCGATTCGATATTCTGCTCGGCAAGCACACCGGTGATATCGGACGGAATCAGTTTGTACTGCGCCATCACGTCCGGTTTCATCCATACACGCATACTATATTCACCGCCCATAATCATCAGGTCGCCCACACCGGAGATACGAAGAATCTGCGGTTTCAGGTTGATGCTGATATAGTTGGACAGGAAGTTCTCGTCGTAACTGTCGTCCGGACTATACAATGAGAACATCTGCAGAATACTCGTCTGACGCTTGGAAGTGGTCACACCGACCTGGGTTACCTCCGCCGGAAGTTGTCCCGTAGCACGTGATACACGGTTCTGCACGTTGACAGCCGCCATATCGGGGTCTGTGCCCTGCTTAAAATAGACGGTGATGCTCACGAACCGGAATTGGTGGCGGAGGAAGTCATGTAGGTCATGTCTTCCACTCCGTTGATCGCCTCTTCCAAAGGCGCAATAACACTCTTCTGCAATGTTTCCGCACTGGCGCCATAATAGGTGGTACTCACCATAATGGTAGGCGGAGCAATATCGGGATACTGCTCAACGGGCAAGCTGAACAGCCCGATGATACCCACTACGACAATCGTGATAGAGATGACTGCCGATAATACGGGGCGTTCTATAAAGGTTCTTAAATTCATGAATGATTCCTCCTTGTTTAATTTTCAGTAGTAGTAGTTGCCGGAGACTTCGTTGTTGTCTCTGTTGATGAGGATTGATTAGCATTTGTCACTCCTGCCACTGGAGTTTGAGCAGCCTTTGCCTTGACCGGAGTACCTTCACGAAGCAAACCTACTCCTTCTGCCACGATCACATCTCCCGGTGCCAATCCTTCATCTACAATAAATTCCCGACCGCCATTGACACGGGTCACTTGTACCTGGCTGGATTGAGCCTTGCCGTCCACTACCTTATAGACATATCTCTTATCTTGTATTTCGAAAGTGGCAGCCTGTGGAATGGTCAGCGCAGCTGTTTTTTGAACAGGAACAATCACATTACCCGCACCACCGCTATGCAGCAATCCTTCCTTGTTCGGGAAAACTGCACGCAGGCTGACCGTACCCGTCGAACGGTCGATCACTCCGCTGATAGATTCAATCTGTCCCCGTTCGGAGTAGGCTGACTTATCGTTCAGTTGCAGGTCGATGGCAGGCATATTTTTCAATGCTTCCTCTTTAGAACCGTATTGGCGGATCAGTCCCAGTAATTGGTTTTCCGTCATGGAGAAGTAGACGTACATATCCGAATTGTCGGAAACGGTAGTCAACGGCTGGGCAAGGGCGGAACTAACCAAAGCTCCTACACGGTAAGGCAACGTGCCTACCACTCCGTCGGCCGGACTTTTCACAACCGTATAAGAAAGATTATTGCGGGCACTCACTTCCTGCGCCTTGGCCTGTGCCAACTGTGCTTTGGCAGCCAACAGGGAGTTTTTTGCCGTACTCAAATCGAAAGAGGAAATTACGTTCTCTTTATACAGTTCCTCTTTACTGTCATACGTCAGTTGCGCTGTAGCCAGAGAGCTTTGGCCGATTCAACGTTTGCCACTGCCGTCTGCAAAGCAGCTTCATACGGCACTTGGTCGATGATGAACAATGTCTGTCCGTTCTTTACACGCTGCCCTTCCGTTACACAGACTTTAGTCAGCGTACCACTTACCTGGGGGTAAATATCAATATCCTGACGTCCGCGGATGGTCGCCGAGTAGGCGCTTGAAATCATCCGGTCGGCCGGAGAAACGGTCATCACTTCGTATTCTGTTTCCATTTGTGCCGGAGGAGCTTGTTTACAGCCCGTAGCAGCTACCATACAGCAGAGCAACAATAGCCCTTGCTTCACTTTACATACCTTTTTACTCATTTTCTGTTACCTATTAACTATTTTTGAACGCGGCAAAGGTAGACTGTTTTCTTCATAGGAAACTGGACTTAGTATCTTCAGTTTTGTTCATTTTAGGAACATTAAAACCGATATTTAGTGAAAAAAGTCCTATTTTTGTACCCAAAATAAGAACAACAATGGAATCAAAAAACTCTAGCCTAGCCATACTTCATGAACCGTTCGTTGCCGGAATGGACGAAAACCTGTCTCCAATTATGCAACGCCTGTGGAAACTGGAAGGGGGTGCCATCTATTTTTGCAGAAGCGGATGGGCACACGTCACAATCGACCTGAAAGACTATGAAATAGTAGAAAACACTCAAATCGTGCTCTTGCCGGGAACGATTATCCGCATCAATGGCAACAGCAGCGATTTCACAGCTTCTTTCTTCGGATTTCCCAAAGAAATGTTTCGCGAAGCCTGCCTCCGTTTCGAGCCGATCTTCTTCCGGTTCATCAAAGAAAAACCGTGCTATACACTCAAGGATGAAAGCACAGGAGCAATCAACGGGTTAATGCGTGCCACAACAGCTATATACAACGATCGTGAAAACCGTTTCCGCAACCAGATCGCCAAAAATCATCTCCAGTCGTTTATGCTGGATATTTATGATAAGTGTTACCGCTACTTCGACCGACAGGAAATCGAAGGAGGAAGCCGGCAGGATGAAATCTTTAAGAATTTCATCGCACTGGTACATGAAAACTGTATCTCACAACGGGAAGTGACTTTCTACGCCAGCAAACTGTGTATCTCCACCAAATACCTGACAGGTATTTGCAAAAGCGTGACGGGCGAGGCTGCCAAAAAGATTATCGACGACTTTGCCATCCTGGAGATAAAAGTGTTGCTTCAATCCACCGGACTGACGATTCAGGAAATAGCCGACCGACTTGGTTTTCCCGATCAGTCGTATTTAGGAAGGTACTTCAAACGGCACGAGGGAATGTCGCCGAAAGAGTATCAGAGTAAGTATTCTATCTAATCAAGTAAAATAATCTTTTATTATTAGATTATTAGGCACGGATTACGCGGTTCTTTTATTAACTAAAACCGTGTAATCCGTGCCTCCATTTATTTTATTAATTTGTATTTATCGCACAACACAGATTGTTAACAGATCTGTAATACTATCTTAATCTGCCTTGCATTCCTTTGCACCGTGAAACAAAAACACGGGTGTGAATAACTTTATTTCATTTAATAAATTAAAAGAAGCAAGGTAAAAGATTATGAAAAGAAACAAATGGCTGCTTTCTCTGTCGATTGGGCTCTTGTGCTGTGGCTCTGCATACGCACAGACAACAGTGAAAGGAAAAATCACAAGTGAAGGCGGGGAACCGTTAATCGGGGCTACCGTAGCTGTGAAAAACTCGACAGACGGCACGGTGACCGACATCGACGGAAACTACTCCCTGAAGACTAAGAAAACATTGACTCAAAAGGATTTGCTTGTATTCAGTTATGTGGGATATAAACGCTACAGAAGAACTATGCAGGCAATACGATGAACGTAAAACTGGCGGAAGAGTCGCAACAACTGAATGATGTGGTGGTGACTGCCCTGGGGATCAAACGTGAAGAAAAAGGATTGGGATATGCCACGGAAACCGTGAAAGGGGATATGATTACGAGTGCCCTGCCCACCAACTGGTCGACGGCACTGAACGGCAAGGTAGCCGGATTGAGTGTTATCTCTTCCGGTGGTCCGCTTAATTCGAGCCGTATCTCGCTGCGGGGGGACGTCTCGCTGAACCAGAACGGAAACGACGCATTGGTGGTAGTGGACGGTGTACCGATGAGTAGTCCGATGACCAATCCGGGTGTTGCCTACGGTGCAGGTTCAAACAGCGAACTTTCCGTGGACTATGGTAACGGATTCTCCGACATCAATCCGGATGATATCGAAAGCATCCAAGTATTAAAAGGGGCCAGTGCGACAGCCTTGTACGGTACGCGTGCAGCCAATGGCGTGATTATGGTGACTACCAAATCGGGAGCGGGTGCACCCAAAGGTATCGGTGTGTCTTACAGCGGTAACTTCAGTATTGACGATGTGATGAGATGGCCCGATTACCAGTATGAATTCGGACAGGGATTGCCGAGCAATATCGGTCCGGCAGGTTCTATCTACGAAGGCCAGCCTATTACTCTTACGGGAAAGCGGAAGACGGCAGTTACGCAAGCACTAGCGGAACCAGTAGCGCCTACGGAGCACGTTTCGACGCCAACAGGTTGTTCTACCAATATGACCCCGTAACGCAGGGACGCGCTTCTGTTGCCACCCCTTGGGTAGCGTACAAAAACAACCGCAAAGATTTGTTCCAGACAGGATACACCCTGACCAACTCGGTAGCCTTGACCGGAAAATCCGACCGGGGCAGCGTACGGGCGTCCATCACCCACACTAAGAACGAATGGATTCTCCCCAATACAGGTTTCCAGCGTATCACCGCCATGGTTTCCGCCCAACAGCAGATTTCGAGGGCACTGCGCATTAATTTCAAGTCGAGTTATACGTACCGCAAGCTCAACAACACGCCTGCACTGGGATATAACAGTAACTCTATCTCCTACTTCCTTATCTTCCAGAATCCGAATGTCAACCTCGACTGGTTGCGTCCGATGTGGCGTACCGGACAGGAAAATGTGAAACAGCTCCAACCGTACAGTTCCTTTATCGGAAACCCGTATGTCATTCTATACGAATCTGAAAATCCTTCGGAGAAACACAGTAATGTATCATCCATTTCTGCCAATCTGCGCATCAACAGTAAATTCGATTTCATGATCCGGTCCGGTATCCAGTTGTCAGCCGACCAACGCGAACAGCATCGTCCTATCAGTGACGTGGTTTTCGGAAACGGGTTTTTCAAGAAACAGAATGTGTTCGATTATGAATTAAACAGCGATGCTTTATTTACTTACCATGATTCATTCGCCAACGGATTGCGTGTCAACGCTTCGGCAGGTGGAAACATGATGCAACAAAGCTACGATATGTTGGCTGCCTCGGTGGTAGGATTGATTACGCCGGGAGTATACAAACTGGCAAACGGTGTTTCCAACCCGAACGTGCAGACGGTTATCAAAAAGAAAGCGCTGAACAGTCTTTATTTCACGGCCAATTTCTCGTATAAGGATAAACTGTTTCTCGATGTCACCGGGCGCAATGACTGGTCGTCTACCCTGCCGAAAAGTAACCGTTCTTTCTTCTATCCGTCGGTCAGCGTCAGTGCAGTGATGAACGAGTGGTTCACGTTGCCGGAACAGATCAGTCTGTTGAAAGTGAGAGGTTCGCTGGCACAGGTGGGCAATGACACAGACCCTTACAAGACATCGCCCTATTATGGCACGAGCGATTTCCCCGGATCGGCCATCGTATCTTCTACGCTCTATAATCAGGATTTCAAACCGGAGATTTCGACCAATTACGAAACGGGATTCGACTTCCGTATGTTTCACAACCGCATCGGACTCGATTTCACATTCTATTATAACCGCACCAAAAACCAGATTCTGGATGCTCCGATGGACCCGACCACAGGTTACAGCAAAGCTACCATCAATTCGGGATGCGTCCGCAACCGCGGTTACGAAATCCAGTTGGACGTTACTCCGGTAGTCAGCAGGGATTTCCGATGGAATGCTACTTTCACCTGGTCTAAGAACGAGAACCGGATTCTCTCACTGGCGGAAGGGGCGGATGAGAACCAGTTAATCAGCAGTATCGGTAGTGTGTCTATCATCGGACGTGTGGGTGGAACTACGGGCGATCTCTGGGGATATAAACTGGTACGCGACCCGGAAGGAAATGTGGTCATCAACGACAACGGATTGCCCGAACGTTCGGGAGAGATCGAATACGTCGGCACGGCCTATCCGAAATGGAAAGCCGGACTGTACAATGAATTTTCTTACAAGAACTTCACGCTTAGCGTCCTGCTCGACGGACAGGTGGGAGGTAAAATGTACTCGCACTCGCACCACAAAATGACGGAACAGGGAAAACTGCAACATACCCTGAACGGACGTCTGCCGGGAACGGAATTTTATATGTCGAAAGACGACCCGCGCATCGCTGCCGCCGGACTTTCACCACAAGACGGGATGTACATGATTGCTCCGGGAACAGTGAAGAACGATGACGGAACTTACTCGCCAAACACCAAAGTGGTGACCGTGGAAAGTTATTATAAGGAATATTACCGGATGGCCAATGTGGAAACTAACACGTTCGACACTTCATTCCTCAAGTTGCGCGAAATGAGACTGGAGTACAAGTTGCCGAACAGCACACTGAAGAAAACACCGTTCAGCAAAGCATCGGTGGCACTCTACGCACGCAACCTGTTCTGTATCACTGACTATCCTCTGTTCGACCCCGAATCTGCCGCCCTCAACGGAAGTTCGATGGTGACCGGTGTGGAGACGGGCTCACTGCCTACGGCACGTACTTTCGGACTGAATATTAACGTATCTTTTTAAACACTGACTTATGAAAACCAATAAACTTTTCAAAAATATAGTATGGGGAATGACTTTGTGCGGAGCTCTCTGCACGACTTCCTGCACCAGCTTCGACGAACTCAATACAGACCCCACCCGCATGGATGAGGTGAATCCCGGCACGCTGCTCAACCCGATTTTATACGAAACATCGGTCTACAACTGGAAACGCTACAACAGCTATACCTACGACCTGATGCAATGCGCCGTATCTACCAGCAGCACCAACGGTGTGGGATGGTGGTATATGACGGACAGCGAAGGAGACGGCACATGGACTACTTATTATAAATGGATCAACAACGCCAAAGAGATGATGCGCCTCACCGGAAAATTGCCGGAAGCCTCCAAACAACCCAACTACGATGCTATATCGCTGACTTTGCAATGTTGGTTATACCAGATTCTGACGGATGCCTTCGGTGATATTCCGATGAGCGAAGCCTGCTCCGCCGACGAGGGAATACTTGCACCGAAGTTCGACACCCAGCAGCAGGTGTACCAACAGATTATCGACAATCTGAAAACAGCTAACGAGTTGTTCGACAAAGCTAACGGGTTGATCTACAACCAATCGGGCGAAATGTTGTACAAGACGTCCAAAGGGGATGCAACCGGTATTTTGAAATGGAAGAAGTTCTGCAACTCGCTCCGTCTGCGTGCACTGCTCCGGGTGATCGACGTGCCGGAATTCAACGCGAAACAGGAGCTGCGTACCATGCTGACCGATCCCGCCACTTATCCGGTATTCGAATCGAACGATGATGCTGCCCTGCTTGCCATCAGCGGAACTTATCCGGAGGAAGCTCCGCTCACCCGTCCACAGGATTTCACTTCTTATGTTCAGATTTCAGAGTTCTTTGTTAATCTGCTGAAAGGTTGGAACGATCCCCGTCTGCAGGTGTATGCAACACAGGTCACTCTCCCCGACCAGACTAAAGATTATGTGGGTTTGCCCAGCGGTTATCAGACGTTGCCTTCAATCACTGCTTCGGGACTGAATCAGGAAATGGCGAAGGCACCTATGAAACTTGCCATGATGCCTTATGCCGAAGTGGAATTCATCAAAGCGGAATTACTGAAAAAAGGAGTGATCGACGGAGGAAGTAGCGCTGCCAAAGAGGCTTATCAGAAGGGAGTGCAGGCGGCTATCGAACAGTGGGGACAGAAAATGCCTGACCATTATTTTGAAAATCCGGAAGCTGCTTATGATGATACGCTGGAACGAATCATGAACCAGAAGTTTGTCGCACTGTTCTTCTGCGATTATCAGCAGTGGTTTGAATATAACCGTACCGGTTTTCCTGTGTTACCTGTGGGGCCCGGCATCGCAAATGCTAATAACAAAATGCCGAAACGCTTTAAATATCCATCTGCTCTGCAGCGTACTAATCTGAAGAATTATCAGGCGGCTAAAGCGAACATGGGAGGCGATGACTTCCATATCCGACTGATGTGGCAGCAATAAATGAATGTGTCGGTCACCAAGATTGCGGCAATAATTATCATTTCAATCAATCTTTAAAATTCAATGAATATGAAAAGAATAATCAGTATGGCTGTTGTGTTAGTTATAACGATGGCAGCAACGGCGCAAAAAGGAGAGCTCGCCATGAACGAGAATATCTCCGGAAAAAACCATATTTCCAAAAACGAAAAAGAAGCTACTCCCGTAGGCAAAAAGCCGAAAGCGGTGTTATATTCGACGTGTATGGAGAAATCCCGACTACCAAACCAGTGTTTGAAGCGGAACATTATCTGGGGAGTGACATTACCGGAAAATGGAATACTTTCATCCAGAATTATACGCATGAGTATGATGTAACAATCGGATTTACGGATTCTTCGGTCGAAATTTTGAAGCCTTCTATTTACAAGGCGGTTAATAAGGTGAATAAATATTATAAGAAGGCATTGAAGAAAGAAGAGGTGAGCCGGGAAGTTGCTACATTCAACATGGGTCATATTCTGGATTGCGCCAATGTGATGTGTTTCGATGATAACAGCAAGTCTTTTGAGGAGGCTCTCAAGTCGGCAGATGAACCGGAAGAAATTATCGCATTATTCAATCAGGTTACTTTAAGAAAGTTATAAGCAATGAAAAAGATCAATTTTAGAAAAACGCTGTTTGCAGCGGTTTTGCTTTTCCAGCTGAACGCTATTGCCGCCTTTGGTCAGACGGTGGTGAAAGGTAGTGTGAAAGATAATACAGGTAAACCCATCAGCGGTGTAGTGGTGACAGACGGGGCACATTTCAATACGACTGATGCAGAAGGAAATTATGTTCTGAACACTGATCCGACACGTTATCCAATGGTTTACATCTCTACTCCGGCAGCGTATGAGCTTCCTTCCAAAGAGGGGGTAGCAGATGGTTTCTATCAATATCTGGATGCCGGGAAAAGCGAAAACCAATGTGACTTCGTATTGACTAAACGGCAGAAGCCGGTGGATGAATTTGTCTACATCGTCCTTTCCGACCCGCAAGTGAGAAACGAAAAGCAACTGGACCGCTTCCGCACGGAAACAGTGCCCGATCTGAAACAGACTGCCGACTCACTAAAGAACTTCGAAATCATCGGCATGGGACTGGGGGATCTGGTGTGGGATGCCATGAACCTGTACGCTCCTTACCGGCAAGCGGTGTCCAACTTGGGAATGACGATGTTCCAACTGATGGGAAACCACGACTTCAACCTGCTCTACAAATCTATAACGCAGACGGATCATCCGGCGGATGGTTATGGGGAACAGAATTATTATCAGTCATTCGGCCCGGCTAACTATTCATTCAATATCGGTAAAGTGCATGTGATAGCAATGAAGGATATTGATTACGACGGCAACAAGAAATACACGGAACGCTTCACGCCGGAAGATTTGGACTGGTTGAGAAAAGATTTAAGTTATGTGCCTAAAGGAAATATCGTGTTCCTGAACGTTCACGCTCCAGTAGCTAATAACACGGTAGCTGCGGGGGGAAATGCGCGCAACGCCAATGCGCTTTTCCAACTGTTGAGGCCTTACCAAGTACATATTTTCTCCGGACACACGCACTTTTATGAAAATCAGTTGCCCGCCCCTACCATTTACGAACATAATATCGGAGCGCCTGCGGCGCATGGTGGGCAGGACACGTGAATCGTTGCGGAGCACCAAACGGTTATCTGGTGGTACAAGTGAAAGGTGATGATGTGAAATGGCGTTACAAGGCAACAGGGTGTTCGCCGGACTATCAGTTCCGGCTTTACCAACCGGGAGAGTTTGAAAGCCAGAAAGACTATGTGGTAGCCAATATCTGGGATTGGGACTGGACGTATACGGTAACTGGTACGAGGATGGAGTGTTGAAAGGTGCTATGCAGGCTTTTGACGATGAGGATCAGGATTATATCAATATGGTAAAGGGAAAGAAAACGGGTTATCGCACACGTCATCTTTTCCGTGCACAGCCTTCTAAAGATGCAAAATCTGTCAAGGTGGTGGTTAAGAATCGTTTCGGGGAGATATTCACGGAAGAGATAAAACTCTAGTTTTATTTCGGTCTGTTTATACTGGTAGTAATTATAATTATACTGGTAGTAAATTATAAAAGTCATGAGGGAGTTTAAGCTTTAACTTCCTCATGACTTTTATTTTTGAAACAATCTCACTTTAACGGAAAATCCGGCACATTGCTACTTTCATCGGTACTTTCCTCATCGCCCATAGTGCACAAAGCAGGGAACAGATGGCGCAGACCACAAACGTAACTCCGGTAGATACAAGGATATTTCCCAAGCCGACCAACGGAGAAACAATACCTCCGGAAGCAAAACAGAGTGCTCCCAACAGGGCGGAAGCTGCTCCGGCGTAACGGCGTTCGCTATCCATCGCCAAGGTGGTGGAGGAAGTAAAGGTCAGTCCCATTGTGAAAAGTAATGCGAACATCAGCAGTTCATAGGTCCAAAAGCCGCATCCGTTATACAAGGCAATCATCACACAGACGGACAGACACAACATACCGATGCATCCGGTCAGCGTCCCAGTTTCAGGTTGGCGGAATTTCACGGAGATAGCTGCTGCCACCCCGATAGCTACCGCATTCACCGCGAAGCAAGCTTCACCTTACGGTACATATTATATCGCATCTTTACTTCAGGAGTGGTTGTGCTTCTTTCTATTCTTTCTCCTATTTGATATGCTAGCTGCCATTCGTTAAAAAACATTATATTTGAGCCTATATAGGGTTACAACTTACTTGTTTTTTTTCATAATTTTGCAAACCGAAGTTACGAAAAGAGTGTAATTTATTGGAAATGAGCGTAGGTTAATTGCTCTTGATAGTAATAGGTTACGATTTAGTTAGTTATCTACTGCATTATCCTTCTGCGCGTTGCGTAACCTTCAAAGAA
>ENA-OQIG01000214-OQIG01000214.1-human-gut-metagenome-genome-assembly--contig:-NODE-214-length-33590-cov-4.564863_pt1 | contig 33590 bp, 24 predicted proteins | sample MGYA00242576_ERZ504741 | MGnify/ENA primary metagenome ERZ504741 (study PRJEB26092, sample SAMD00036436) | human gut metagenome | host: Homo sapiens | study: EMG produced TPA metagenomics assembly of... | reverse complement strand
TTCAGTACCAGATCCATTCCATTCATCCAAAGAACGTCCTGAGGCACGTTTGTCAGCCATAATGAAACCTCCATGTGTAGTAATTTCTATCTCCTATCAACGGAGTGGAGTAAAAATCTATTTACTATCATCATTATGGACTACAAAACGGCAGATGAAAAGTTACCCAGAAATTATGCGCTTACCCATAATCTTCAGCAATGTTTCGGCCATAAATTCTTTATCTCCGTATCCTTTCGGTATGATAGCCATTTCATCGCCATTGGCCCATCGACATACACCGTTTCCAATTGGTCTTAACTCGCCGCATTTCCCAAAACTTGCAATACGCTCAAAAATGTGTGCATGTGCATCAATCTTCTTCATAGTTAGATCTCCTTTTCATTGTTATTTAAATCAGGAATTGCTACCATCATTGTAAATACAAATGCTAACCCAAAAGCAACCACCAGTGAAATTAAAAACGGAACAAAGGCATGACTCATAAATACCGACAATGTCGTGAGTGCAGGCAATGCAAATGAAACGGCCCGGCATCCGAAAAATCCGGCTACGGCACTTCCGATGCCGCCAGCACACATGCACATGCCATTGGCTTTTTCAGTCTAAGGTTTACACCAAACATGGCCGGCTCTGTAATGCCAAGCAAAGCAGTTAATGACGCAGATAATGCCTGAGATTTGAACGTTGCGTCCTTGGCTTTGACTGCCACTGCGAGAGCTGCGCCTCCCTGAGCAAAAATGGCCCCGCCGAACAATGCCATAATTGTGTCATAACCATATACCGCTACATTGTTTAGTGCAATTGGGAACAGTCCCCAGTGAAGCCCCAAAATAACCATAAACGGCTGTAAAGCACCAATAAACATACCGGCTACCATGGGACTTAAATTATAAATCCACTCGTATCCTTTTGCTAGCCAGCCGCCAACAAAGCTTCCAAGCGGTCCAAATACAAGAAGCGTAACGGGAACAATCACAATCACGCAAACCGGAGGCGTAAACAGATATCGAAATGTTTCCGGTATTACCTTATAACAGAACTTCTGAACAAAACTCATACAGTAAATAGCCAGAAGAATGGGAATTACAGAAGCAGAGTAAGTCACAGTTCTCAGCGGAATTCCAAAGAAAGTGGCTGCTCCCTCTCTTGCCATAACTGCAGTCATACTGGGATGTAAAAGAATGCATGCAACTAAAATTGCCGTGAACGTTCTACATCAAATTTTTTTGCTGCAGTATAAGCTAAAAACAGCGGAATAAAATAAAAGAACGCGTCACTCATGGCATTAAGAATATCATAAGTTGTTGTTCCATCTGTAACTATCCCATTTGCAACCATAAGTACCAAAATACCTTTTAATATTCCCACAGAAACCATGAGATTAATAAAAGGAAGAAATAAAGAAGATAGCAGATCAATAACATGTGCTACTCCCTTTTTCCATATGTTTTCACTTTTATTGCTTGAATCTCCCATAGAAATTTCCTCCTACCGTGCAACGATGACACAACAGTAATAAATGTGTTTTCCATATTTTTGTTTGCAGTTTCCGACCAGAATGTTAAACAACAGATTAAGTTACAAAGTTATTATCTTTTTTAATCAATCTATATCCATCTCCCCTCGTTCGTTCCTATATAGGAACGCTATTTTTATTTACGAACGTCCATGACTACATATTACTACCATATCATAAGTATGTCAATTTTTTTCGATCTTTCTTTTTCATTTTGTGCAAAACATCTAATTTTTCTCATTAAAATTTTATACATCATCCCAAACTCTTTTGTTACCCATTGACTATATATATGCTCTTAACACTGTTTCTGCTGCAAATAAAACCAGGGTACAAAACATTACCCTGTAATAAAATTCTGCGCCTGGTTAAATTATCATACTCAGTTTTCCATATTATTTGTTTACAATCCCGGTACTGTTGCCGTTTACTCATGACTAATTATTATTTAGAAACTGATTTCCATTCACCCATGCTCATATCAAAATTTCCACTGTAAATAATGGGATTCCCAGTCATTGCCCTTTGATTGTACGCTTCATAGCGGTTCAGAGCCTCGTAACCTCCTGGCATATACTTTGCAAGCGTATGAAACCTCTCAAAATTATAATACCGTGTCAGTGCAGCCGGTATCCCCTCATAGCGTTCATTCTGGTACGTTTCCGTAATCCCGTTTATCTCATCTCCAGAATACGTATATGCCAGGTCAGAATAGCCGGAAGAGGCGCTGCGAAGCAGGCTGTTTGGATAATACCAGGTATATCTTCCACTGGTTGTGTCCGGGTCTCCGTAAATTTCCGTTTTATGCGGTAGGCTCTGGCATGTTGCAAAATCATATTCGGATTTTTCATCTGTCATCACATTGAAAGCATAATCATATTTCATCGCGATCTGATCAAATGCCACATCCACATCTTTTACTGTGATTTCCCAGTCCCATACTCCCTCGGTCTCCCCGCGGTCTTCTCTTCCCATGGATGCCAGAATGGAATACATATAGAGCATCTGCCAGTCCAGCCGGAGCATACACTCCGTATCTTCATTGCTGACTAGGATCTGTTTACTCACATATTCCTCAGCATCTTCATACCAGCTTCCCTCTTCATCTTCATGTTCGATTTGGTATTCCCGTAATCCGTATACAGTAATGGAACGCTGCAGCATGTACTGGGTCTCATAGTCATACGCTTTCTGCAGCAGGTACAGAAGCGTATCCCGGTCTATCTTCAGGATCCGATAATCGCTCTCCGTCAAAACCACATCATTTTTAATGGCATTTAACATCATGGCATTGGAAACACCACCTGCTGCCGCACTCGTATTAAGTGATCCAATAAATGCCCCGTCATAGTTTCCATCCAGGCCGCCCAGATGTGTGGCCCCATTCATAAAGGCAAAACAGGCTGCCAACTGCTCCGTTCCCCAACGGTTTCTCTGGGACGGGTGCCTCCTCGCCTCTGCCTCATATATCTTGGTAAGCCATTCCCGCTCATCAATCCCGGGAGAATATGTACTCGTTGCGGATCGTAAACCATTCTTTGTATTATCCTTACTGACGGTTGCTCCATTTCGGATAGCCAGGGACCAAATGGTACCCCGAAGGGCCGGGCTGTACTCTTTTATATTGATGCCATAATTGGATAGCATGCCGCGCTGCGCCGGCAGGTAGTAAGCTTCGTAGGCGGTCCGGCTCTGCAGTCCGGCAAATTCATCTGGGTAATTCATGTAAGCGGCATGCCATGCATTGATCAGGGATGCACGGTTTGAATATAACGGCGGGTTTATCATGCTCGGCTTTGTATCCGTTTCCTTCCGGTAACCACTTTCGATGGAAGACATTTCTATGAAGTGCTGGAACGCTCCATAGTGTGCCTGATTATAGGATACGCAAAATTTCAAAAAATCCACCAGGGAATACCCGATATCGAACTGGTAGCAGCCATATGCATATCCGCCATCGCTTCCGGCAAGGTTAAACCGTTCCCTTCCAGACTCAAATACCGTCCAGCCGGTCCAAACCGTCCCGCCCGGCACCTGCATGACGATCCCATTATCAGGCCCATACCCGGACGAATCCGCCAAAAAAGCATCATCTGAGGAATCATCGGCACTTTCATCAAGCAAATTTAGATAAGGCCGGAAAAAATATACCTGCCTTGCCGACCGGTAGCCGGTATTGGCCAATGGTTCATACACCGTGCCATATTTTTCCCCCTTTGCATGGATCACCTGTCCATTTCCCGCATACATCATCATGTGATTACCAGATGGCCGCCCATACCAGATCACATCTCCAGGCTGAAGATCCGCTTCCTCTATAAACTGTTTGTTTCTAGTCGCAAAATCCTTCCACCCAACCGTTGTCATGCACCACTGCGCTCCCATGATAGCTTTTAAGTCAAAGCCAGCCTCCTGATAACAGCGCGCAACCATGATGAACAGTCCCAGGATCCTTCCAAGGTTCTCTTTGCCTGGCTGTAAGACCAGTTCAAACGTGACCTCGCTATCGCAACCGCCCGTTCCCCGATTTTATTATAGAATGAGATGTCTCCAAAGGCCCACGAATCATTTCCCGTGTTGAACTCCATATTGAACAGACTCTTCAGTGCATATTTCATGTGGTATACCGATGCAATACCAATTCCAACCGTTCCTAATGCAACAAGCACCACACTGATTATCACAAGCCACTTTAATTTTTTTATCATTCGTCCGAATATCCGTTTTTTCATAACCGTTTCCTACCTCTAACGCGCAGGAACATCACCTCCTGTCCTTCATTTTTCGATCATCGCAAAGCAGATTGTCCTTTCATCCCTGCTTCCATAACTGCAAGTCACCAGTGCAAGCATTTTCTTTTGAATTTCTTCTTCCGGCAATCCTTTCCATGAATTACGGCACCATTCTTTAAAAAGCAGTTTCTTTTCCACCATTTGCGATGGTTCAAAATTTTTTGCTGAACAAACGATGGTTCCGATCACGCTGTATCGCTCTTGCCTGTCTGGGAAAAATAAAGAGATTGATTTATGGGCATTCAGAAAATCGGCATCCGTATACCTGACGATATCTTTAAACATCGTCCATTGCGCATATGATGGCCATAGAGAACGACCAGATGCTCCTCTGCAGCAGAGGAATTGGCACCATCCAGCATAATGGCACCAAATGCCCGCTTCTCACCTTCTGCCGAATGTTTCATATAGTATTCGTTATCACCGGCCCGCCAGCAAATGGGATAATCGATCGCTGTTCCAGGAATCTGTATCCAGCCAACAATATCCGGGTTGATACTCTTTAAGACTTCAAAATCTATCGGTGAAGTATAAAGCACCGTTTCTTCCCTGGTTGGTCCATTCCCCTTACGCCCCTCCTCTTCTGATAGGTTTCCTTCATTTCCGGGAAATGCTGCCTGTTTCAAATGCTCCTGTTCCATGCGCGCCTCTATATAAGGAGACGATCCCTGATAAACACAGATACCTGCTGCCAGGATCAGCAATAGGACAACGGTCTTTCTAATCATTGCATAATCCTCTCCAGTCAATCGGCGTGCACCGCTTTTCTGTATGGAATGGAACTTTATATGTTTCCCCTTCCTGATGTTCTCCTGTACGGTATATAAGGAATGGGATATACTGCACCTTGCTTTGTTTCTTCACATACAGGTCCATTCGTATCCAGGGCCGTACCGGTCTCTGAAGTGCCTGAAGGAATTCTGAATAGTGAAGCATGATATAATCCTGTGTAGAGTTCATCAGAAAGGGAACCGACTCAAAAGCATACCCGGTACCGAGTGCTGTCATTGCCGGTGCCACCTTTTTTGCAAGTAAGGCCATTCCCATGGCTGCCTGATCCGTGATGTGCTCCTCACTGCCCCACTGGTTATATAAAGTCCCTTCTTTCAGATAGCTCCCGTCAGCCAGTTCCTCCCTGTCATTCATCAGCATAATCATAATGGTATTCTCTCTGGCGGTCGGCGGAAGCCGTACATAATCTCTTGCCCGGATAAGGCCGCCCATATCAGAACTCAAATTTTCAATCAGGACCGTAAGCTCACCAACCATAAATACGCATCGGTAAACTGTTCCAATTCCTTCAACATCCTGTCCTTCAAACAGCGGAAGGGCATACACGGATGAAACTTTTACATTTTCCATGGTAATACCCAAATGATAAAGAAAGACTCCAAACTGATCCCGGAAGTATAGCTCCGGGAATAAGTACGGAATTTCCTTTTCAAAATCCTGATGGGAATTGCAGGAGAGGCTCATTCCATTCCTCAGCCCCGCCAACGCATACGAATTATTCTTTCTGATCTGTTCAAACAGATCCATTCTCTTTTTCAGAGCATACTGCCTGCTGTATTCTGTTCTGGATGTTTCCAAATGATTTCTGCAGAAATCCGATATTTCTGCCATACAAGCTAAGATTTCTTTCTCTCCGGCCTGTTCCCGATTACTGCACTGCTCCTTTAAAACATGCAAAAAGAATTCTGCATCTCGATAAAACTGTTTCTTTTCATAGCCAAACGCCTCACATTCTTTTACCTTTACCAGGGCCTGTTCCATTTTTTTCAAAGTTACAGAAGCATCCGGATCCTGTTGCCTGCAGATAAAGGACAGAAATGGCAGCAGCGGCTGTTGATAACGTTTTATGGATTCAAATTTTAAAAGATCTGTCTGCTGAAGATCATCCGCAGGATCATTGCTGAAAACAAACATCACATTGATTGCCTGATGCAGGGAGATTTGCCGCATTCGGCGGTTTACCTGTGCATACGCATTGCATTTAAAAAGTAATCCACCATGCGTACTTACCCGCTCTGTTCCCATATCAATCTCTATACAAAGTGGACGTTCTTCTAAGTGATCCGTGCATCGGTATGACAATTTTAGATCTGCAAAGATATCTCCACGCTTCTTCGCCTGGCCGCCATACTCCCGCATCATTTCAACTGAATACGGAACTTCAAACTCCAGCTGCGTCCATTTCTCTCTATAATTAGAGAGTACCATTTTCAGCGCCGCTGCGATCTCTGCTTCCTTATGCGGGGATAATTCCATATTTGTCCTGCCTGCAGCATACGTATCCAGAACCGAAACCATGTTTTGAACGGTTTCTCCTTGGAAATATTCGTTTATCAATTCGTAAAGATGCTTCTTTCCAGCCTGAGTAATGGAATACAGCCCTTTCTTCCGCGCTCCCCTTTGTTCCTGCATTTTTATCCAGCCCCGTTCAATGCACGTTTTGACCGTCCGCTGCCCCATACTTCCAGTTTCCTGAATGCACGGATCAATATGCTGAATCAGGAATAGAATCATCTTCCGTCTGAGGCGCTTATATTTTAAAAGCAGAGCCAGAATTAAAATCACCCTTGCATCTGTCCGGCCGGGCCTGGAACTTGCAAATACACTGTTTTTTAAAATCTCATCGTAAATCATTCGAAGATGTAACATGTACCACCTCATCTACTCTCATTTATTTCTAATTTTTTCTCATACATATTTCATGGGGCCTGGCTTCTGGATTTTTCAGCTCTAAAAATATCCTTTATATGTATTCCTTTTTATGGGTTTAAAAACATTATTTCAGGCATTCTATAGGTTTTTCTTACTGTATAAGCTCCATGTGCATGGCGCAGTTTCTTCTGTTGTACATGGCACAACATAATTATGCCATGCACAGGCCGCAGCGTTTTCCACCTGGATTACGCCACGCACATGGCACAAAATCCGCCCCATATCTCTCAAATCCAGTATCGTTTTATCACTGGCATCCTGCATCCGCTTTCAGACAGCAAATGCGCATACCGGCTCATTAATATCTGATCCATTTCATCAATGATATGACGGTTTCTGGTATCGACTATCAACGAAAAACTGCTTGCCTCCAGCGCCACCAACTTTGCATTAGAACGTATAAAAATCGGTTCTGTTAATGCCTGCACAATGGTATATCTCGTTGCCAGAAATAGATCTGACAGTGCATTTTGTGGGATCAAATCTGGAGAAATTTCGTAACACATAAAGGTCTGATCCTTCTTCTTTTCTTCCAAATCAAATGGCGAAAACTCGCATGACAGGAAGGTCTTTCGGCACAAAAAATCTCCATTCTGACATTCGCGTGATGTGCCAAAAGCATATTCTACATTCACATAATGTCGGTACAGCTTTCTTATATCTTCCGATAACAGCAGAGGTTCTTTGCTTGTGACATAGCGCTTATATAGTGCTGTCACGGAATACACATTACTGTTATCGGGAGCAGTTTCTTGCACTATATCTGCCATTGGCTGCAACTGGTCTGTCCCCTGGACAGCATTATAAAGAGCCGATAACGAATAAACTTTTACCTTTGGCCGGATATATCCAAGTCCGTTCATGGAAAGGATACGCCACACAAGGTATACCGAATATGTATAAATTGGCCGCCGGATGACATGAAGCAGATACTCAAACACAAGTGGTTTAATCATCTTTTTGTTCAGAAAATAGGCACATCTTCGTGACGCAACCGTTATGAATAACCCTTCCTGCCTTCCCCGCTTCGCATAATCCATGGTCAGCCATTCTTCCAAAGATACTACGGCGCAAAACGGCAAAAAGTCTTCACTGTGTATGTCTATCACATCCCCGTCTTCCACAATCAGCGCGCCTTCATCTGTCATAAATACCACCGAAACCTTTTGAATTTTCACTATTTGCGCTGTATTTTTATCCGATCCTGCTTCTGTCCCGCTCTCTGATGCCTGACTTGTATGGTCAGAACCTGGCAAAAAATCCAGCATATGTTCCGCATTTTCTGGCATAGTTTCTGCTGTTTTCAGTAATTTCATTGGAACTTTTTCTCCTGGAAATGTCTGCTTTTCTCGGATTTCCAAATGCGCCTGAGAATTATTTTTTACCAAATCCAACGGCAATTTATGATGATTTTTTTGAACGTCTGGAGCGGATTTACTGGAATTTTCCGGGCAATTTGGTCCCGAAGTTTTCTCTTCTTTCTTCGCTTCATGCCCTAAAAAGCCTGCACTCATACTCGCCTGACTCATCAGTTCCTCCAGTGATAAAGTCGGCCTGTCGCTGTATGTGGGAACCAATATTTTCTTTTTATGAGCAGATTGTGCTTCTTCAGAACATATCTGTTTATCATCTTTCTGACCAAATTCCACCGCTACTGACGTAAAAAACAGATAGGGAATTTCATCATATATACAGATATCTTCAAAGAATTGCTGTCGTTCACGCCCCTGATAAGCAGGTGCAGCACGAAGTTTTTTCAGACAATCCTCATACCTTTTTGCTGAACATACCTCATTCTCTATTAAAATGGCATCCAGTAAATTCCGCAGAATTTTCCTGGCTGCAAAGGCATGTTGCTCTGGCAGTATTCCCCCATTTTCATTTAATATATGATCCAGCAGCTTTTCTTTGTCATATAGGAATGAAGCAGAGGTACGCTTCCTGACATCTTTGAACGCTTTATATAATTGTTCTCCAACCGGTAATACATACCCTCTTATGTGCCCCATCTGTTCTAAAATGATGCAAACCTGCATGTGAAATACATTTTTCCGTATCATTGAAACAGTCGGATTATGAAACATATAGCGCAGCACTTGCAGTTCCGCGTTAAGCTGACAATTGCAAAAATCTTTCGAGAATTCACATATTTTGCAAAAATCTACTTCCTGACATTCCGGTTCAAAGTGAAAGTTTGTATCCACTTCTTCGCAATGAAATGACAGTTCCCCATATGTCTGGTATAAATCAGAAATGTAGGCTACTTTTGGCTTTGTGTCTACTATTTTCATATTCTTTAACTCTTCAAACACATAATCACACTGCTCCTTCGTGTATCCGCATGAAGCGCATTTCTGAATTACATAGATATTTTTTAGTGCATGATCTGCTATCCACGCCACCTTAAACAGGCATGGGCATCCTTTGATGTAGTGCATTTATTTTCCTTCCTGCTGCATTCTTAAAACACATAATACTTTGGAATTTTGTCACATCCTGGTACCGGGTAATATGGCTTGATCACATGCTTCCCCTTCCGCATCAATTCACTCACCTCTGCCAGTTCCTCCTCTTTTCCACCAATCAGACCATATTCATTCAGATAAAAGAGGGTGAAGCTTGCAAATTCAAGGACACGTTTTGCATCCTGCTTTCCTGCAGTTGAGGTCTTCGTAATTTTGTCATAATGTCCCTTCTTATATGGAATAATTTCTTTCTCCCGAACAAACCCGGTAATGCAGCAGACCACACAATTGCTGTGGCACATAGCAGAAGTAAGCTTCTCCCACTTCACGCGAGGAAGCGAAATATTAAAGTTCCCATAATCATTTTCACAGATTAAATATATCCTGGCACCATACTGATCGCTGATTTTACGCACCTTTCCACAAAAGAATGCCGTTTCTCCAATCTTTGCCCTACGGGTAAGTACAAGTGAACTATTGATCGAGATCGGCGCACCATCTAGGTCCTCATACTGATATAAGCCATATTCATACTCCATCTGGGAAAGCACAGCATCCGCCGTCATTTGCCCTGTCTGCACACACATTTCGAATGCTCTGGCGGCAATGATCGCGTTTAGGGCTGTTAGATCAAATCGCTTCCACTTGCACAGGTCAAGCGCTTCTCCAGAGTATATGCCTGCTTCCTTTCTGGCCCCTTTTTTGCACTTAAAGGCAACCGGTATGGAAAATCCACGCCCATAGATGAACGGAATGACACCGGCGGCTTTTGAATACTTAGCAAGCTGCCGAACGTATTCTACGCATGCTGCTGCATGTCTGCCGCGTAAAAATTGAAGTTCCAAATTTTCATTGACTGTCACTTCCGTCTCATCCTCTCTGCAGCAGCATCGCAGCACTTTTCCTGTTTCTAATTCTCTTTTGATCCTGGAGCGAAGCGCTAAATGATATAATACTGTTGGATATAAATAGCGCGCTTCTTCGTTTCCACCTGATTTCAATACTAAAAAACCGATTTTCTGCTTCAACACAACCCTCCTTAAATTCTTCTTTTTAAAAAACTGCGTATGGCTGTGACACCACACGCAGCTAGATCTACCTTCTTCTGCCGCGTTTCGGACCGCGATGCCACCGCCTTGAAACATGCTCCGGCTCTTCGGCATCTTTTGTTCTGCGTCTGACAGCAAGGTATAATATGATTGCGATAAACAATAGGAAAAATACAACCGCCGTAATGTACGGATGCTTTTTTACAGTTTCTGCTATCTTTTTCAGAAACTTTATCATCTCTTCCCATAGGTTTTTAAGCCAATCCCAGTGATTGGATCCCGATGATTTTGATGTGCTTTCCGACATAACAGAAGCATCCTTCGGCAGCAGTTCATACCGCGCCGGATCTGATACCCCTCTTCTTCCGGCAGGGTGATCACATCTTCATACGAAATTTCCAGATCATAAACCAGCTTTTTCCCATAAGCGACTGCATTCCGATACAGGATCCCATTCTGCTCATACATGTCACCGGCCCAGGCCGTGTGATCAATCTGGTATGCGTCATTCGGCACCCCGATCAGCTCTAATAAAAGCCCTTCATTACCAGCAAACGGATCCACAGTCTGATTAAGTGATATCACCTCATTTCCAATCTGAAATAGTCCTGAGTCTGCATGTTCTACGACAATATCAAACGTAAAGGAATCTTCCCATCGTTCATTTACCCGCTCTGCCTCTTTGATCGGCAACGTATATTCCGTTACGGTTTGAAACGGATTATCTGCAATTTCTACCTTATAGGTTTCCGGAATCTCATCGATCCCCTCATAATCTTTCAGTAGTAACGTATCCCGGATATGCTTCTTCCTTCCTGAAAGAGACTGTTCCTTCACCTCATAATCCACTAACCGGTATGTATCATCACCTTCCACATGCTCTTCCTCAGGCAGATATTGGTCCTGATCCGCATCCTTTGGAAAGACCTGTGAATAATATACATAACTTCCATCCGTCTCTCCTGAACCGTAATATGGCCGCTCTCCAAATACTTCTTCCACGGTGGTAATCGCATCATCTGCGCCGCTAACCTGCTTTTCTGCCTCAGAAGGCACCGCTACATTCACATTCTCTGCAATACTCTGCGTTTGGTTTTCTGATACCTGACTCGCCATGGTTTTCCCGGCGGGACTGGCAAATACCAGTACCGCCGTAAACATCAGGGCGCTAAAATATCTACGCCTCATCATCTTTTTTCTTTCCTTTCCTTCGTCCGATAAGCACCAGTCCCCCTGCGCCCATCGCAAAAATGGTTGCCAGTACATACCATTTGAATGAATCTGTAGTATCTCCTGCCTTCGGTTGCTTCAGCCAGTCTGGAACACCCAATCCATAGGATCCACTGCTTCCATTCGTACTTTCATAATGTGCATAGATCCGCCCGATACCAACCCTTTTATCAATCTTTTCATTATATAGCGTTGTTTCCCCAGCAATGGTTCCGTCATATGAAACAAGGAACTGCCATGGTGCTTCGGACCGCTCATATCCGTTTGCCGGTTCGATCTCCACGATACGGTAAGTTCCTGCCTTACCGGCCGGAACCTTGCACGCTCCTGCTTCATCCGTTCTGCCATGAAATACCACCTGGCCGGCCGGATCAGTCACCTGAAGCAGTGTATCCGGAACTGCTGTGCCGTCTTCTGAATCTTTCTTTTCAAGTATCACCTCCACATTTGGATAATCATACAAGGTCCGGTTTTCTGGATTTGTTACTTTACCATCCTTAATATAAAGGTACTGTACAGCCGGGTTCAGGTAATATCCAGCCGGTGCCTCTGTTTCCTGATATGTATAGGTTCCATCCGCCGGCATAGCAAATGTCAGATATCCGCTCTCATCCGTAATACCTTTTAAATACAGGCTTCCGTCCGCACTGTAAACAGTAAGCTTTGCTCCGGCCACGCCGATCTGGTTTACTGGATCGTACTTGCGAATGGACAACTGGCGTTTCCCCGGAGTGTGCCACCTCCGCCACCACCGCCATTGATCGCAAAATTCACAAATCGGATTTCTTTTGTTTCCTGACCCAATGGCATAATAAACTCCTGATCCTCAGATACCCGGTATCCACCAGGAGCTGATACTTCGTGTATGACATAGGTCTCTCCGGCTTTCAGTACACCGTCAACCCGGTAAACCGTACCATCCGGCACGAAATCAACCAGTACATTTCCGTCCAGATCTTTGATCTGTATCTGGCCACCACTAAGAAGCGTGCCATTTGGATTTACCTTGCCAAATTCTACATGGGTTACATCATCAAACATTTCCACCATATCGACGCTGCCGTCTTTGGATACCGTAAATTCAATGCTCTCCGCAACCGAATAGCCATCTGCCGGCCGGATCTCAATAAGTGTATAAGTTTCTCCGGCAATCAGTTTTGCTACGATTTCGTGTGGTATCGTTGAAGAGGTCCATTCATCAACCACATTTCCATTCTTATCCTTTATCACCAGATGACAGCCCGGAAGTTCTTCTTTTCCCGTAATTTTCTTCTTGGATACAACCACATGCGTCGGCTTATCCTCCATTTTGACCTGATCGACCGTTCCGTCATGGCTTACTTTAAACGGAATATCTTCCGCATAGGCCAACCGTCTGCCGGACGAACCTCCGCAGTGTATATTCCTCGTCTGCGATCAGTTTCTCCTTAATTTCATGAGGCTGGTCGGTAGAAAACCACTCATCTACACATTTCCATTCTTATCAATGACCTGCAGCGTACAGCCCGGAAGTTCTTTACTTCCCGTAATCTCCTGCTTGGAAATTACAACATGAGTCGGCTTGTCCTCCATCTTGACATAATCAACTGTTCCGTCATGACTCACCTTAAACGGCACATCTTCGGCATATGCCCAGCCGTCTGCAGGCCGAACCTCTCGCAGCACATAACTCTCGTCCACTACCAGTTTTGCAACAATTTCATGAGGCTTGTCCGTAGAGATCCACTCCTCTACTACGTTTCCGTCCTTATCCACAACCTGAAGCAGCGCTCCCGGGAGTTCCTCACTGTTTGTGATCTTCTTTTTAGATAACACGATGTGAGTAGGCTTATCCACCATAACCACACGGTCCACTGTGCCGTCCTCATTTACGGTAAAGGTGATATCTTCCGCATAGGAATATCCAGGTTCCGGGCTTTTTTCAACCAGTCTATAGGTCTTTCCCGGTTCCAGGAATTCTTCAAGGCTTTCCGCTACATCAGAACTGGTCCATCTGTGGATCAAATTATTTTCCTCATCGTATAATTCCATTTCACAGCCAGGAAGCTCTTTACCACCGCCAATTTCCGTCTTTGAGATCATAACTTTGGTTTTCCGGTCCGCGGCTGCAATGCCTTCAACATTCACAGACTGGCCCAGAATTGTACTGATCTTATTTGTCGGAAGGCTGTCCCCATTTGCGAATACGGTTTCTTCCGTAAGCACATAGGTTTCTCCCTGCTTAAATATCGTGCGTTTTGCCGTATCCTCAATATTTCTGGTAAATCTGGCTCCGTTTCCGTGAGTTACATCCACACTTCCGGATGTCATTTTCTCCGTATGGTGCAGGCCATTCTCGATCTTTTCAATCTCATAGGTCACATTTTTATAGTAACCAGGATCGATCTTGACATATTCATTACCAGAGAGGCTGATGGTATCGCCACTCTTTATCATGCCGGTCCTGCTGCCGCTGTATGAATAGGTCCCTGGAAGTTCCCTTCCTGTCGATGCGTCATAAAGTTTTACCCTAAATGATGTTTTCTGATCTTTATACCGCTCCTTTCCAGATCCCGTAAGTTCGTTGAACAATACTACTTTTCCATAGGTTAATACCGGCACTGTCTTCTGGGTTTCCCTTACAATTCCGTTATATTCTGCTTTCGCCTCAATCGTAGATGCCTCACCACTTACCTGTGTTGTAAAAGCAGCGTATGCAGCTTCACCCGGCGCCACGCTCTCAAAATGGAATACCAGTTTCTCCGTCGAAAGTTCCTGTTCCCGGATCAATAATGCTTGTATCTGCATCGACAGTCACGGTTAATACCATATCTGCCGTTTTGTGATCCGTATTGATCATTCGAATTCTTTCAAAAATTGCCTGATCCGGCGCTAATGCACTGGCACCATCCGCAGACAGTCTGGTTATTACCAGATCATCTTTCTGCAGAGGATTTTTCACCTGCTTTTCCTGATTATCCGCATCTGGAATAAACGCGGTAATCTTGGTTCCGTCCGCATAAGATAAGGTCTCATTTACATGGTCAATTTCTCTGGTTGGAATTTTAATCTCTCCATTTTCATCAAACCAGAATGTTTTGGTGAACCGATCCGTCACAAGAACCGTTCCATCGGAATACCTGCAGTACTCCGTGATGGTATAGGCCGATCCTTCTGACACAGAAGCGAACGGTTTTCTTATCACATGTTCCTCGCCAGCACCGATCCAGCTTTCTATCAGATCTTTGTTTGCGTCCGTCAGCTCATAATATATCTGGGTCACATAACGGCCCTTCAGTTTTACCTGCTCAATGCTTGTGGTATCACGATTGATCGTATCCAATTCATAATCATTCTTTGATACCCGCTGGATTTCAATACTCTCCATCTGGTTAGAAAGGCCCTGGATACTCCTTCCATCACTGGATACCGTAAACAGTACCGGCTTCATCAGATTCCACCCCTTCGGCGCAGTATCTTCCACCAGGATATAGGTATGCCCTGCGATAAGTCCGATAACCTTATGCCTCTTCTCCAATTTTCTGGTGGTCCAGGTCGTAAACGGTGCATCTTTATCATATACAGGCTGATCGTGTTCATCTTTTCCTGTCACTTCATAAATGGAAAGAATTGCCCCATCTATAAAAGCACCTTCTGTATTGTCATCCCCTAAAACATCGAAGTCCTGCTTACTAAAATACAGCCTGGTTTTCTGATCCTTTACGCTCTCCTGATGAATTACTACCGTCTCATGGGCAAAGCTCTGGCCGTCACCCTGTTTCGGCTCAAACTGCCAGGTGATGATTTCCGGATTTACACTATAACCCTCCGGCGCTGCGATCTCCTGTAACGTGTATGTATATGGAATGATGCTTCCATCTGCCGCATCTCACCAACAGGAAGATCCTGCACGGTGATGACTGGCTCTGTTCCATAGATCATGTTTGTGGTGACCGGCTCATCCAGATCATTTTCTTTATACGCTTTGATCTCAAATGTTGCTCCGGCAAGTCCCTGGCCGTCTTCTCCAGTCTTGGTGATAGAAAGCGCACCTTTCACCGCTTCATTGACTGCCCGAATCGTCCGTACCAAATCATCCAGATGATACTCAAATCGTGCCGGCTCTGCTAAGGTATAATAGTCCGGTGCTGACAGTTCCACTAAATAATAGATGCCTTCTGCCAGGCCCGTCTCGATGTGAATCCTTAAATCTCCCACCTGATATCCTTCCGGGATCCTGCCATTTACTTTATCTGTCACTGTATAAATGCCATCTGCTCCGGTTACCCACTGGCTGACCAGATACTCATCGGACTGGTTCAAATTTCCTGACTGATCTGCTCTATACAGGGCCATGGTAGCCCCAGCCATCTCCCCGGTCACACCAACAGCAGATTTAGAAAGCCAGATCTGTCCCTCCAGATCCTCGATGTGATACTGCTGGATCTCCTTCCGGTTCTCCACTACAATCACCTGGGCATCTGCTTTTAAAAATCCATCGGGTGCTTGGTTTCTACAAGGACATACTTTTCCCCTGCTGGCAGGCCATTGATCCTTCTGGTGCCTCTGTCCGTAAGGTAAGTATCCGCGTAAGCATTTATATGCTCCAATTTCTGATAATCAAACTGGTAATCAAAGACGGTTTCCGGCAGGTTGCCAGATACTGCTACGCGTATAGTCTCCCCGTCGCTTGTAATCATGGTAAGGAGTGCTTTCGTTGCAAATCGGTCGCGACTTCCTCCGGCGCTTGTCGCATCCATTACCGTCTTAGCTGTGACGGTTGCAGATTTTTCCTGCCCATTCTCCTTCCAGCCAAATAGTGAAAGATCCACACCATAGGACGCATACGCTTTTTCAAATGCATCGCGGAAATTCTGATAATCCTCAACAGTGCCGCTCTTAAATGATGCCAGAACAAGGGCATCATATACCGGCGTGCCATCCGCATCGTAAATAATTTCCCCTTCTGCATTGACCACTGCCTGATGAAGCTAAATTCCGCCCCAGACAGCTGGACTTTCTCTCCGTGCTCATCTGTAAAGAATTTTTCAATCTCAACCTTTGTGGTATCATTTTTCATGCAGACGGTTTCAACTTCTGACTGATCTCCAACTGTAATTTCCACCGGATCTGCTGTTACAAATCCTTCCGGCGTTTCAATCTCTTCCAACAGATAATCTCCCGCCGGGATCCGCTCGAAATAGGCCGGTTCATTTCCACTGATCCATTCCGCGGTATTCCATACCGGGTTGGAAGCGGTACTGTTTGTATCTTCCCAAACCAGCGGAGTATTCTGCGTTTTTACCAGATAATATCCCTTCGGATATTTCTCCGTATCCGCACTATATACCCGTCTGGCCGGATACAGCGCCAGTTTTGCTCCAGAAACAGAACTGTATGTATAGGAAGCAATATCACCAGTCACCACCTCGCGCTCATACGGTTTCTCTCCCGTTTCCGGATGTTCATGGTCCATATCCAGAACCGGCATTTTGGTATCCTGCGGCGCATGGATCTTACTAATTTCAATCTTTGTGGTCCGATCAACCATCTGAACATGCTGAAGCTCTCCCGTCTCCGCTACAGAAATGCCACTAGGCAGGCCCTTTACATAGCCCTCCGGTGCCTTTAACTCCTCCAAAATATAGGTTCCGCTCGGAAGGCGTTTTAAAACATCTGCCTGTCCGTCTGTTTGAAATGTATCGAATGGATCATTCGGAGTCTTGTCAGAGCTTAACCAGGTGTTTTCAAGGATATATCCCTCACCCAGCCGGTGATACAGATTTTTCCGCTCCGGTGTTTTCTTCTCCTGAGAAGCATCATACAGTTCATCGTGTTCATTGATACGATATGCGTTCAGATTGTATTCTTCCAGATTATCTGAATCCTGGTGTCGTACAAAATCTCCATTCCGGTCATAAAGATCCTCTCCCTTTTTGTAGGTTTCTGAACTTCTCTGGTAATACAAAACCAAACCATGGTCATCATAGACCGGATTGAGTTCATTTAGAAAATCACCATCATTGTCATCTACCAGGACAGAACCATTCATATCCTGATTAAAACGGTTCTGCTCAACGCTGCTCTCCTCGTGTGATTGCTCACCATTTCCTTTCCAGGTTCCGGTAATATGGCCAGACTCCGCATGGGTATACGACGGTTTATCCGCATCCGGTATCTCCGCGGTGGAATTATTTACCACATCCAGCGTTTCATCCTCTGCATATCCGTCCTTATTTTCTGCCACCGTAGCAATACGGGAAGTCGTGATCTTATCACGGGCAATCACATTTCCGAATTCATCTTTTCTTACATTAACTGGCCATACCAGAGTTCTTACCGTTCCGTCTGAACAGCCTTCTTCGATATATGCCATTCCTGTTGCCGGATCAACCAAAGCATCGCGGTACCCGTCTTTATCCAAATGATAAATTTTGGTGCCTGCCTCCACTTCAAGCTGCTTATCATTCTTTCGGTATTTTACCTTTGTAAAATCGCCTTCTGTAATCTCTAAATATGGGACTCCATCCTTAAAAACATACATCGAATGCTCTATATCAGTCTTTTCAAAGTTTCTGCGGTCCCGTTCTGCATCTTCCACAGGCGTCTGCTTATGCGTTTTATCATACACATAGGTAATGAACTGGCCGTCAATATACCGCTCCTGATATGGATCCAGGCCATCCAGATCATAATATAAGATATCTGTATCTGGCCGCTGTAACGTAACCGCAGACCATACTCCGCCGGTTGCCGAAATGGTGTTTCCGTCTTTATCAATACCGGCCGAAAAAGTCACTTCCAGTTCTTTACCCGCCTCGTCCTTTTCACGGACAAACTCTACTTTCTCTCCGGCATATCCCTGCTCGATATACATTCTGGTGATATTGTTCGTGAGATTTCTTTCAATCTTCAGTCCGTTATAAGCCTCATCTCCCTCAAATCCAGAACGCTCCACAGGGATTGCATCAAACAATGTCATCAATGCCCCTGCTACATAGCCATTTTCATCATCTGCAGTTTCAAGAGTCCTGGTAACATACCCATAGCCCGCAAATGTTCCGTGGGAATAAACGATTTCCACCTTTTCTCCTGCTGCCTTGCGTTCCTCTAAATACTCCAGGGTTCCTTTCTGCCATGCATATCCCAAATATTTTCCATCCCGATACGCATAAACCAGGTCCGGATTTTTTCCGATCTCGCTGTATTTTCCATCCACACGACCGGAAATCTTGTAGCTGACCGTCTTATCTGCCGTCGTATTGGCCTTTCCTACATAGGATTCTTTTACCTTTTCAACCTCCAGCAGGATCGGAGTATTCTCCACATAGACCTGCGCCACGTTTACCTTGTCTTCCGGTTTGTTTGCATTGGTTGTCTGGTGGTCCGCATCATCCTCATAAACGACTGCCAATACCCGGCTATCCTTTGTTCCTTCCTTATAATAAGTAATCTTGTCGCTGTAAACCTCGATCGCGATCGGCTTACTCCGCGCATATCCGGCCGCGGATCTACTTCCGCCAGAACATAAACCCCCGCGCCAAAGGCTGTGGCAGTTCCAGATAACCGACATTCTGGTCCTGATAGGACGCTCCCTGGTCTGTCATCTCATCCCGCATCAGGCCGTCCCTGGTTGTTGAATAGGTTTTAAAGGCCACGGTCTTATTCCCGTATTCATCTCCCAGGACAATCTGCTCATCCTCACTGCAGATCGGTGTACCCTCCGGCACGGTGCCGCTATACAGATCACCGATGCCATTCTCTTTTCCGGTAATACGATCAATCCACCTTGCAAGTCGGCCTTTTGCAATCGGCCGGATGTCGGTAGCCCCCATTGCCGTTAAGAATTCTTTTGTTCCGGTAAACTGCGTGGTTCTGTCGTAAATTTTACTGTTCCCTGGCCACTCTCAATGTCATCACGGGATGCCGCATACAGATTGAAAAGTGCACCGTCGTGAAGGATATTCTCATGGGTTTCCGAGTCAATCTTCTCTATTCTAAGCTTTGCCGTAAAGAAGCGGTTCACAAACTTATCGTAAGCAAATCCCCGGTATGATGCACTTCCTCCCTGGCCCGGCTCTTCATCTGTCACCTCCGCCTGCTCATCCGTTGATGCAATCACGCTGTATGGAACCAGCATGGCAGCATATTTCCCCTCATAAGCTGTCTGCATTCCCGTCATTGTTGCAACATGATCCCGGTACTGGATTCCTAACCGGTTATCTGCAGTAATATCCGCACCCGGATATGGAACATCATCGGAAAGTCCCGCATCTTCAGACAGGGAACTATACCGGTAATTTTCCGAAATTCCTTTTCTACCGCTCTGCCCCTCCGTCAGATAATAGGTAACTTCGGCAGCAGAACGATCATTCTCCGGATTATAATAATTTTTCAGTGGCCGCCATGGGCTTTGCGTCAATGCAAAATAGTTACCTGCTTCTGCCCGAACCCCATTTGTGATCTCATTCAGATCAAGTCCATACTTATAAACTTCAAAATCCCCATGGTGATTATGGGCCTGGATTTTATGGTCCTCCTCACCAAACCGGATCTGATATTTCTGTTCCAGCTGCTGCATGGAATCAGAACAGTCATAATTATAGAAAGAATTGAGCGTTTCCGGAGTTTCCTGTGATGCATCATAAGATGCATACACACTCGGCAAGGTTACTTCCCTTGGCTGATCAATCTGATAATGTCGGTTTTTAAAATCCTTCAGTTCATCAACATGCGGCGGCTGCTCTGCCACCACATAGGTTCCATACGGTAAATATTTCGATAACCCATAGGCATACCCACCATCTTTTGAAAGATCTTTATCTCCATAAATCGTATTGGCAGCCAGTGTTGTTGTATCATGATCGTTGCCTCCGTTTGCCTCGCTATCCCAGTGAATTGCGTAAAGCTCATCAAGATCATACGCAAAGAATGGCTTCAAATAGTTTTCTGCCTTTATAATGGCCTGGCGGAGTGCCAGATCATACGTTTCTTCACTGTATGCTGTCGCACCGGCACTGGCCTCCTTCTCTCCAGTACCTGCGTCCACCTCCTGCACCAGTTTTTTTACCTCATTATCCAGGTACCAGCTGATTGCAAACTGACGCACCCGGTCAGATACCCTGGCATTATCCAGCTGCTCTTCGGTACGGTTCATGAGATTTCCAATCGGCTTATAACTTGTGTAGGTCGGATGATTTTCATCCCATTTATCTCCATTAGAAACGCTGATCGCATCAAAAAACTTCTCATAATTGTAATTTTTGACCGTTCTTGTGCTGTCACCGTCCTCAACCAGATAGTCTGCCGTTTCCAGCAGTCTCGTATAGCCCGTGTTTGCCTCATCACTGATCAGACCGTTATGATAATCATAAAGAGCCGTATTGGCAATCGCTGCATCATTGGATTTTTTAAACAGCGGATCCGTCTGATGAGGAACCTTTGTATAGATCTTATTGACCAGCATTGGAAATGCTTTATTTGCGGCAAGCTGCTCAGCATCCGTCCGGTCAGTTCCCATACGGTCCTGCCATACAATTTCTCCATTTTCATTCCGGTACAATGCTTCCAGATTTGACTTCAAATAGGTTTTGAAACGGAAATTATCAAGCTTCTGGGCCGAATGATCCGATGCTCCATTCCCTGCATGATTACCAAATAAGCGGCTCCACCAGTCCTCATGGACTTCACTGTAGGAGTTCGTATTGCGGTAACTCTTCTCATCAATCGTTTTTGTTACTTTGATCTGCTGACTGATGATCCTCTCTTCTACACCTACAGGTTCCTTTCTGGTGTTCGTACCCGGCCGCTCTGCACCATCCTGAAATACATAGTCCTGTCCCGGATAATCAAGAGCTACCGATTGTACATAAGAATTTTCCTGGCCTACTAAAAGGCTGCGATAGTTAAGGTATGCTTTTACACTGGAACCTTTTGCCAGATAATAGGAGGCGCTACCAACCTGGGTGCCTGCAAGTTCTTTTGAAATTCCAAAATCTATGCAATCCTGCTCAGTCAGGAAAATGAACCGGGATGGAAGTTTCAGCGTATATTCATAACGTGCTGCTGCCTCGTCATTATGCTCCGTTCCATATCCATCCGTATAGTTACCATTTTGATGGGCGATCCACACATTACCTTCCTTTGTGAGAGGGATCTCCGTCCACTTGCATTCATTTACTTCCACGGAAATTTTCTCTGTCCGCTCCACATAGGTTACCTTCGGAATTTTATTGCCATTTTTATCCAGAGGTGTTTCCCCGGTTTTATAAAATTCAGTTTCGGTTACGACACCATTCACGATATCCCCATTCTCATCTGCCTGTACGGCCGGGGAAAGGATCGCATTAACGGTGCCGTCCTCGTTCACGGAAAAATTCTTCATTTCACCGCGGGGATCATAAATGGCATCCTCACTGTATGCAACATAAATGGCTCTAGGCCGTTTACTGTGGTCTGCAGGTGTACTTGCTACCCGGTAAAACATTGCATCTCCAGAAGAACTGTCCGCCGGAACATAAAAGAGCATCGGATAATTGGTCCGGTTTGCATATAAACCGACCGTCCAGCTGTCCGCATCTTCTTTGATATAGTCCACTCCACCATAATTGTAATAATCATGGGTATTGTAATAATCCAGAATCGAAACAATCAGTGAAGATAACGATACGGCCTCTCCGTCTGTTCCTTCCTTATTGATCGTCAATGTTACAAGAGGAGAACCGCATACCGTTTTATCAGCTGCGTTTCCACTGCTAACGCCGGATATACCATAGGTATCTGTCTCACCTTCCCATATACCGCGGTCAAATACCAGCTCATCCATGCTCGAATAAGCTGCAACTCCGCTTCTTTTATAGTTCGGTGAGCTTTTTCCATTTGTGCGAAGCGCCTGCTCCACCTTGATTTTAAGCAGCGCAAAGTCATTATCCACATCTGGTACAGATGCTAGTCTTAAAAGAAGGTCATCATCGGACATTCCTGGCACAGATGCAAGGATTACATCCGTAACTTTCGCAGGATCCAACCCTTTTCTGGTCACACGGATTACGTTTTTCGCAGTAAAATTCACGTTGGTCGTTTTGGTTTTAATGCTTCCATCTGCATTATATTTCGGGTACTGATGATCGTTTTCTGTCACAACATACTCCGGCAGGCCAAAATATTTTTGACTGGCACTTCATCATAGATACCCGTACCGGCCTCTACCTCTTTCGTCGTAGAAATACTGTCCTTCCGGTAAAATTTTGCTCCCTCCGGCAGATTTCGGAATACAAGATCAAATCCCGAATCCCCTGTTTTTTCACTTTCAGCTGTAAAAAACAACTGGTTGTAGTCAGGATCTTCCACATCTCCGGTCGGTTCATCACTGATCTGCTCCTCCGCGGTAAGGATCCCCACAATTCCAGCATAACCGGTCAAATCGCCCGGAACTCCCGCATTTACATCCTGTCCCAGATTGGTCTGCTGCTGCATTCGGTTTCCAATCGACAATTCATATCCCTCAGAGCGAGTCAATTCCTTTACGTAATAGTTCCCCAGGATCAGCGGTCTTCCAATCCAACAGTTTCCATTCGCCAGTTTATAATCCGGATAAGTTCTTACCACATCTGCGTCTGCCGTATACTCATCGTATGTTTCTGCATGATCATAGAGATTTTGTGGAGATGCTGCATTCCAGCCCTGGCCGCGATCCACGATCTCACCCTCTTCATAGTCATAGATCATTCCTGGGGCTTCCGTAAAGGCCATAAACGAAGCATCGCCGTTTTTATCCGTTGTCGTGACTGCCACCAGATCATTTGCCATATAACGGTTCCCGTTTTTCCGTCCGGATGAATGATATCCGCTGCTGCAAACAGGCCGTATACCGCTCCTTCTAAAGTGGCGTCTCCCTGAGAATCTCCATAGGAATCATATGCGTCGTTTGCCCCATTTTCCAGATCCAAATCCCGCTTATTGATATGGATTTCTCCCTCCGTCCGGTGGTCATAGATACGCCACATATTTCCGCAGCCATCTTCATCATTGCAGTGACTGAAATTGTCCGCCGAGCCTGGTGTAATAAGTACGCCCACACTCGGTGAACCTTTTGCCGTGCTGTAGGCACTTTCAAATAATTCTTTACCAGATCCTGAAAGCTGCGCATAAAGGGAAATGTCCGGTTCATCACTTCCGAATACAGTCAGACCACCCTCATCCCTCTGCTTTGTAAATTCCACATACGCCACATAGGTCGCATTGGAATCTGACGCAAGATCTACCTTCCTGCCGCCAAGAGCCTCTATCTCACTGATCCGTTCTTCATCCTCGATAAATTCCTGTTCATCTTCAATATCGTCATCAAGGAATTCTTCTGAATCAATGTCTGTCCAATTCTTCTTTTGATTGGATTTTCCTCATTTTTTAAATCACGATTATCTTTTACAACATCCTGAATTGGCGTTTCTTCTTTAGACGGTCTTCTTTCCTCTTCATCAGAAACATCCTCAGAATCATCGTCCTTTGTTTCCCTGGCAGAAACCGACTCTTTTTCTATATCACTGCCTGCAGCATTCTCTGTTGTCTCTGCGTAAACAGTCATAATACCGAAAATTTTTTGAATGCCTTTTTCAATCCAGCCGGAAAATACCTTTCCTTCAAAGGTTTCCAATCTCGCAGACACATCTCCCACCGCGCTGTCCGGCTCTTTAGAAGCTGCGTCATCCACACTGTCTGAATTTTCCAGATCTCCAGAGTTATTACCAGTATCGGAATCTTTCTCTGCTACGTCCTCAGAGCCTGTTCCAGAATCATTTTTCTCGGACTCATCTTTTGAGTCCGTATCTGACATTCCGCCATCAGGATTCTCTACCTCACCTTTATTCTCCTGATCTTCCTCATCCTTATCCGAAGCTTCCGTGGAATCCAAAATTTCACCATCGGAATCCGATGAGTTTTTATTATCAATGTCGTCGGAATCTGTTGTTTCATCCGCTCCGTCCACTGTCTCATGCTCCTGAAACTCCTCATCATCTGATTTTTTTGTATCCGCAGCTGAGCCGTCCACACGCTCCGGTGCCTTTGTTTCTTCAAGCTCCACTTCTTTTTCGATCTTAAATATTTTTGTAAAAAATGAAATGGCCTTTGAAAGAATTCCTTCTTTCTTCTCTTCCTCCAGTTCCGGAACATCCAGATCTTCTCCCGTCAGCTCCGCATACTCGGACTCCGTGATACTATGAACGCGCCCTGCTCCACTCTACTCGTGGAAGAATCTGCCTCTGGAGCTGCATCTTCGTTGATCTGGATATGATTGCTGTATTCATTCGCAAAAAATGAATTTGCACCATTTTCCGAAGAATCTGTTGTGATCACCTCAATTGGAAGGTCATCATTATGCAGATCGTGGAGAATATACCCATTTCGCGCGGTATCCTCCTGATAGGTATAGCTGTATTTCAAAGCAATAAATTTATTGTATGTCGCTTCCGCATCCTGCTTACAGCCAGAATTCACATAGGAATCCTTCCCGGATGCCGAACTGGTCGGTCCTGCATTCGGAGTGCTTCCCTCCTCGCCGCCGCTTGATGCAATGGAAGAGATTTCTCCCTGGCTGACTTCCGACATCAGCCAATGAAAGTGGACTCCCTCATAGGTACCTGCAGATGCAGTTTCGTCACACGCATCAAAACATTCCAACCAGCCACTTGCAAGTCTTCGGTTTTCTTCCTTTGCTTCATCAATTTCGTCCTGATTTGTAACTTCTCCTTCCTCATCTTCTTCCTCTTCCGGGACTTCGACAAAAGCCGGTGCCGGATGTCCATCACAGAAGGTTTTATCGTAATAATATTTGTGCTCTACAGTATTGGATGCATAGCCTTCTTCATTGGTCGTAACGGTCGCAACAAACCGATAATCATCCCATACAACCGGATTATCCAGGTATTTTGACAGATACGTTTCATGATCTGTTCCGCCATACAGTTCTACCGCACCGTCACGTTCCAGGTTGACCTGGTCCTTATCATCAAAACGCTCATAAAGCCGGAAACTCGATTCCTCCAGAGTTTCCCCTGTTTCGTGATCATACTTAGTCAGCTGTGTATTATAAGTAGAAGTCCAGTCCTCCTCATGCCGATAACAGTTAAATTCAAGCTGCCACTGCTGGATGTTCCAGAAGGATACGATGGCGTATTTCCACCATTCCCACCAAAACCTTGCTGGCCCCAGAAAATTCCTGTACCAAAAACTCCTGATGCTCCCACGGACGCATAATATACACTACTTGGAAGAGCCATTTCCACGTATGCCAGTCTCTGATGCTGCTGCGCCGGCACTACCCCAATTCGCGGGAATTTCTTATGCTGACCAGCACACTGCTGAAGCACCCACAGCTGCAGACACTGTTCATACAAATCTCTGGCCGAAGCAAATGTTCCCATTGCCGTTTCATACCTTGTTCCTATTGGATCAAACTGCACATATAACGGAGTCGGGCTGTTTCCAGGATTGGTAAAGATGATCTCCGTATCCGTTTTTACATACGTCCAACCATTCGGAATTTCAGATACATAGGAGCCAGCCTCCCCCGTTGCAGAAAATTTTAGCGGTACCGACTGGATAAACCCGGCATCTGAGCCGTCCTGCGCAAACTTAATACTCAGGGTGCCATCTGCTGCTACCGCTGTTTCCGGAGTGGTATGGCCTGCCAGAGTTGCCGGAACCAGTCCACCCATTGTAGATCCGGAGGAACTACTGCTTAGTAACCCAGCTGCTTCCAACAATTTATCTGCATTATCACTCCAGGCCTGTACCCACGGATATTTTGCCTGGTGGCAGCGCTGTGCAAATATAGCTTTAAATCATCCTTTGACATAGTACGCCCCATAGGCGTCAATCCAATAGATGCTGCAGCCACATTTAGCTGATTTAACGCTTTATTTATATCCTGCTACCGCCTTGACTCACCTCTAATGATAGCAGTGCAAAAAATATCTGCCGCCTCTGCTTCGCTCAGCGATGCATACGGACTTACATACACATATCGGTCTGCCACTCCCAATGCATTATTCGGTGACATTCCGTCAATGCAATACTGCCGAAATCCAGAATCCTTAATATAAGCCTGCATCGTATCACCATACGTTGCAGCTTCACTGGAAAGAAAAAATGATGGGATATCATTTAATATTGGCGATGCGCTAAGAACAAACGCTAATATTCCTGCACAAATTCGTTTTTTATTCTTCCGAAATTTTTTCATCTCTTTATACTCCATTTTCTGATTGTTTTATAAAAAGAAAAAAGCAAGCTACCTTGTTTGATAGCTTGCTTTCCTATATCCATTTATAAAGCACTTTCACTACTTGTAAAGTTGCTCATATTCATCATATGTCATTCCGAGCCACGCCTGTCTTTGCTCGTCAGAAACATCTGGCCATATGGTACGATAATATTCGCGCCATGATATTTCCCCATTTTCAGCTTTTTTCTGTAAATCTAACTGTTCCTGCAATTTTTGCGCTTCTTCTGATGCAAAATACTCGTTTTTATACCGATCTCTCTCCGCCGCATAATCAACGGCCTTGCAGTTCTTCACCCCATTATTGGTTGGATCAACCACGTACCAGATTTCTCCAATCTGTACCAAACACCGCTTATGGTAGGCCGAGGACTGATATGCTTCACATCTGACGCCTACCAGCTTACAAAGCTCTGCCAGTTCATTGGAAAACTGTTCACACATCCCATGTCCGGTACGAAGAACTAACCACCGTTCTTTGCTGCGATTGTATCCCGCATCCGCATCATAGACATTTCCATGGTATGCTGCCCCGACTCTTTCAAAAGCTTTCTGGTATCTGGTATATTCATCTGCATGGATCCAGTCAAAACTATGAAGAAATTCCTGCAAAAGTGGATATGCCTCATCCATGTAATTGTTGTATGGTGTCTTATACTCTCCATGCGCATTTAAAATGCTCTGTTCCCTTTCTTCCGGAGAATTGTACCATTCTTTTAAGTAATATTCCGGATCCGTAATTTCCGGATGCTGATCACTGAAAATAGAACCGCAGCCCATTACATCCGTTAAATCAGCTCCCGGTAAGCATACAGTACCGGCACTGACTTCTGCTGCCACTTCTGAAGTCCCAGCGTATGCTGACATATTCATAAACATCGCTGCAGTCAAAGCCGCACACAAAATGGTTAGTCTTTTCATAAAACTTCTCCCCTCCTTCTCTGCTCTATAATCACTGTATACGATCCATGATGATATGTAAACTACCAACCTGATCCAAAAGCCCTTTTGAACAAAAATCATGACTATCGAACATCAATTATAGAATTTTCTTTCTCTTCCCATGCTACGGAATATGAATATCTCAATCTGTTTGAATAAAAAAACAGGCCACCAAACGATAGCCTGTTTCTCCCATAGCCTAATTTACATACACCATGCTTCTTTAAATACTCAGCGAGCATATATAATGGAACATTAATAAGCCAGTCTTCTTTTTTATAATTTACCATGCTGCTTCGAACCGCCATGTCCGGCTGATATTTATCACAAAAAGCTTTCAGGCTCTTTGCACGAAGATTTTGTTCCGCTTTTACTTCAATCGGGATGCAATCAAGATCTCCCTGCAGCATGAAATCAATTTCACCCGTTGAACGTTCTGTCGCAAAATAATAGAGTGGATATCCAGCTGCATGCAACTCCTGCGCGACATACTGCTCTGTGAGCGCCCCTTTGAATTCTTCAAAAATACGGCTGCCGTCAAGCAACAATCTGGCCGATAAACCGGCCTTCGCTGTTAATAATCCCACATCAAACATGAACATCTTGAAACTGTTCATCTCCATATATGCAATAAGTGGAATATCCGGCTTTGATACCCTGTAGCTTCTCAAAATCAATCCTGCATCTTCGAGCCACTGTATTGCAAGCTCAAAATCTTTAGCTCGTGCTCCTTCGCGCAGCGCACCGTACATGAACTTTCGGTTTTCCTTCGCCAGTTGGGACGGAATTGAATTCCAGACCATCATAATACGCGGAACAACCTCTTTGGGAGCATGCTTGCTGAAATCTTCCTCATAGTACGTGAGAAGATTGTTCTGGATCTCACGAACTTCATACAGATCATCGGAATCAATATAAGTCTGTACCACCTCTGGCATTCCGCCACATAGTAATACTTCTTCAACAGATCCACGTACTTTCCTGCATATGCATTGATCAGCTCATAGTCCTGGGCCTTAAGTGTTTCATACAGCCCATTTTCACCAACCGCCAAAAGAAATTCACTAAAACTCATTGGACAGAGTTTTAAAAAATCCACTTTTCCCACCGGAAAGGACGTTCCCTGATGCAATGCAACACCGAGCAATGAACCGGCTGCAATAATAGAATACTGTGGCGCGTTCTCATAAAAATACTTTAAAGATGCCAGAGCCTTTGGTGCTTCCTGAATCTCATCAAAAATAATCAGGGTATTCTCTGCCTGAAAACTTTTTCCGTATTCTATTTTAATTGCCGACAGGATCCTCTTCAAATCAAAATCCAGTTCAAATACGTCCTTCATCGCCTTATTATTATCAAAATTGATATAGACGGTATTTTCATAGAATCTGGCTCCAAATTCCTTCATGATCCATGTTTTGCCGACCTGTCTTGCCCCCTGTATGATCAAAGGCTTTCTATTCTTTTTCTTCATCCACCGTTCCAACTTAGTAAACAGTTCTCTTTCCATAAAAAACCTCCTCCAAAACGCATATGTTTCCTACCGCCGTTTTAATTATAACATTTTTTCGGCTGTAATTCTAATTATTTTAACATTTTTTCGGACGTTATTTTATAAATCTTAACATTTTTTCGGCTGTTAACATGGAATATAAAACATTTTTTCGGTGCTTCCAGTATTTCAATTATAGTCAAAAAACGTTATTCATATTCCGCAGCATGGGAATTTTCCATACTGCATATTCTTTTGCTATCATACTATTCAGTTTTCAAGGTACACACCGCGCCTGCGGAAACTGAACCGTATCCCTTTGACAGCATACGATTCCCTGCATTGTTATTGCTGCTCATCCTTATTCTTTTCTTTCTCTGTCAAACCAACTTTTCTTACATAATCCCGCATCTTTTCTTCCCTGGCATCAACCCTCTTTTTAAGAATTTCATACAATTCAAAAAGTAATTTCCAATCTTCCTCGGATTCTTCATCTTGTTTGTTTCCCGGCTTTTCCAACGGCAGTTCCCCCTGTGTATGGTCACTTATTCTTTTGATGGCAGTGCCTTAACAGGGCACCACCAAAATAATAAATACACTGGTATATTTATTTTGTCTGAACTACTCCATTCACAACCCAGATACCATCTGCATTTAACTGATATCCGTCAATTTCACAATTTCTTTTCATGGCTCCTCTGGTTCCATTAGAGACTGGGTTAAAGTAATAGCACATTCCGTCGATCCAGTACCAACCGGTTACCATACGTCCCTGTGTACCATCCGATACCGGGTTCAAATAGTATCTGTTTCCATCGACATCTGTAAACCAACCTGTCACCATATAACCGGATTCATCAAACCGGAACCAGTCATACTCCTGCTGGCCTTTGGTTTTATCCGCATATGGATTATAAATTGCTGCCCATTTAGATGCATAAGTACGTGTATCATCGCGGAACATCCATTTATGCTGCTCAGTTTCTGTCCATGTTCCTCGCACAACATATTCCGGCAGACTGCTGGCAGCAGGTGTTGTGCCGGAGGTGGCTACTGCCTTTGAGCTGTGGCTTCCGCCACCGCCACCACCTCCGCCGCCACCGCTGGAGGATGATGAATAAGTTGTCTGGTCGGATACTGTAATTTTTAATGTCACAACGGTGCTGTCTGAACCAGTCGCATCCGTTCCGGTAATAACCGCCTGAATTGTTCCCGTATACGGACTTACACACGCCTTTCTGATCCACTTCAGACCAGCATCCTGAACTGGCCGGATCGTTCCGTCTGCAGAAACCTGCAGCACAGATGTATTGGAAGAACTGTAAGTAACCGGTCGTTTTTCCTGATATGTTGTTGCAATCACCTGTTTCTGCGGCATATCACCAAATGTATAGGTTGGAGCGTTTCTTCTTCCGGTCATCGTGAGTACCAGATCCAGAGTTTCTGTTTCCGGCATCTCAATACACCTTGCAGCATAATTTAAAACGACCGTGGTTTCGCCCACTTTCTGACCGTCAACAGTCGTTGCAATCGCTTTGATCGTCTTGGTTCCAGTATACGGCGCTACATGCTCAGCATCCTTAATCCACTGTGCATTTGGATTCGGTGCCAGAAGACCGGTCTGGGAAATACTTGCCACATCCGTATCCGATACGGACCAGATTACTTCACGGTTATATGGTGTATGTAAAGCATCTGAACTACAATCCGGCAGTACGGTGCAGCTAAGCTGTACCGGATCAAATCCAGTCCGGGTTTTCACTGCAGAATTAATATCACCCTCTTTGGTTGCCTGAAGATCAAATTTCACCTGTTGCTGGCCCATCTGAACACTTTCCGGGTGAATGACGGTCTCATCACTGTGACAAATTTCAATGTAACCTCGCAGTCTGCGGTCTGGTGGCCATTCGTAGCATCCTCACTGGTAACGGTCACATGCTCTACCTGCGTTGCTGTTCCGGAGAGCTTCTCATAAGGATCCGCATCCCGTTTCTGATTATCTGCATTGATGACGTTCTGGATCCATGCAGGATTGTCAGCACCATTCGGATCATACTTTGCTTCCACTTTCAGCTCATGCTCAAAGCTTCCCTGCGGAGTGATCTTTAAATACTGTTTTGGATTCTCATCTTCCCAACGCACATTCTGGGTAAAACTCTGGGCCGGTCTGAGACTTGCCGCCAGGATCTGCGGTTCATCTGCAAAAATGGTTTCTGTCGGATTTTTCCGGTCTCCAGTGAGTTTTCTGGTAATGGTATAGGTAATATTGTTCTTGTTTAATTCCACTCCTTCAACGCGGAGCGTTGTCTCATCCACAATCTTAAAATCAACCGTAACGGTCACATTTCCGTAAACAGATTTATGATCCGGTGAGGTGTCCGCATTGGTCGAAGCTGTCAAAATTGCATTTTTGCTGGTTACCGTGGCCGGAATTGCGCTTAAGTAGTTATTATCCTGCTGCGCTTTTACCGCTTTATTTAGCAAGCCATTAATCCAACTACCAGCCATATTCGGTTTGATCTTTGCAGCTGTCTCCACATAACCTGCATCGGATGCATTTACCACAAGATCAGAATCGTCAATGCTCCAGCTGTGTGTTTTATCCGTACTTGCTCCGGTATCATTGTGTACGGCATTTACCGTAACCGGATTAACATTGATCGCGGAAAGATCATTTCCGGTATAAGTTGCAAGCTGATTGTTGTTGCCATCCAATACTACTGTCTGCACCGTCGGATTTTTCCGGTCCCCGGTCCGGGTCTGTACCACATGGAACGTCACATTAGCCGGATCCATGGAAAGTTTTGAGGTTGTTCTGATGTACTCTACATCCAGCTCTGTGCTATGCTCTGGCATTTCAAACGTATATCCTCCACCGGTCTGATACGTCATATCCTGCGGATTTCCGTCCTCATCCGTATAGGTTGGTGGCTTTACGCCGCCAGGTTCATTTTCATCCGTTACCATCTGATAAATGCTTCCATTTGTATTCTTGGCCGCGGTCGTTACATGGACCGTTTCTCCCGGTCTGACAGCAGAAGAACTATCTTTATCGATGATCCGGTAAAAACTGTTGGCACCTCCCGGATATGCCGTAAAAGTAGCCACATCCTGATCAAATGTGCCATTGGAATTTGCTACATCTACACGGCTAACCGATAATAAATAGCCTTTCACCGGCTGCCCATACGTTCCCGGTGCATAATGATCAATGGAAAATGGCAGGCCATTCTCGTAATCAGCTACCGTAAAATCCCGGTCCAGCCTGATGACTACAATATTGCGGATTCCGTCTTCCAGTTCTTCGTAGAAATATCTGCTGGCATCATAAGTTTCATTAGCACCATTTTTCAAATAGTAGTGAACTTCATTATCATTCCAGTATCCAATATGGGCCGCATCGGTAACCGTTGTATCCGATGATTTTCCACTTCCGACAATCGCCTTGGTCTTATTGGCCGCAGTCGTGAACCAGTACGCCAGGTTCTTCCCGGAGGTTGTGCCATATTTCATATCAACGGAATCTTTGCGGGTACCAATAAAGATGCCTTCTCTTGCTGTCCCTGCATTTGTCTTTCCGATCTCTCCGAACATACGAGCAACAACAATTTCTCCGCCTTCATAATAACCAGTGATACCGCCTACCGCGTAGGCACCGTTTCCGCCAATTGTTCCGTCCACAGACACATTATAAATGGACGTACCGCTGCTCATTGCGCCGACAATACCGCCTACATAATATCTTCCCAGGATATTATTTCCGGTCGCGGATACGCTGGTATCAACAATATAGCATTGCTCACTTCACCAGCAATACCGCCTGTTTTACTGATGGCGCCGAGGTTCACTGTATTCACGGTTGCTGTTACATTTTCGATCGTAGCCCTGGAACCAGAATTGCTTCCGGAAATTTTTCCAACCAGACCGCCTACTGCTGCATCAGAAGCATATCCACCAGACGATGTGTTGGCAGCCGCCGTTCCTTCAACTGTCACGTCCGTGATCACAGACTCTCCTTTTATCTGGCCGGCAGAATACCAACATGGTTATATCCATATACACGGGCATCTTCGATGGCCAGATTTTTTACCACCGCACCATCCAGGACTCCAAAAAGG
>ENA-OQIG01000213-OQIG01000213.1-human-gut-metagenome-genome-assembly--contig:-NODE-213-length-33655-cov-16.686769_pt1 | contig 33655 bp, 35 predicted proteins | sample MGYA00242576_ERZ504741 | MGnify/ENA primary metagenome ERZ504741 (study PRJEB26092, sample SAMD00036436) | human gut metagenome | host: Homo sapiens | study: EMG produced TPA metagenomics assembly of... | reverse complement strand
CCGAGCTGCTCTGCCACAGCCTTTCCAATCTTTCATCATCACCGGTAAGCATAACTGTTTTCTCAACACCGATTTTCTTCAGACTGGCAATTCGCATTCTGACTGTCATCTTTCACTTCATCGGCTATTACGATACATCCGGCATATCTGCATCAACAGCAATATAAACCTTTGTTCCGGCTGACTGGCAGGCTGCATAAGATACTTTCTCAGAATCCATAAGTTTGCTGTTTCCTGCAAGTACTCTTTTACCACCAATCAATACACGAATTCCATATCCTGATATTTCTTCATAACCGGAAAGAACAGACTGATCAATTGTTTTGCCGAAAGCCTCCTGTATGGATTTTGCTATCGGATGGTTTGAATAGCTTTCTGCCTGTGCAGCATATTCAAGAACCTGCTCTTTTGTAAAGCCGAATTCTACTGTGATATCAACAACCTTAAACACACCTTTTGTCAGGGTTCCAGTTTTATCAAACACGACGACGCTTACCTTATTCAGTGCTTCTAGATAATTGCTTCCCTTTACAAGCACACCTCTCTTTGATGCCGCACCAATTCCACCAAAGAAGGTCAGAGGGATGGAAATAACCAATGCACAAGGGCATGAAACGATTAGGAATACAAAACCTCTGCGAAGCCATTCTGACCATCCACCACCAAGAATGACAGGCGGAATAATAGCAAGAATAGCAGCCATGCCAACAACAATCGGTGTATAATAACGTGCAAATGTTGTGATAAAGTTCTCCGTAGGTGCTTTTCTGGAAGAAGCATTTTCAACCAGATCTATAATCTTTGTAACTGTTGATTCTCCAAAACTCTTTGTAACTTTAATTGTAAGAACACCGCTCTGATTGACACATCCTGACAGTGCTTCTTCTCCCTTACGGATGCTTCTTGGAACAGATTCACCGGTAAGTGCTCTTGTATCAAGCATTGACTCACCCTCTGTAACAATTCCATCCAAAGGAATCTTTTCTCCCGGTTTTACAACAATCAGTTCGCCAATCGAAACAGTTTCCGGTGCTACTACTACCAGTTCGCCATTTCTTCTGACTGTAGCCGAATCCGGTCTGATGTCCATAAGATCAGAAATTGATTTTCTGGAACGCTTTACAGCAAGTGACTGGAAAAACTCACCAACCTGATAAAAGAGCATAACTGCTACAGCTTCTGGATACTCCCCGATTGCAAATGCACCTATTGTAGATAAACTCATCAGGAAATGCTCATCAAAAATCTGTCCTCTGGTAATATTTTTTACTGCCTGCCATACGACATCCCAGCCAAGAATAATATATGCAACAATCAATACACCAAGTTCTACAGGAAGCGATACATGTCCAAATAAGTCAATCCCATTCCAACCGCATAGATGACTGCACCTGAGATCAGACGTATTGTAAGCTTTTTATCATCATCACTATATACCGGTGTTTTCTCTTTCTTATCTGGAGCAACAGATGTATCTGCCTTTTGTTCTGATACTTCAACATCCGGTTCATGGCTGTGTACAATCGTAGTAACCATATCCAGCATGGAAGCTGCCTTGTTATGATCCATACTGACAGTAAGTGTCTGCTTCATCAGATTAACCTCAGATAAAGCTACTCCTTCCAGTTCGCCGACTTCCTTTTCAATCTTTGCTGAACAATTGGGACAATCCAGTCCTTTTAACAAATATTTTTTAGTAACATATGAATCCGTTTGCTCTGAAACTTTAACATCTGGCTCATGACTGTGTACAATAGTCGCCACTTCATCCTGTATCTTCCCAGAAGCAGAGGTCTTCACACTTATAGTAAGTGTCTGTTTCATCAGATTGACTACTGATGATGATACATCCTCTAAATCACCGACTTCCTTTTCAATCTTTGCTGAACAGTTTGGACAATCAAGTCCTTTTAAAAGATATGTTTTGGTAGTATACGACTCTTTTTTCTCAGATACTTCAACATCCGGTTCATGGCTGTGTACAATCGTCTCAATCTGCTCAACGATTGAATTGTCGAATGTTTCAGTTTGTATTGTAAGAGTCTGTTTCATCAGATTGACAGATGATGAATTCACATTCTCTAAATCGCCAACTTCTTTTTCAATCTTTGCCGAACAATTGGGACAATCAAGTCCCTTCAGTAAAAATATTCGTTCCATTCTAACCTCCATTGTATATGTTTAGTTGCTCAATCACTCAACTTAAAAGGTAAAAATTTTAATCTCTTAAATGTTCAAAGCCTTTATCAATAATTTCCTTAACATGCTCATCTGCCAAAGAATAATACGCAATCTGAGCTTCCTTACGATATTTTACTAACTTAGCCAGACGTAGTGCCTTAAGCTGGTGCGATACTGCGGATTTCGTAACTCCAAGCAATACTGCCAGATCACAGACGCACATCTCGCTTTGTTCTAATGCATGAAGAATCTGCACCCTGGTACCATCCCCAAATAATTTAAAAAGTGAAGCAAGTTCTATATATTCCTCTTTAGACTGCATCTTCTTTTTTACATCATTTACGATGTCTTCATGGATAACGTCACAATTACAAGTGAATTGAGAATCTGCCATTATCTTCCTCCTTATGCTTTAGTTGAACAACTGCTCAACTAATTATAATATGTTATTTTTTCACTGTCAATAAAATTTAACCTGAATTATTCATTTTTTTATCAATGCATCCTTTTTCCAGAAGTGGTGCCTGATACAGCTTCCGGCAGATGAATACCATATTAGCTTCTTTAAAATATGTAGTTCCATCTGAAAATACAGGTGTCAGACCGGTAGCTTGTATCTTATCCTCATTTTTCCCTGAATGACTCCCAAGATAGCCTAATGTTTTTTATATTCAGCCGGAAAGTGGGATAATGTAAAATATTCTTCCTAATCCATTCGCAGCATATCAGGAACCAGTAAAATCCCGATTACTGTAAACGCAATACCACCTGCACATACCAACACTATTGTCGTTTCAATTCCCTTTCTTACTTTTCTCCTGTCTTTTTAAGCACAGGAAGATTCGGAAATCTCCCTGTGTTTTTCTTAATAATATCCTCGTTCTTCCAGCCAGTCTTTCACGTAACTTCTGATTCAAAAATAAATTTTTTATAAGATAAATTTATTTTTCTTTTTACTCAAATACATTCTTAGAAAAATAGCCCCCATATTTATAAGGAAAATCAAAAAAATCAAATTTAACGATAGATACTCTCGCACCATATTTCCCAGCACTGCACTAAAGGAAATACTAGATATCAAAACCATTTTATAAATATCATCCCATATCTTTCTATACTGCTCAATTCCACCCCATACAAGAATTACACATCCGACAATTCCTGCCATAATCGCAACCATTGAAACTATTCGTTCAAATGTGACCTCTCCTGAAGGATATCCCATATAATCCAGCTGTTCAAACCATATCACATACTCTCTGCACCAATTAACTGGCAACATGATTAGCTGCAATATATCTCTTTGAAATGCTCCATTCTGAATAAGTGAAAAGAAAATGACACAAAGATATCCCCAATCCCAGAAAAACTGCCTTTCTTTCATATCCTCAACTTCTGATTTTGCTTTTCTCCTGCTCTTTGTATCTCCACATCTGCCCGTTTTCTTACCCTTTCAGTCTGATACTCTGCCTGCCTTGCCTGTTTTTCTGATTCTTCCTGTTTCCGCTGTGCCTGTTCAAACGCTTCCACCGATGACTGGTTCACCTGTATCTGCAACTTAGAGTTCCGGTCCCGAACGTCTTTTATTTCTTCTTCGAGCTGCTCTTGCTCGCTCCTGCTCATCAATCCGTTTCTGTTCCTCAAGTCGTCGTTGCTCTGCTGTAAGGACTGATTGAGTTTCCGCATTTCGGACAGTTCTACTGTCATCTGCTGAATTTCGGCGTTCGACTTCTGCATTTCTTCTTGCATTTCGTGATTCTCGAAGAACAACTGCTGTTTTTCCATTTTCAACTTGTGTGTCCTTTCCTGAAATTCCTGAATAAACTCGTTCATCTTCTGATTTCTCACCTGCAACTCGTCCCTCTCTGCCGACACTTTCTCCAGCGTTTCTGCCTGCTCCTTCGCAAGCTGCTTCCACTTGTCGGTAGTATCCAGCGAATTCTTCGTCTGATCCGTTTGTTCGTTCTGCTTCGGCTCGTGTCCTTTCGTAATTTCCATTAAATTCATATTCCAATGCCTCCTTACTGATGTCCAGATGAAAGGTTTTAGACAAATTGCTGTCACGCACTTTCTTTCCATCCTGATTCTGGAACGTGATGTGCTTTCTCTTTTCCGTCCAGTTCACACTCCATCCAAACTGTTTCATTTTTTCTATAAACTTTTCTTTGCTGATACAATTTTCCAGTGCTTTTAAGACCGCCATTGCACAGTCAGCCACAAAACTGTCCTTTGCATGTTGTCGGAACAGGTTATATTTATCCTTGTTCCATGCAATGACTTCGCCTTTTTCGATTTCACTGCCGTCAAAGTGTTTTCCTTTTTCTGCAACTGTCAATCCACGTTTTCTGCACATCTGATTAGTAAATTGCTTCATCCGCTCCAGATCTTTTTTCGTAGTATGCAATTTCTTTCCATCCTCATAGCTGACAGAATTCGTCACCAGATGGCAATGAATATGGTCTTTATCCTTATGGACTGCCACTAAGGTTTGAAATCCCTGGAACCATTTTTCTGCAAACTCTTTTCCAAATTCAAATGCCTGCTCTGGTGTAATCTGCTCGTCCTTATGCCAGGAAATAATATTGTGGGCGTACATTCTTCCAGAGTCTTTATTCCATAATTTCTTTTCTTCCAGAAATGTGCGGTACACCAGATCATAATTGATTTCATCGTGGCAATACGGACCAGTTACATAGGCAAGCTGCTCACTGGTCTTGTCCTGACGCAATACATATTCGATACAGTTTCTCATTGCTCCATGAGAATTTGTCCGCTTATTAACTGTCTTATTGACTGCCATATCTTTTCACTCTCCTTCCGGTAGTTGCGGATATTCTGATTGAGATAATGCAAAATATCTTCTCTTGGTATAAATCCACCAGCATTCATTTTCCGTGCAATCTGGTTGATATTCGTAGCAACACCACGAAGCTGGCTGAGCATCTCTGCAAGCATCAGATTCAGCTTTTTCAATTCTTCCACTTCCTCTGCGGATGCAATTTTTAAACCTGCTATTGCATGAATTACAACCGCCTGCTGAGTCTGTCCAGACTCCTTTACTTTATTTTGGAGCAGATCATACTCTGCTTTATTCATTCGTATCGTTACCGTATAATTTCGTTTTCGCATAAATTCTTGACTCCTTTCTTCATTCGTCTTTCCATAAATAGAATCAGCCATAACATTTCTGGCTGGTAAATTAGCAGGGGATATATAAGGGAGTGCAACGCTCCCTTATACAGGTGCAGGACAGCGTCCTAGTCAATCAGTAAGTCTTCCGAAGGAATGTCCGGTGGACATTTCGCAGGATTACTTACGCTATTGACGTGCCGGGGTTCCAAGGGGCAGATGCCCCATGGCAAGTTTAGGAACAGCCCAAAGGCTGGCTCCGGTGCATAGTGGCTTGCCACTTTGCGAAACTTGCCTGTCATCTGCCGCCACAGCAAAGACTTCCTCAATGATTCTTCCTGCAGCATCTTCCAGAATAAAAAGAGGCTGATGATGGTGGTTTTGTGGTGTGGGAAAAGACTGTGGAGGAAATCCGGATTACTCCCCTTTGCAGAGTATTCCAGCTTTCTGGAACAGGCTTTTCACACACCACTCCGGTGCGAAGTACCGGACAATCCTATGCCGTATCCGGCATACCATCCTTTTCTGACATTCTTCTCCGCACTTTCTGCTACATTGCTTCTAATCCACTTTCTTTTTTCTGTTACAAAGCATAAAAATAGCAGTCATAACCATTTTCTAAATTTTCTTCTCAGAAAATGTCATCACTGCTAATCTCTTTTTCTGTTATTTTCTTTTTCCTAAACCGCTCTATACTACCAATCAATATTCCTATGACTGCTACTTTATTTTATCGAAAATATCATAGATCTCGTCCAATAACTTTTCCAGTTTCATAATCCTACGGTGCTGATACCAGATCAATCCCGGAAGTGCCACAGCCAAGATAAATGAAACTATTAAGATTTTTATTGCCTGTCCTCTACTGCTTATTCCCCCATAGCCAAGTCCACATACCAGATTCACGAATAAAATATAAAAATATCCACAGAATAAACTCAGTTCAAAAATCCATATCAAAATTCTCTGTATCTTCTTTTTCATTCTTCTCTGTCCTCCTAAGTTTATAAACTCATTGTAGCGAATTTCTCGCTATATCTCAATAGTGAATATCTCGCTAGTTTATTATTAAGCGTGAGGTGAAAGCATGTATAAAAGAATTCGTGATCTCCGTGAGGATCGTGACCTGACACAGAAAAATATGGGCGAAATCTTAAACTGCAGCCAACGCATTTATAGTAATTACGAGTGTGGCGATGTTGATATTCCCACTCAGATTCTGATCAAGCTGGCAGAATTCCATAATACCAGTGTTGACTATCTGTTGGATCTGACAGATGACAAACGACCATATTCCCGGAAAAGAAATAGTTCTACTTAAAGCAGCCCGATTCAATCTTGCTTATTCGGACTGCTTTATTTTTGCCATTATCTAAAAACTATCCGCAAACTCTAACGCTGCATCCATATCTGCTTCCTGCTCCCAGTCCATTGCATCTTCCGTGTCCTGTTTCTTAGGCTTTTCCTCTAATCTGCCAAATGGTTGGTTTTCTCCCACCGATTCTTTTACAAATGGCGTAATCATTTCAAATAGATTCTTCGCCATAGCCATCGGAACAGATTCTTTCACTCCATCCCGGATAGCTGTCTCTACTCTTTCCAGAAAAGCATCTTCCTTTTCTCTGCTTTCCAGATATGGGTCTTCTTCATTCCGGTACTCTCTGGCAAAATAATCGTTCAACGCTGCCACAACTGCTTTTGTATAGGATTTATATTTCTGTCTGTCCATGGTCTGAAGATATTCCCATGCCTGCCGATCCTGCTCGTCACAAAGATTCAGTCGTATATTGGTGTTGATGATTTTCCGTTCTTTTCTCATACCAGCATCCCTCCGCTTTTCTGAATTTTTCTTACTGTCATAGCTTCATACCCTTTGGCTGTTGCACAGATGTCTCGCACAATCGTCACCCGTTCTTTGTCATATTCTCCGAAGTTCTGAATCATGCAGCCACCGCCACCAACTACATATAAACGCATCAGTTCCGGATTGTATTCCCGTTCTCTCAGCTTATGAAAAATTTCTCTTGTATAATCACTGGCAGCCTTACGAATTACAGTCAGATACTTTTCTCCGATGTCTGCTGTCCCGGTACGGATCACCTGTTCAATCACAAGATCATCTACCACCGTTCCCAATTCTTTCAGCAAACTTTCCCTGACTGCAAGCACACACTGGTGTGTTCCATATTTTTCTGTAAAGCATTTCTTTTCCACCGGACGGGAGTTGTTGATATACATGATGTTCATAGTTCCATTTCCAATATCAGCCAGCATATTGATTCCCTTGAAATCCTGCAAGCGGTAAAAAGCTGCTGCAAATCCCTGTGGATAGATATCCGCTCCTTCAAACTCGACGTGATACTGTTTATTGCGGAACATAAAATCCACTCTCTCGTTTTGAAGCAGATATTTCTGAAAATCCTCTTTCTGCGTAGCCACCCAGGTCAGAGGCAATCCGGCTGCAATGTGAACTTTTGCACTGTTCATTCCTTTTCCCTCCAGTTCTCTTGCAATCGCAGCCAATGTCAGTACATAATAGTCGTCGTCCTGGGTCTTCTCCGCACAGAACTCCTTGTGTTCCTCACCAATCTGGTAATACATGTCATTGTAAACAAGAAGGTTATTCTGGAAGATTGGCTCCTTTTCGTATCTGGCTACACCGGAAGGGAAACATCTGGTTGCCGTTTTCATGTTGCCATAGCCGTGATCAATCCCGATCACCATAATTTTCTCGTTTTTGTTGGTTTTCATCATTCTCATAATCATATACCTCGTTCTTTCTTTTTATTTTACCCAGGGCAAACAGGCATTTTTGTGAGCATCTAACAGCTTTTTCATTTTTTGCGTCCTGCTCTGATCTCATCTCCTTTTGCCCTTTTTGCCCCAAATGCCCCAAAATGCAATCTATATATTCAGTTTTATCTGTTCGGAAGGCTTATCAAAAGGACTCTTTTCCCCTGCTTCCAGAGGATGGAAATCTTCTTCCCTGATAGCAATATCCAGATAACAATATTCGCCGTTGTATTTCCTTACCTGATATCCTTTGCCCTCCATGCTTTTGAAAAATCCTGATTTTCCATGTCCCTGGCGGTCATTGTCTTTACAGTATTCCTCATACATGCGGTACACTTCACTACGCTTCATTCGTTTTCCTTCTGCCTGTACCAGTTTTTCATCCAGAAATGCACAGACACTGTCCGATGCCCTTCGCAGTTCCCGGACACATTCTTTGCTGTGTTCACTTTCAATAAGCTCCCCACGTTCATAGACATCTTTCAGTACTATCACTGCCATATGAATTGCATAATCCGCTTCTGCCTTGATCTTTTCTTTTAAGCGTATATCTCTTTCCTCTCCTGGAATCATCTGGTTCATATCCAAAACAAGGAGCCTCCTGTAAAAAGCATCCGATTTATCTTCCAGATTCTGTGGCATTTCATTCGTTGAAAAAAGCAGCTTTGCATATGCCTTGTAAAAGACCGCATCTTTTCCCTTTTTCTCATACAAAAGTGTATCTTCACCAACTGCCTTTTTCAGTACATCGGTTGTGTCCATCGCTTTACATGGGATATCCGCACAGGCATTTAACAGCTTTTCGTACATCCCGGTAGCATAAAACCGTTTGTTCAAATCCTGCAATGAGATACTGGACGTATTTTCATTCCCGATCACATGCTGGATCAGTGCAACTGCAACGGATTTTCCGGTACCTCCATTTCCTTTCAGCATTAAAAATTTCTGGAACTGGGTATCCGTAGTCATACAATATCCGAAATACTCCCAGAACATCTGCTGTTCTATCTTATCCGGTATGGAAGAATCCAGATATTTTCTGATATTTGCCCCACCTTCCAGGACTTTTTCCCTGTCCTCTGGATAATATGGGAAGGGAATCTGATTAATCGTCAGATACTTCGGATCATGTTCTATCAGCTCGCCTGACAACACATCATAATAAGCATTTCTGAAATTAATCCAGTGGGCAGGCTGCTTATTCAGTTCATACGAATTCCGGTAAATCTGTGGCTGTGTAATCAAAAGATTATAAACTCTCTGGATGGTGCTGCTGTTAACCCGATCCCGATAAATTAGCTTTTGAATCCGGTATTTGAGCTTTACGCCCTTAGCGTCCTCAATAAAAACGCCATGCTCATAATAATAGGGGATCTCTCCCCTTACAAAGAAGCTCACATTCTCCACGATATAATCCACAATCTCCATGTCCCTCACACCAGTGACCTTCCCTTTTGAATCAAACTTGTGGAAGCGGCTTAATTCCGGATCATTCTTTGTTTCCCGCTCAAACCGCAGGATAAACTGTTCCAGAGCTTTCCCTACTTCTGGCTGATTGTCCAGTTTCCCCAGATATTCTTTTTCTTTAAACAACTGCCATCCGGCTTTTCCATCCAGACCAGCCTCCTTGCAGAATTCCAGAATCCGGTCATTCATCCATTTGGTCGTACAGGCAGCCACATAGTGGTACGCACTCTGACAGGTTCCATGAAACTGAATAGACCGCATATCTTCTATGAAACTGTTTACGCTGAAATAGTATTCATCATCTTCCTGCCCCAGATAAAGTGCCTGATAACCGGACATCACAATGTTCATTGCAATATCCTGATTGTCCACCAAAAAGATATACTTCTTGGAAGTGCCTTCCGGTTCTGTTTCCATATAATGCTTCAGGAACTTCTTATTCATGTTCATCACTTCCTTTCAGAGCAAAAGAAAAAGACGTGAATCACATTTCTATGACTCACGCCTTACCTGCTCACAATATTTAATTTTCTGTAAATTTATCTGTTATCTCCCGTGTTCATCCATCTTATACATAGATCAATTCCTTCAGGATGATTTCTTCTGCAATCGCCCTGTGCCTGTTGGCAGCTCTTACCCATGCCATCTGATCTTTCTCCTTATCCGGCAATGGATCTTTTTCTTCCAACTGTTTCAGAATAATTTCTTCCCGTTCCCTGGCTGCCTTGTCCACTTCCAGCAGATGCTCACCAATACTATCTTGCAGGAGCATTACCTGATACAGCGAATTTCTGTGATTCTTCAAATAGTCTCTGCGTAAAAATCCATATTTGCCAAGTTGTTCTATCTGCTCACCGGATTTATAGGTGAGATTGGGAATCAGATATCCATTCACATTTGTATAAGTCAGTTTCATTTTATTAGCACTCTCCTTTTTTCTCTGATTTTTTACACCAAATTTACACCATTTGCAATTCATTTGACGATAGGCTATGATACCAGACAAAATGACTGATTGCCCAGAAAGCCTGTAAAATAGGCATTTTTGCAATACACAAGACAGGACAAAAATCGACTTCCATTATCAAGAGGTGAGTGCTAATTATTTTTTCTTATACTTTAACGGAGAAACTCCATATGCTTTTTTGAAGCTTCTGATAAAATAGCTTACATTCTGATATCCGCTCTGCATTGCAATCTCTGTAACAGGAGTATCCGTATCTTGTAACAGCTGTTTTGCATACTCTAATCGTAAATGTGTAATATATTGCGAAAGTGTAATATGAAAATGTTCCTTAAAATATCGCGATATATATTTTTCCGAAAGATGAAACTGCTCACCAAATTCTTTCAACGATATCTTTTCTTTAAAATTCTGCTGTACATATGAAATGATTTCTTTTTCTACAGTATTTCTCCCGCTTTTATCATTTTCGATTACAAAGCCCTTCTCCCACATTTCAAGAATAAATTGTAAAAGAATTCTTTTTGTCTTTATCTGAGCAGTTATTTCAGACTCAATTTTCTTATTTTTTGCCATATATGTCTCAACCAACTGCTCACACAGTTCTTTTGCTGTATCTTTTATTCTTGGGTCTATCATCAGATGACCATTTTTTAACGGCTTCAGTAATTTATCATCTAACATATCATTTACGCAAAAAGATATGTATTCTAATGGAAAAAGGAAAGTAAAATAATCTACTGTACCAGTCTGTGAACCCATGAAATGCAGATTACCCGGCGAAACTACAAAAGCATCCCCGGGGGTTCCAATATAATTTTCTCCTGATATACTTACAGTCAAAAAACCACTTTTTACATATATAATTTCCAGTTCATCATGCCAATGTACCGGTATCTGAAATGATCGTCCTCCATTTTTTATATGATATGTACTAAACGGATCATCCTTTGTACCGTGTGGTTTATTTTCTTTTAATTCAAAGTACATAATCTCTCCTTTAACATTCCCTACAGCCAAAACAGAGGATTTACGACACATCAGATAATTCTACAAGACTTTTACTCTTCCATTTTCCACTCTTCCATCTAAGTACCATTCCCACAGCTCTCGCACATTCGTCGCCTGCCATAGCAATATATGCTCCCACAGCCAGAAATCCCATGTGTATTCCGAGAAAATATGTTCCGCCAACTGCAAATAAATACATAAAATATCGCACCTAGCACAACCGGGAAAACTGCATCTCCACTCGTTTTTAATGCCTGACCATATACAAGGTTTGTTACCCTTCCAAATTCAAGAAATATATCTACTATTAACAACTTTACCACAAGATTTATCATCTGTATATCATCGGTAAATATACGCACTATAAAATGCCCGACCAATGCAAATGTTACAGAAAAGCATGTCGCTGTGATGATTCCGTATATCGCAGCTTTTCTCGTTCCCCTGTTGCATTTCTCAAACTCTTTTGCTCCAATTCTCCAGCCGGTCATAATTGCATTTGCCTGAGCAAGGGCAGCTCCCACACAATACGAGAAATTTGCAATCTGCACAGCATATGAGCGAGCTGTAACATTCATTCCATCCACATCCATCTGATTCATAAAACGCACAATCAAGGTCATTGCGATGTTGTAAAGTGCAGTTTCAAGTGCAGAAGGAAAACCAATCTTAACAATCTGCGCAAATATCTTTCTTGATGTAATCCGTTCAGGACTCTGCTTTGCTTTTATAAGCACAGCCCCCATGCCAGCTACAATAATAAGATTTACAACTCTCGAAATAACTGTGGCAACAGCAACTCCCATTACGCCCCAATTGAATACAAATAAGAATACTGAATTAAGTATTATATTAAAAACATTTCCAACAACAGTTCCTATTAAAGAATGCTTTGTATATCCAAATACTCTCAAATAACTGGAGAAAATAGGAATAAGTGCATTTAAAAAACATGTGCCACCAACAATTCTAAGGTATATTTCAGCTGGCTCAAGCAAAGCCGGAGCAATACTTACGATTCTAAGCATCCCACCAGAAAAGGCAGCAAGAATGATAGACATTATGATACCTATCAATGCGTTGAATATAAGTCCAAGTTGTCTTGCCTGATATGCAATCCCCGGTCTTCCGGCTCCAATATTTTGTGACATAACAGCTATCATACCCGATGATATTACTCCAAACATAATAATAAAAACGCCTATATATGTGTTGGCTGTTCCCACTGCTCCTACAGCCTGGTCACTTACAGATGATAGCATAAGCGTATCGACCATACCGGAAAGCATATAAAATAAAGTTTCTAAGCATATTGGCACAGATAGCTGTGTTAATGTTTTTCTTTTAGCTGTCATGTTTTTCTCCTCACATACAATTCAAGACTACTCTATCAATAATACGACATATTTCTATGTGATTCTTGTATAATATCATGCGAAAATTGCACTATTTCTACTTTATCTTGAAAAGTACCAGGAATTTGTTAACGCTACGAGCCATGCACATCTACGTGAAAAGGGGCTGTAAAAAAGCCTCTGATTAAGAAACGCCAGAACCGGCATTTGCCGGAACTGGCGTTTCTTTGTATGAATCTTCCCATTTCTGCTCATACATGCACCTTTTCGTAGAAAAAATGGTATACTTAATAAGCCTCAGCCAATCACGCTTAAATTTTAAGCAACCTTCATTTGCCGCTGCTTTTTGTTGTGATATTTATAAAGATTGAATCCGCATGAAATCAGTGTAAGTTCGAGAATTACATTTTTCTCGCCTCTCCGAAATAATCTTTTATACGATTTATCCCACTTTAACACACCAAAAGTCCTCTCGGATTGAATGCTTCGATTCATTCTTAAAAGAGCTCCATGTATGGACGTAAGATTGTTCAGAACTTCCTGATGGATAGCGGTTAACTCCTGGTTCATTCGGATGGTCCGATTTTTATGTGCCCTCGGGCAGCATTCCTGCTTATGAGGACACCCTTCACAGGATTCGCATTCGTACAGTTCTTCCGTTCTTCCATATTTACTATATTTCACAGGCTGTGTTCTCTTGAAGAGAAATTTCTGTCCGTTTGAACATATGAGATTCCCATCTGCATCTTTTGTAAAATTTACAGCACGATATGGATTTTCACTATATTTTTTGTCCGTCGTTTCTTTTTTATACATGGTAAATTTCATATATTTTTTCCATGCCGTGTTCTTCACAATAAAGATAATTATTGTAAGAACCGTATCCTGCATCGGCAACCGGATATTTCGGATAATGACCATATGAACGATTGAATTTTTCCACCAAAGGCACAAAACATTCCATGTCCGATGCATAAGGTTTTACATCGATTACGGCAATGTACTCATCGCAGATGGCTGTCTGCAGGTTATACGCTGGGAGCAGTTGGTCATTTCCCATGTAATCACGTTTCAGTCGCATAAAAGTCGCATCCTGATCAGGTTAAGCCGATGGTCTCACTCACTCTCAGGCAAGCCCCAAGCATAACCTGCATCATTGGAAGATGAGGCTTATACACATTACTCTGTTCCACAAACTTCAGAAGTTTTCCTGCTGTTCCAGTGTCAGTGCTTCTTTCTCCTTTGCCGGAGCCCCATAATCTCCTAGTGTTCCAGTTACCGGATTCTTACGGATAATCCCATCTTCTACTGCCAGTTCAAAACTGGGATTCAATAAGCCATAAAGACCTTTGATCGTACTGTGTGCCAGTCCTTCATCTGACAATGTGGAAAAGAACGTCCTTACGTGAGATGTCTTAAAATCCACAACATGAATGTTTCCCAAAGTATTTCGTATCCGGTAGTCCCACATACGGATATAATTCTTTTTCATTTCTCTTTCTTTTTCAAACCAGCCTGCCTTGTGGCAGAAGCTCCGACTCGTAACAACTAAATTGACACAATCAGCTTAATCTGCGAATCAGTTTCAGGATTCTGTCTGCACAAAGACGGATTTCCTTTTCTGTAAGTTTTCCTTCTTTATACGCATCACGAATGTTTTTATCATCATCCGGATTCCCCGGCATAATAATATCATTTCCTGCTGCCACACAAACCCACGGAATGCTTCCATCCTCCGGTACTGTTGTATTCCAGTCAGACATTATAACTCCGTCAAATCCCCACTCTTCACGTGCAATCCTTGTACAAAGGTCCTTGCTGTTTGCTGCATGCACACCATTGATCAGATTATAGGAAGACATGATCGCAGTTGGTGCACCCTCTTTCACGGCAATTTCAAAACCTCTGAGATAAATTTCTCTCAATGTCCTTTCTGATACGTGTGCATCAACACCCATTCTGTTATCTTCCTGATTATTGCATGCAAAATGCTTGATTGTAACACCACATCCCGGTCTGCTCTGAACTCCTCTGGTCACTGCTGCTGCCAGTGTGCCTGAAAGAAATGGATCTTCTGAATAATATTCAAAGTTTCTTCCACACAGCGGATTTCTGTGAATATTCAATCCCGGTGCAAGCCAGAGATTAATATGAAATTCTTCCATCTCTGCCGCAACCTTCCGTCCAAACTGTTCCATCAGTTTTTTGTTCCAGGACTGTGCAAGTGCTGTTCCTACCGGAAATGCAGTACAATACTGATAGTAACGTTCTGCGCCCTCATGGTCTTTTCTTCCAACAAGATAACCATTTTCAAGTGAACCAAGCACACCTGTTCCATAAACTGTATCTTTCTCACGGTCTACTTCATAAGTTTGCTGCAGGCGGATTCCGGCCGGTCCGTCTGCCATGATCAAAGATGGGATTCCGTATTGATCAAACAGTGCTTCACTCGTCTCTCCTGCTGTTCCCGGCACTTTAATTCCAGATGCTCCAAGTGTACTTCTGATTTCAGACATATTTCCATACAGAAGTGGGATCAAATCTTCTACAGGAATCTCCGTTTCTTCTGAAAATCTGCATACTTTCTTTTCTTCTGCCTCTGGTTCAAATGATACGTTCGGAAGTTCCTCAAGTAGTGCTGTCCATTCTTCTGCGCGTCTGCATAATTCTTCTGCACAGTCTTTGATTTCAACGACTTCACTATGATCTTCCAGTTTCTTTGTTTTCTCCATCATTACATCAGCAGATACCTTTACCCCCGCTGAAAGTTTTGCCTCTGACAAGCTGTTTCCAATCCATATTCCATAAGCACCTGCCTGGATTCTCCACTCCTGCTGCTCTTCCAAAAAGCTTGCGAACGCCTTTGCAGGAAGAACAATATTCAGTATCTCTTTCTCTCCCGGTTTCAGTTCTTCTGTCTTTTCATATCCGACCAGACGACGGAATTCTTTTCTGCTTCCATCCTGAGGAAGAGAAGCATAAATCTGCACAACTTCTTTTCCGCTGTATGTTGTTCCTGTGTTTTCTACCTCAACAGTTACTGTCACACCTTTCGAAGCAGTATTTATACCGCAAAGTCGAATGTCAAATTCTGTATAAGACAGACCATAACCAAATGAAAATAATGGTTCAATTCCAAAGCTGTCAAAATAGCGGTATCCAACATAGATTCCTTCCGCATATTCTTCCGTCTCAAGATTTCCGTTCAAATAGCTGAACTCCTCTGCTGCCGGACAATCATCGTAGCGTTTTGTCCATGTTGTTGTCAGCTTTCCACTCGGTGTAAATTCTCCAAACAATATATCAGCAACTGCATTTCCACCTTCCTGTCCAAGCTGGGAAATATTCAGGATTGCACATATATTTTCTGTTCCAGCCAGCAGGTCTGTAAGTTCTACTGGTCCACCTGCATTAATGATCAATACAGTTGGGATTTTCTGCTCATTCAGGAAATACAGTATCTTTTTCTTCCTGGTCACTCAGATAATAATCCCCTTTTCTTTTTCTTCTGTCCTTTCCTTCGCCGGAAATACGGCTTATAACATAAATCGCTGCTTCTGCAGCCTTGATATCTTCATTTGTCACCGCACGGCCATCCGGCATGGCAAATGGATTGGCAGCATAGGCATCAAACGGATTGTCTACATGTTTTGCAGCTTCTAAGATCTGCTCCTTCCACTCTGTTCTCGCCTGCTCATAACGGTTGTGATAATCTTTCAGCCACTCCTCGCTTACAATATCAGCGTTTTTTCTTTTCATTCCGGCATATATAGATACACTTTCTCTGTTATTTACATCTCCGGAACCAGTACCACCTTTGATCGTCTTCTCTGCCCCAATTCCCAAAAGTGCAATCTTTGTATCTTTTTTTAATGGAAGAAGTCCTTCATTTTTCAACAGGACAATTCCTTCTTCTGCTGCCTCACGCGCAAACACTGCATGATCTATTTCACGCTGGCAAACTTCTGTACTTCTTGTTCCACTATGTTTCAAATTTGTTTCCATTTACACATCTCCTTAAATAAACCAACTGTAAGAAAAAAGCTGCCCACTAAATGACAGCCTTCCTCCAACAACTTAATTCTTATTATTCTTTTACTCCACCAAGAGTAACTCCTGCAATAATATATTTAGACAACAGCAGGTATATAATAATGATCGGCACGATTGCTACTGTGATCATCATATAGATTTTACCCATATCAAAGTTCATATAGTCTGCTCCACGAAGTGTTGCGATCAGGATCGGGACTGTCATCTTATTCTTTGACTGAATGATCAAAGCCGGAACGAAGTAATTGTTCCAGGAACCAACGAAAGTAAAGATTGCCTGAACTGCAATTGCCGGCTTCATGATTGGAAGAACAATGTGGTTAAATGTCTTAAATTCTCCAGATCCATCTATTCTTGCCGCTTCTACAAGAGAAATCGGAAGGGAAGACTGCAGATAACTGTACATGAAATAAAATACAGCCGGTGATGCAATTGATGGAATGATCAATGGAAGCAGAGAATCATACATTCCCATGTTCGTAACCAATTTCAGGAATCCCATTGCTGTAACCTGTGTAGCATAACAAGGATTGCCATAATAAATGTAAATGCTACTTTTTTCCCTTTAAAATCATAAGCATAAAGTCCATATGCTGTCAGAGCTGAAAAATAGGTACATAATGCTGCTGAACACCCTGATACGATCAAACTGTTCAAAATACCACGGAACATCGGGAAGCTTCCGTCATTCGCTACATTTTTTAGATTTGTAAAGAAATATTTTCCCGGCAGTGCTGAGAATCCCTTCTGCAGATCTGCATGAGAACGTGTTGCATTTATAATCAACACATAGAAGAAAAACAGACACATAAAAGATAACAGAATCAATACGGTATGTGCCAGTATGCTACGTCCACGACTTGACTTCGTTTTTGATTTCATTATCTCTTTCTCCTTTCTGCTTTTGCTCTTTTCTTAGCTGCTTTCTTAGAACCATCCGGATCGTTATCATTTGTCATACGATATACAAAGAAACAGAGGATTGCACTTACGACAAACAGATATACAGAAAGTGCACCGGCCATTCCATAGTTTTTGCTCTTCAAATGACTGTTCAGGAACATGATCAGAGTCATGGATGTTCTGTTCGGGTTACCCTGTCCATTTGTCAGGATCTGAGGAACATCGAACATCTGAAGTCCGCCAATAATGGATGTGATCAATGTATATGCCAGAATTGGACGGATCAAAGGCAGTGTAATATAGAAGAATCTCTGGATACTGTTACATCCATCCAGGTCAGATGCCTCGAAGACGTCCTGACTGATTCCCATAATTGCTGCCATCAACATAATAGTTGTATTTCCAAACCACATCAGGAAGTTCATAAATCCGATCAACGATCTTGTTCCAAATACAGATCCAAGGAAATCGATCGGTTTTTTCAGGATTCCGATTGACATCAGAATTGAGTTAATCGTCCATTTGTTGAAAACATTGTAAAGAATAACAATGCAAATGCAGATGCCATAATCAGGTTTGGAAGATAAATGACAACTTTGAAAAACTGCTGCCCTCTAATCTTTAATCGGACATCAGTGAACCACGCTGCAAGTACCAGCGCGATCACAATCTGAGGTATAAATCCGATCATCCACAGAATTAAAGTATTCGCTCCATATTTCAGCATATCTGAATGAAGAAGACTCACATAGTTTTCCATTCCTATAAAATTCGGTCCAACCTCTTTAATTCCTGATCGGTAATATTCAAAGAAACTATACCTTACTGTATCGATCAACGGTATCAATGAGAAAATAATGTATGTTACGAAAAAAGGAAGAATAAATATATATCCCCATTTTCCATAATCAATACTTTTTTCTTTTCTTCATAATGGTTCTTCCTTTCCACAATATCTTCTAACAGAACAGAGGCTCTGTTGTCACAGAGCTCCCTGCGTTAGTATCTGTTCATTCCAGACATTATTCTGGCCAAACAACCTCTGTAATGTCAGGATAACGTTCTTTAATTGCTGTTTCAAAGTTTGATTTTGCTTTCTCAAAGTCAACTTCGCCCTGGAAGTAATCGCTGAATGAGTTCTGGAGCAACTCCACACATCCCTGATCGTAAGCGGAAAGTGGTGCGATCTTGATGTTTTCAGCAACTGGTGCAAAATACTGGAATGGGTTCTGTCCGCCAAGGAATTCTGAACCATATGTAGCATCATCGTTTGCTGCTTCCTGCATACCGGATTTTGTATTTGTAAAGTCTGAGTAATCCTGGGAGATCTTTAACAGATTATCTTTTTTTGCTGTCACAGCAAGGATAATGTCTTTTGCATGTTCCGGATTATCTGTACCTGTTGCAACATGGATGTAAGATCCTCCCAGTTGTATTCCTGCGGTGGGTTTGTTACTGCCCATACGCCGTCTTCTCCATCCCAGTTCGGTTTCAGTGTGAAATCAATACCCCATGCCGGGAAGAGGAATGCAAATACTTTGGACTGACTTCCCATTGCTTTGTTCCAGTCATCATTCCACTGACCTTTTACTGTCGGGTTTAAGTAACCTGCATCCAGCCATTCTTTTGAATCATTAATCCACTGCATGATCATTGGATCAACTGTAACCTTTGTGTCTCCATCTTTTACCCATGAATCAGAAATGTTGTTTCCATAGAGACGGAATGTATCAGCATAAGAAGCAAATGCATAATATCCTTTCTGCTTCAGTTCTTCTGCTGTCTGTTTCATAGTATCCCAGTCTTTTACTTTTTCACCTACAGCAGTCGGATCGTCTGTTCCGAATACCTCTTTTGCAATATCACGACGGTAAACCATTGTTCCCGGACAGCACTGCCATGTAGATCCTCTCTGAACTCCGTCTGCATCAGATGCTGTTGTTCTTGTGAAGTCGTACTGATCTGCAAGATCTTTATCCGGATCAATTCCAAGATCCTTCAGTGGCATTGCAGCGTCTGCTTCAGCATCTGTATATTTGTATACATAGTCTGTCTCTGACAGGAAGATATCTACTTTATCATCTGTATCAGCATCTGCCTGTTTCATAAGTGCCTCATCAAGTTTCTGCTGATAAACACCATCCTGATTTGGATTGATGATCCAGTGGATCTCTGTTCCATCTTTCAATGTTGTAACAGTTCCATCTTTGGATGTTGACTCAACTTCAGGATATACAGCTTCCAGTCTCTCACGGAACTCATCATTCCAAGAATAAATGTTAATTACCTTTCCTTCTTCTGTACTGGCCTCTCCGCCATTTTCCCCTTTGCTTCCACATCCGGCAAGTAATCCAACAGCAACTACTGTTGCCATAAGAATCGCAACAACTCTCTTTTTCATTTATAAATCCTCCTTTATCTAAGCACTCTGCTATGCTTTTCTTGGTGTTGAACTAAATATACCATCTTTTTTCCTCCGATTATATTATTTATCTTAACAAAATATCAAATTCGTGTCATAATATAAAAAAGGAGGTTTTTTATGGCTTTATCTAATGAATGGTACAATGCAGAACTCGAAAACAACGAATTAGAAACGCTTCACAGATCACCAACTGTAGAATATTCTTTCTATAATGCTGTACGCTCCGGCGACATGGAAGCAGTCATTAAAAACTGTTCCGAAGATGAATTTATTCGCCTGGAAGGAACAGGCGTTCTGTCCCGTAATGCGCTTACTAATATAAAATACCACTTTGTTGTCACTGCTGCAATGTTGACCCGTTATTGTATCGACGGCGGGCTCGAACCAGAGCAGGCTTACAGGCTCAGCGACTTCTATATTCTGAAGATGGATTCCTGCACAACGATCCGTCAGGTTGCAGATCTTCACCATGAGATGGCAAAGGATTTTACAGGTAAGATGATTCTTCAGAAAAAGAGTTCCATTTTATCAAAACCCGTTATGCAATGTGTTGATTATATTTACAGTCACATCAAAGAAAGAATCACGATTCAGGTTCTTGCTGACCACACCGAACTTTCCACGAATTATCTTTCACGCATTTTCAAGCAGAATCTGGGAGTCTCTGTCAGCGATTATATCCGTGAGCAGAAGATAGAAAAAGCAACTCATCTGCTGCGATACTCAGATAAATCAATTGTAGATATCGCAAATTATCTTGCTTTTTCTTCACAGAGTCACTTCATCCAGACATTCGAGAGCTTTACCGGGCTCACCCCAAAGAAGTACCGGGACAAATACTATAAAAGCATGTGGTAACATCAGATTTCTTCTCAGAAGAATTCTCAGATTTTCCCACAAAAATACTGTCAGAAAGCAATTCTCTTTCTGACAGTATTTTTATCTTTTTTTAATCTGTCGATTATACTAATTCAATTTCAATCTTATGTGTCTCTTTCACTGAAAGCATCTGAATCTCTCTCTTTGAAAGTATTGTACACCTTTCAGCTGCTATTTCTAATGCTTTTCCATCGCAAACTGCTTTCCGGATCTTCAACTGATTAAATTCTTTCTTTTCTTTATTATAGAATATAATCTCAAAGTTCCTTCCGGCAAATGTCATCTTAAGTACTGCTTTTCCATCCTGATTATACTGTTCCGGCATAAGTGCAGGTGCGATCTTCAAGTCACCGCAATCTCCTTTCACCCCAAACACTTCTGTGATCATGGTAAGCATATACCAGCTTGCAGCGCCTGTCAGATATGCATAGAGGCCTCTTCCCTGATTATCAAAATATTCCGGAAGTCCAGGATACATCTTACTGTTATCAAATTCCATTGCTGCATCTAAAAGTGCCTGAAGTACTTTATTTCCTTCTTTTGCAAATTCTCTCTGGTACAATGCATTTGAGTACATAACAGCCATGTGTGAGAACACTGCTCCATTCTCTTTCTCGCCATAAGCAAATCCAAACATTCTTCCAAGATCAAATTTTTCCTCATGGAAGTTTGTATTCAAACGGTATCCGCCGGCTTTCTGATCATAAAGATACTTGTCTGCACTCCTGCAGATAGATTCCACCTGATCTTCTGTTGCCGTTCCACTCATAATGGCAAATACTTGTCCGGTCAGCATCATTCTCACGCTTTCATCCATAACGCCTTCTACTTTTCTGCCATGGTTATCATAATAGCCATTGAACCAGCCATCTTCTCCATCCTTCACCCATTCGTTGGCACGGATGTTTTTCATCATCCAGTCTGCTTTTCCCTCAAGATTAGCAGCAAGTTGATCCAGTCTTACAACAATTGTGTCTCCACTGATATTATGTTCACATTTCTTTGCGTATCCTGCAAGGAGTGCCTGCTTACGTGCTGCATCTTCATACAGTTCCACGCTTCCTGCAAGAAGATCTTCCATCTCATGTGCAATTTCAATCTTGCTGCTTCCACTGATTTCTTCCAACTGACGGAGTGTTTTTGCAATATTTCTCAAATTTCCGGCATAAGCACAAGTAAATGCAACACTTTCACCCTTCTCCCATGCCATGTCCAGTGCATCATTCCAGTCGGCACCATGAAGACGCATTTCATTATGCTCTCCTACATCATAGAACGCACACAGATTCTGTAAAAGAATATGCTCCAAAACTGTTCCGAAATAAATGTGGTCTCTTTCTGTTTTCTGCTTCTGTCCATATTCGCTGTTCCAAAACTTATCATGTGCAGTACCTCTCATAGACTGCAAATCTTTAAAATACGGAACCTTTTCAAACAGAACCTCCATATCTCCTGTCTGATCCAGATACAGACGAGTCGTTACAAATGGCCAGAATGCATGATCCATCCAGACACGTGTAATATTGTTTCTGTCTGCAATAAACTCACCCTGCTTATTTCCGATGATTGTCGCATTTGTTCCATCAATTCTTACTCCGCCATAATTATCCACGATCATCTGACGGACGTTTGAGGGATTCATAATCAGAAGTGCAAGGCAATCCTGCCAGAGATCTCTCCAGCCTCTTCCTCCTTTTCCATAATCGTGATATGGAAGGAAGGAACATCCATAAATTCTTCTTAAAATTGGCTGGAAGCAAATCCACTTCAGATAATTGTCTGTAGCTTCATCACCGGTTTCAAACTCTACATTTACTTTTTCTGTCCAATACTTTTTCACTTTGGCAAGCTCGTTTTCCGCTTGCTCCTTCGTACCAAATAGAGTACAGATTTTTGAAATGGAAGCCTTTTCTCCCGTTGCTCCGGCAAGAACAACATACTCTATTGATTCATTTGCTTTTAATTTTCTGCGTTCAAACCTGAATGCCCCAACAGCCTCTTTCCCCTCCAGATGGCAGCCTGCGGTACATCCCTTTTTTTCTACACGTACTGCTTCCGGAATCAGGAAAGAACCTCCCTCTCCAATAAAGCTTTCAACAGTCGGATAAAACTCCTTCGGGGCATTTCCTTCTGCTGTAAAACCATATACAAAATAAGTCGTATCATTTTTCTGATGTCCACGCTCATCAAAGGATAATACCGGTGTAACTTCTACGCCACATTCTTTCGTGTCGATTCTGTGAAGAAGTGATGTAACATGTCTGTGGTCGCGAATATTATCTGCACTTCTTCCATAAACCGGAATGGCAACGATCGGTGTTACTTCCTGTTCTTCTTCCGAAAGATTTGTAATCTTGATCAGCTGGATCTCTGTTGTGCCATCAATAGAAACAAAGGATGTGATTTCTGACTGAAGATGATATTTTTTTGAAGTTCTTGTCAACTTCTGCCACATCATGCCTGCTTCCAGAGTGCTTTCATCCTGTCTGTCTGTATATTTATCAAACTCCTGCTCCGCTGAAACTCCACATGCTGACCAGTAGCCTTTTCCTTCTACCCGACACCAGAAATTTCTGGTGCCACGGTTATTGTGAAGGTTTTCAATGCTGACAGGTTCGAGAAGGAAATGATTCTGATCCGTTTTACTATCTCCCCCCAAAGTTGGTGTAATACTGGATTTCAGACCTTCTTCTCCTGCCAGTGGTAAGTAAAGTCCACTATAATTTTCCGGATTTGTAATCGTAAATGTTCCGTTTTTATCTGTAAAATTGATTTTTCTCATGTCCAGTCCCTCGTCATTTCATTTAAGAAAGGAATAATTCTACCTCTGTTGTCTTTGTTAACTTCTCCTGTGGAATATAATTATCTTTCATTTGTTCTCCATTTACGAAAAGTTTTTCACATCCTGACTCTGCATGCCCCGGATTTTTCACAACGATATGTAAATGTGAACCTCTGAAATCTTTTTCGATTTCAAATTCCTCCCACTCTTTCGGTACTGACGGAGCAATCTTCAGTCCATAGAAGTCTGGCCGCATTCCGAGAATTCCTTCTACACATCCCACCATAACCGTAGATGCTGTTCCTGTCAGCCAGTGTACATGAGAACGGCCGAAGTTCGGGCTGTGTTTTCCTTCTGTAAACTGTCCATAGCAGTATGGTTCAAGTCTTCTGATCTCTGCACGATTATTCTGTGCAGCCGGTGCATTTTCAATAAAATAGTTAAATGCTCTCTCTCCGTGTCCACGAAGCGCCTCTGCAAGAATGATCCATCCCTGAGACTGTGAAAAAATTCCTGCATTTTCCTTTGTTCCGGCATTGTAGATCACAGCCAGTGCACCGTCAAATGCATGTGCATGATACGGAGGATCCATCAGGATTGCACCATATTCTGTATTCAGTTTGTCATATACATTCTGAAGTGCAAGATCTGCCTGCGCTTCATTTGCAAGCCCACTGATCACAGACCAGCTCTGTGGGTTCAGCCACATATTTGCCTCCGGATCTGTGCGCTGTCCGATCACTTCACCATCCTCTGTGAAGCCACGGATAAAGCGGTCTTCGTTCCAACAGAGATCCTGGATCAGTTTTTCCAGCTTCTTCTGACTTTCCTCCAGATAATTCAGATATTCTGTGTCTTTCTTATACTCAGCAAATTCCTTCAAAATTGTCATTGCATAGTAGAACTGTAATGCAACGAAGGTTGACTCTCCATCTTTTCCGAGTCTTAAGCAGTCATTCCAGTCAGCATAAAGGCCTGCCGGCATACCATGCTTTCCAAGATGATTCATGGAGAAATCTACTGCACGTTTCAAATGCTCGTACACGGTACCTTCTTCTTTATTTGCAAACGGAATCACTTCATCGATAAATTCCAGATTTCCCGTCTCGGAAATGTATTTGTATACTGTCGGGAACAGCCACAGCGCATCATCTGCACGATAAGCCGGGTGTCCTGTCTCCTGCACATAAGAAGCATCATCCGGTGTATCCTCATGTCCCGGATTGTGTGTGAATTTTACAAGTGGAAGCCCTCCACCATTATTTACTTGTGCAGAAAGCATGAAGCGGATCTTCTCTACTGCCATCTCCGGTGCCAGATGGATCACACCCTGGATATCCTGTACTGTGTCACGATAACCGTATCCATTTCTCAGTCCACAATATGTAAAGGATGCAGCACGTGACCAGATAAATGTCATAAAGCAGTTATATGCATTCCATGTATTGATCATTATATTAAATTCTTCGCTTGGTGTCTTCACCTGGAAATGGGACAGATGTCCATGCCAGTACTGGATTAATTCTTCCAGTTCATTTCTGCAGATTGTTTCACAATCCTCATAACGAGACACGATTGTTTCTGCATCAACATCTTCTTTCATACCAACAAGAAATGCTATTTCTTTTGTCTCTCCCGGATATAAAGTCAGGATTGTAGCTAATGCTCCACATCCATTTTCATTATAATTTCCTTCACAATTTAAAATACCATCTTCCACTCCGACCGGATTGTTGTATCCATGATATCTTCCAAGGAAACCTTCCTTGCTTCCACACCAGGAATCAACCTTTGCACCTGCAAGTCCGAAGAAACGGTCAACAACGATCTTGTCATCCACATCTTTTCCATCTTCCAGCTGATCCAGATTGGCATGGATCAGCTGCCGCACACGGTTTCCACGGAACACTGTTCTTGTAATGAACTGAGAGTACTGAAGATTTACCTGATCCTGCTCGTAATTGCTGTTGTTTGTAAATTCTGCATAGCCTGTTACATTGATCTTGCGCATGCGATCCGAGGTATTTGTCACTGCAAGATTCCACACTTCATAAGACTGATTCAGCGGAACATAGTATCTTACTTCTGAGTGGATCTCGCTATAATCAGCCATCATCTTTGTGTATGCTGTACCATGATGACATTCGCTCTTATAAGAATTCAGATCTTTTCCTACCGGCTGCCAGGAAGCTGACCAATAATCTTCACTCTCCTGATCTCTTAAGTAGATATATCTTCCCGGCTGGTCAAACTGATTGAAGACATATCTTAAAATTCTTCCGTTCGCTCCTGATTTTGCAAAGCTATATCCACCTGCATTATTAGAAATAATTGCTCCATATTCTGGAGATCCAAGATAGTTCACCCAAGGTGCCGGTGTATCCGGTCTTGTGATCACATATTCTTTTTTCGATTCGTCAAAAAAACCATATTTCATACTTCACATTCTCCTATCACACTTATTATAAACAAATTGCAGCCATTCCTACTATCTGCAATTCTATCTTTACTGTGATAAAAGAATATCAAATCAGAACACATTAATATACAAAATAAGAACTTAAAATATCAAATTCGTGACATGACAAAAAGGAATTTACCATATCTGGTTTTCCTATTTTCTGATGTCCGGAGATAGAAATTTCCTATGACCTGATTGTCCCAAATTGGACTATCCGCTCTTAGGCACTTCTCTTCTCCACTTAATCATTTTCTTCTCCTAATGGAACTTCCCGGATAATAGACCTTTCGCTTTCAATGTCAGATTCTTATTCTTGAAATGGTGATTACTCATTACCGTAAAATTCTTAGTTCTCTCTACACGAAAAATCTGTGCCATGCTCCATCCTCCTTTTCAGTTCAAAAGAAAAAGCGTAAGTAATATCTCTATCACTCACGCCTTCTCTAAACATTTTATTCTTTTTTCAATAAATTTTTAATCTGTCCAATTACCTGTTCAATCCTCAGTTACAAACTTTAACTTTGTTAAACATAGATCAGTTCCTTTAAAATAATCTCTTCCGCAATCGCTCTGTGCTGATTAGCAGCTCTTACCCATGCCATCTGATCTTTCTCCTTATCCGGCAATGGATCTTTTTCTTCCAACTGCTTCATGATAATTTCTTCCCGTTCCCTGGCTGCCTTGTCTACTTCCAGCAGATGCTCACTAATACTATCCTGCAGGAGCATCACCTGATACAGCGAATTTCTATGATTCTTCAAATAATCTCTGCGTAAAAATCCATATTTGCCAAGTTGTTCCATCTGCTCACCGGATTTATAGGTGAGATTGGGAATCAGATATCCATTCACACTTGTATAAGTCAGTTTCATTTTATTAGCACTCTCCTTTTTTCTTTGATTTTTTACACCAAATTTACACCATTTGCAATTCATTTGACGCTATTCTACGATACCAGACAAAATGTCTGATCACTCCGAAAGCCTGTAAAATAGGCATTTCTGAGATACACAAGACAGGACAAAAATCGACTTCCATTATCAAGTGGTGAGTGCTAATATTTTATTTTTTCTTTATTGACAATTCCTCCCCACCTCTGTTATGATAATAAAACTGCAATAAGGGAGTAGTTAGCTCTGTACAGAGTCGCTGTGTCAACATATTGATGGTCTTCCATCTGGTACAGCGTTCAATAACGAGACTTATTCACGTGATATTTTTGCGTGGATAGGTCTCTTTTTTTATGAAGGAGGAGAAAAAATGAGCTTATTTTCTGTATTTCTGATCGGAATCGGCCTTTCCATGGATGCATGTGCCGTATCCTTTGCAAAAGGAATCTGCCTTAGACGGCAGGTAAAAACTTATGCCCTGAAACTTGGACTTGCCTTCGGGATTTTTCAGGCACTGATGCCGCTGATCGGCTGGTGGGTGGGAACCTATTTTGAGTCCTTTATCACAGCTGTAGATCACTGGATTGCATTTTTCCTGCTTGGTTTTATCGGAGTCAATATGATTCGGGAATCAAAAGAAGCGGAAGCCGAATGTGATACTGATGTGGATTCTATTCCGGCAAAGAATATTCTGCTGCTTGCAGTTGCAACCAGCATTGATGCTCTCGCAGTAGGTATCAGTTTTGCATTCCTAAACGTAGACATCATTCCCGCCGTCTGTCTCATCGGCATCACCACATTTATCATCAGCTGCATCGCGGTTTTCCTGGGAAATAAAATCGGTGGAAAACTTGGAAAATATGCTGAGATCACCGGTGGTGTCATACTGATCCTCATCGGTCTGAAAATTCTGATCGAGCATTTATTTGGATTGTAATATAGAAAAAACCGGAAAGAATTTCCATACACTGGAATTCCTTCCGGTTCTTTTTATATGCAGTCAACTGCTACAGCAGCCCGGCAATCTGATAAACAACGAATGCAACAACCCATGCGATCAGACATTGTCCCAACACCATTGCTGCTGCCCATTTTCCGCCCAGCTCCCGTTTCACAGATGCGATTGCTGCAACACATGGCGTATAAAGTAGGCAGAACACGAGAAGTGCTGCTGCCCCGGCAACTGTAAGTGTGCCCTGAAGTGCTGCGCTGCTTCCGAACAAAACAGTCAGGGATGACACAACGCTCTCTTTTGCCATAAATCCAGAAATCAATGCTGTCACAATTCTCCAGTCTCCAAATCCTACCGGCAGGAAGATTGGTGCAAGCACACCCGCCACCAGTGCCAGAATACTGTTCTGGGAATCAGAAACCATGTTCAATCCCATATCAAAGTTCTGCAAAAACCAGATTACGATCGTAGCAATAAAAATAACGGTAAACGCTCTCTGCAGAAAATCCTTTGCTTTATCCCACAAAAGATGTCCCACATTTTTGGCACCCGGCAGACGATAGTTCGGCAGCTCCATCACAAACGGAACCGCTTCCCCTTTGAATGCCGTTTTCTTAAAGATCAGTGCCATTAAAATTCCCATCACAATTCCAAATACATAAAGTCCAATCATCACAAGCGCTCCCCTCTTCGGGAAAAATGCCGCAGTGAAAAATGCGTAAATCGGCAGCTTCGCCGTACAGCTCATGAACGGAGTCAGAAGAATTGTCATCTTTCGGTCTCTCTCAGACGGCAGCGTCCGGCTTGCCATCACACCAGGAACTGTACATCCGAATCCGACCAGCATCGGAACAATGCTTCGTCCGGAGAGTCCCAGTTTTCGGAGAAGTTTATCCATGATAAAAGCTACTCTTGCCATATATCCACTGTCTTCCAGAAGCGACAGAAAGAAAAACAGTGTCACAATGATCGGCAGAAAACTTAAAACACCGCCGACTCCACTGAAAATTCCATCAATCACCAGCGAATGTACCACACTGTTTACATGCGCTGCTGTCATTGCATGGTCCACGACATTCGTCAGTGCTGTGATTCCAGACTCCAGAAGCCCCTGCAAAAATGCCCCGATTACATTGAAAGTAAGCCAGAATACAACTGCCATAATTCCAACAAATGCAGGAATTCCGGTATATTTTCCAGTCAGGAATCGATCGATCTTCCGACTTCTGAGATGTTCTCTGCTCTCTTTCGGCTTGATCACCGACTCACTGCAGACGTCTTCTATGTAAGCAAACCTCATCTGTGCAATTGAGGCTGCACGATCCAGTCCAGTTTCCTCCTCCGTCTGTCGGGAAATATCCTCCAGAAGGTTTTTCTCATTTTCTGTCAGATTCAGCTGCTCTAATATTTTTTCATCATCTTCCATGATCTTGCTTGCCGCAAACCGAACCGGTATCTCTGCTTTTTCAGCATGATCCTCGATCAGATGCATTACTGCATGAATTCCTCTGTGAATCCCTTCCTCTTTTCGGCAGAATCTGTTTCCAGTGGTTTTTCCTGATATTTTGCTACATGGATGGCATGCTGGATCAACTCCTCAATTCCTTCTGCCTTTGCCGCAGAAATCGGAATGACCGGCACTCCCAGAGCCTCCTCCATTTCATTAACCAGAACGGAACCTCCGTTTTCACGCAGTTCATCCATCATATTCAATGCAACAACCATCGGAAAACCAAGCTCTAACAGCTGCATGGTAAGATACAGATTTCGCTCAATATTTGTTGCATCCACAATATTAATGATCCCCTTCGGCTTCTCACGAATGACAAACTCTCTCGTCACGATTTCCTCACTGCTGTAAGGAGACATCGAATAAATTCCCGGCAGATCTGTGATCAGTGTATTATTATGACCTTTGATCACACCATCCTTTCTGTCTACTGTAACTCCCGGAAAGTTACCCACATGCTGTTTGGAACCTGTCAGCTGATTAAACAATGTCGTCTTTCCACAATTCTGATTCCCCACAAGAGCAAACGTCAGTGTCTCCCCTTCAGGCAGTGGAGTCTCCTCTTTCCGGTTATGAAACTTTCCGCCTTCCCCGTATCCCGGATGCAGTTTCTCCTGTTTTTCTACTTTTTTTCTGATATTCTTTGGTTTGTGTTCTTTACTGATTTCAATGTTTTTTGCATCTTTCAGGCGAATCGTCAGCTCGTAGCCATGAAGCCGCAGCTCAATTGGATCTCCCATCGGTGCATATTGTACAACCGTCACTTCTGTGCCTTGTATCAATCCCATATCCAGAAAATGTTGGCGCAGAGCGCCCTCTCCCCCAACCGAAAGAATGGTGGCAGTACTTCCTATTTGTAATTCATTTAATTTCATGTCTTTTCCTCTTTCTCATTCGTTTGAGCTTTCTTACTACTCTACCATACACTGATGTTTTTATAAAAGCAACTGTTTGGGCACAAAAATACCGACGGATTACTCCGCCGGCCTTCTATTATTTTAAAATTGCTTCTACATCTGCTGCAATCTGCTCTGCATTCAGATGATTTTTCTCCAATACTTCCTGCACGTCATATCGGTCAAGGAACTCTTTCTTCAATCCAACGTTTAACACTTTCATATCAGAAGCGCCGTAATAACGGGCAATTTTTTCACCAAAACCTCCGTCTAAAATTCCATCCTCCAGGGTCACTACGATTTCATGATCTTTCTTCAAATCATCAAGAAGTGCTTCATCCAGACCTGTGATGTAGTATGGATTCACCAGTGTCGGCTGCACACCTGTTTTCTCTGCGATCAGTTCTGCTGCTTTCTCTCCCAGTGAATAGAATGCACCGAGTCCGATCACTGCAACCTTGCTTCCTTTCTGTATTACTTCATAAGTATTCAGTTTGCCGAAATCCTTAGTCACTGTTTTTCCATCCGAAATCAGCTCACCGCCCGGTACTTTTATTGCAACCGGATAAGAATTCTGCTCCACACTCCAATCAAGCATGGCAAGATATTCTTCTTTTGTCGTCGGTGCCAGATAAACAAGGTTCGGAATATTTGCCATCATCGGAATATCCTGAAATCCCAGATGTGTGACATCATTCATTCCATAAACAGAACCCCAGAATGTCACAATTGTTGCCGGACTGTTGTTGATACACAGATCCTGTGCGATCTGGTCAAATGTCCGCTGTACAAAAGTACTGTACACGCCGTAAACAGGCTTTCCTCCGTTTGCCGCAATACCGGATGCCAGAGCAACCGCTGTCTCTTCTGCAATTCCCACATCAATAAACTGGCGTCCGGCTTCTTTTCGCTTATCTTCTGTAAATCCCATAACTGCAGGCGTTCCGGATGTGATGGCAACCACACGGGAATCTTCTTTCATCTTTTTCAAAAGATAATCTCTCGTAATACCGGCGTAGTCCTCCGTATTTGAAGTATAAAGAGGTTTTCCCGTCTCAAGATCAAACGGACCGCTGAAATGCCACTGTTCTTTATTTTGCTCTGCCGGCTCATATCCTTTTCCTTTCAGCGTATTGATATGAACCACAACCGGCTGACTGCTGTTTTTTACTTTCTGAAATGCCTCCACCAGCGCTTTTGTATCGTTTCCCTGGTTTACATAAATATAATCAAGCCCCATCGCTTTGAACAGGTTACATGGAGCTGTTCCGTTTGTTTCCCGCAGCAGCTTCAAATTCTGATACAATCCTCCATGATTCTCTGCGATGGACATATCATTGTCATTCACTACAATAATTAGATTTCCACCCAATTCTGCGGCGTAGTCAATTCCCTCCAGTGCTTCTCCGCCGCTTAAAGAACCGTCTCCGATCACTGCGATCACATTTCCGTCTTCCCCCTTCAGATCTCTTGCTTTTGCAAGTCCACAGGCAAGACTGACAGAAGTAGATGTATGACCGATCGTAAAGAAATCATGCTCACTCTCATGTGGATTTGTATAACCGGATACATCATCGTAATGCTCTTCATAAAGATATGCATCTTTTCTTCCTGTTAACATTTTGTGCGGATAACTCTGATGGGAAACGTCATATACAATTTTATCTTTTGGAGATTCAAATACATAATGCATGGCAATGGTCGCTTCCACCATTCCGAAATTTGGTCCGAAATGTCCACCATGCCGGCTTGCCCGGGTCAAAAGTGCATGGCGCATCTCTTCTGCCAGTGCCGGAAGCTCCTCGATCGTCAGTTTTTTTACATCTTCAGGGCTGTTGATTGTTTCAATATACATTAATATTCACTCCTCTTTTTCTCATCAATTCTTACTGTTTTTCTCCTTTTTGAGGATTGATGATACTATATCACCTGGAGTTAACTCCAAGTCAAGAGCGAGTTTAAATATTTTTTATTTTCTTTTCACCAGACACGAATGGCACTTTTTTCATAAATGTAATCAAACATACTGGTAATAAAAACGAAGATGTTTCACGTGAAACATCTTCATCTCCATTTTATTCCTTTATTTTTTCAAACCTGTACTGTTGCTTAATATCCGAATATTTTTCATGATCCACTTCACTCATAAACATTCCATATGGTCTTGCACAGATTTTAAACGGAGAATACAACCCCTGATAAATCACCAGTTTTTCTCCTGTCTCTGTATGCTGCGCAAATGCAAGCACTTTATATAAATATTCTGAAGTTTCCCCTGACACCCATTCTCTCTTAAAATGCTGTACAATATCTCCCACTCGGATGTCTCTCGGAATCACCTCTTCTTGCTTTAACTCAGGCTCTGTATCCAATTCTACATATTCCTCTTTATCCAGAGAAACAGGCGCACCTGATTTTCCCATAATATGGACGCCTCCATACCAGGTGCCTGTAATCTAAACAGATCCCCCACCTGATATTCTGAAGTATATTCATCGTTCTTTTTTACAATTCTTATTCTGCTCATTCTGATTATCCCTTATTCTACTTTCTTCTTTCAATCACATCACTGATTGCATCAATCCCTAAAAGTATCTGACTTACCAGAATCAGCACAAATAAAAATTTCACCACTTTTTTCCCTGTCTCGTCTTCTCTTTCTGCACAGTCTTTTGCAATTCTTCCGACAATCCCCAGTAATCCGATCAGAGAAATTCTCTGCGCTGTTCTGTTTAACGATTTGTTCTGATAATAAATTTCCTGCAATAATTCATGATTGTTCATACTCATGTTCTCCTCTCCTTATATCCGTCTCTGTAAATCTGATTGATTGTTGCCTGAGCATGTTCCAGCTCCTTTTTCTGCATGACGCATCTCGATCACTGAAAATTGCCAGCATCTCATCCACCACATCTTCCGCTCTCGGATTGATGTTCTGTAAAGATACCCCAGCATACGAGTTGCCGTGTAATCTGTCCTGATTTGATTATACGCAATTTCTCTG
>ENA-OQIG01000212-OQIG01000212.1-human-gut-metagenome-genome-assembly--contig:-NODE-212-length-33680-cov-2.092153_pt1 | contig 33680 bp, 43 predicted proteins | sample MGYA00242576_ERZ504741 | MGnify/ENA primary metagenome ERZ504741 (study PRJEB26092, sample SAMD00036436) | human gut metagenome | host: Homo sapiens | study: EMG produced TPA metagenomics assembly of... | reverse complement strand
CCGGCAAAAGGAAATTTGTTTAAAGGACCTTTTCATATCCCTCGCATGATGACAAAAGGATATATGCTTGTGTAGGAATGAATATCTTGAAATAAAAAAAAGAAATAAGATGATTGTATCCAATTTACAAAATAGCCAACGGGTGGAGAAACTTCACCCGTTGTTCAAACAGCTTTTCGATTATGTGAAGTCGCACGATCTGTTGCACGAGGAACTGGGAACTATCAGACTGGATGGTGATAATCTGATTGTCAATAATATCTATCCTGAATGTATTCCTGAAGGAAAGCGTTTATTAGAACTGCATCACGATTATATTGATGTGCACATATTGCTTGAAGGCAAAGAAACCATTGGTTGGAAAGCTTGGAAGAATTAAAAGTGGAAAGGCAAGCTTATGATAAAAAGAGTGATTGTGCCCTATATGGTGACGTTCCTACTACTTTCATCAATCTCTTGCCCGGACAATTCGTCATTGTATATCCGGAGGACCCCCATGCTCCGGCTATCGGTAAAGGCTGGATACGCAAACTGATAGCTAAAGTAAAAGTCTAAGTAAACAGTCTCAAAAATCTTTTAAATACAACTACCATGAAAAATAAAAATATTTATCCATGGGTAGTGGTTGCGTTGCTTTGGGTAGTAGCGTTGCTCAACTACATGGATAGACAAATGCTTTCTACAATGCAGGAAGCAATGAAAATAGATATTGTAGAGCTGACGAAGGCAGAAGCTTTCGGTGCATTAATGGCAGTCTTTCTTTGGATTTACGGCTTTATGAGCCCGGTTGCCGGAATTATTGCAGACAGGCTTAGTCGTAAATGGTTAATCGTCGGAAGCTTGTTTGTTTGGTCGGCTTGTAACATTCCTGATGGGATATGCCACGACGTTTGAGCAATTATATGGTTTGCGTGCAGTGATGGGGATTAGTGAAGCATTGTATATTCCTTCCGCTCTGTCCTTGATAGCGGATTGGCATCAGGACAAATCACGCTCATTGGCAATTGGAGTTCACATGACCGGACTGTATGTCGGTCAGGCAATCGGTGGGTTTGGAGCTACGGCAGCCGCTGCATTTTCCTGGCAGAGCACTTTTCACTGGTTTGGCATTGTAGGTATTGCTTATTCTGTGGTTCTTATCTTTTTCCTGCATGAGAATCCTGTCCGAATGAAAATAGAAAAGGTTGTTGCTAATGGCATTAGCAAGGGGAATTCAATAGGAAAAGGGCTATTACTGTTATTTTCAAATATTTCTTTTTGGGTGATATTATTTTATTTTGCGGCTCCAAGTTTACCGGGGTGGGCTACAAAAAACTGGTTACCAACGCTATTTGCGAGAATCTGGATATTCCAATGTCACAGGCAGGGCCAATATCTACGATTACCATTGCCCTATCTTCATTTGTCGGAGTAATATTGGGAGGATTCTTGTCGGATAGATGGGTGCTGAAGAATATCCGCGGACGTGTCTATACAGGGGCAATCGGACTGGGGATGACCATCCCCGCACTGTTATTGCTAGGTTTCGGACACGGTTTCATTAGCGTAATAGGTGCAGGATTGTTATTCGGCATCGGCTTTGGTATTTTCGATGCCAATAATATGCCTATTTTATGCCAGTTCGTTTCTGCTAAATATAGAGGGACGGCATATGGTATTATGAACATGACAGGAGTTTTTGCAGGAGCTGCAGTAACTCAATTATTGGGAAAATGGACGGACGGTGGAAGTCTGGGCGAAGGATTTGCTATGCTTAGTATTGTCGTTGCACTTGCATTAGGACTACAAATCTACTTTTTAAGACCTAAAACGGATAATATGGAGTAATACAATGATGGTTATAGTTTGGGTTGTTATGAGTAATAAGAAGAAAAGAATATTAGTGTAAAGCTCATTTATTATCTCAAATGTATAGATATATTTGTAAATATTGTGTTCGTATCTATTCTTACTCTTAAACTGTTTTCTTTTTATTATACAGGATGCTAATAAACTCAATTTGCATTTTTAATAAATAATGAAACAGTTTATTATAAACGGGTCTTACATTTATAATAAACGATATTCGGGATAATTCACTAAGTAGGCACGAATATATTAAACAAAATGGGGTGAAATCTATGTAGATTCCACCCCATTTCTATTCTTTCAGACACATATTTATGTTTCTGTAATTCTCTTTATGTCTTTATTTTTGTATATATCATATCTGTTGTCTGCTAATTGGTTATTGCAAATATACGAAATAAAAAGAGGAAGTCAATAGCTCTTTAAAATTTGATGTGATACAACACATGTCTGCACAACGGATGTTCACCAGGGACAAGCGGATGATCGAATTCCCTCACTCGTTCCATTCCTATTTTCTGCATTACACGTTCTGACCGTTGGTTGAGAAGGAAGTAAAAGAAAGAGTTCTTTTATATCCGTTTTATTGCGCGTATACTCCAAGCATGCATTTGCAGCTTCAGGAGCATAACCCTGTCCCCAATATTCGTGTGCTAACCGCCAGCCTATTTCTATGCCCGGAGCAAAGTCAACATCAAATGTAATCTGATGTAGTCCGGTATAGCCCATAAAGCATGATCTTCTTTTCGTTCTACGGCATACAAACCGAAGCCACAGGTTTGGAACTCATTTTGAATACGCTGATAAAAGGCAAATGATTCTTCCGATGACAATGAATTAAGAAAAAACTCCATCACATTCGGATCGGCATTCATACGGGCAAAAAACGGGATGTCTTCTTCTTTCCAGTCGCGGAGAATCAGAGGGGTGTTTCTATATACTTTTGCATAACTATGATAATAATAAAATGCAAAGGTACAATTCTTTTTCCTTATTGGAAGTTATTCGTTATTATAAGTATTAACCATCATTCATTGAATACCCCCTTTCACATATAGTCAGTCTAGTCAGCAGCGTGATACGGATGTGTAAACCAGAAGCAGGAACCTACTCCTTCGGTTGAATCCACGCCAATTTCTCCTCCCATTTGGGAAACAATGCTCTTACAGATAGAAAGTCCGAGTCCTGTACCCTGAACAAAAGTATTCAGCTTCACAAAACGTTCAAATACGCTCTTTTGCTTTTCTTCCGGTATTCCCATTCCGGTGTCGCGCACATAGAATTTTATTTTCTGATGGGATACTTGTTCATATCCCAAAGTGATACAGCCTTGCTGGGTGAACTTTAAGGCGTTATTTATAAAGTTACTGATTACTTGGGTGAATCTGTTTTTATCCGTATAGATATAACATTCCGGGAATGGTTCCTCCAGAATCAGTTCAACACCTTTACCTACTTTCATTCCCATTGATTTGATAATTTCAGAACAAGTCTCGTTTACATCCACGTTGGTATATACAAAATTGAATGTTCCCGCTTCGATTTTCGAAAGATCGAGAATGTCCGATATCAGTTGCAAGAGAAGTTCATTATTCTCTTGCACAATCTTGATATATTCCTGCCGTTCGCTTCTGCTATCCGTTTCTGCCAGAAGACTGGAAAAGCCGACAATAGCATTGAGAGGAGTACGGATCTCATGACTCATGTTAGCCAGGAAAGCCGATTTCAGACGATCCAGTTCTTCCGCTTTATCACGGGCAATAATCAATTTCTGTTCAGTTTCTTTCAAAGGCGTGATGTCATAATTGATACACAACATCTCAATAATGCCGTCTTGCGGACGATAATCTCTGACCATTACGTTAATGCTGGTCCATGTATATTTGCCATTCTCCCTGCATACACGAACTTCTTTACGCAAACTGGTTGCCTTTCCCGTTTTCACTTCACCTACAAAGTTTTTCAGAACAGCCTGATCTTCAGGAACCACATGTGCATATACTCCGATAACCTGTGGCATGGGAATACCTTCTTTCTCTCCCAAATTCCTGTACCATGTATCTTGGCATATCCGTCTCTTGTCAATACATTGAAATGAGCAAATCCTACCTTGGCGTAATCACCGATGAGAAGAAACAGATTCTCAAACTCCTGTATCTTGGTGTATGCATTGGTCGTTTCCGTCGTATCTATATTGATAAACAGATAGTTGATAAATCGATTTTGAGAATCATAGAGAGCAGTAACTTTAGTGTTAAGATTAATAATCCCATTTCTCCGGCTATCTACATATTGATTTATTTTGGAGAAGTCATAATTGATGGAGAAATTTACATCTTCTTTCGCTCTCAATCTCTCTTTAACCTCTGAAGGAATATTGGGATTATCGAACAGATTAACTCCCAATGCCTCATTCTTGTCAGACAAGCCGAATATTTCAAGCTCTTTATCATTAATATCTACCAGATAACCGTCTTTGTCGTAAAGTTCGACGCCTGCCGGAAGATTCTTATAGATGTTTCTCAATATCTTCTCGCTGTTGTCCAAAGCTAGACGATCTTCTTTGGCTTGTAACTCCGACTTTCGCAATTCGATGCAAATACTGATAATATTAGCAAGGGAGGAGAAGCATTGATAATCCACATTGCTCCAGCTACGCTGCGTTCTTACCATATCAATTCCCATATAGCCCCATACCTCTTCTTTAGAGATTAGCGGAACTACCATCAGTGACTTGATATCCTGCATCTCCAACGTCTGACGATATTCCGCAGCTTCTTCGGGCATATCGTCCAGCGTGTTCAGTATGATAGCCCTTCTTTCAGCTATCTGATGATTCCACCAGGTAGAAGGGTCCCAGGGAATATTGCTCAAGAACTCCTGTTCCTTGGATATTCCTTCGGCGGTAACCTCATAAGTGCAATCCTGGCGTTGTTCTTTTCTGTTTATTTCGAAGATATAGATACGATCGCCCAAAAATTGGTGAAGAAGATCTCCTAATGTCTTGTTAACCACTTGAGCGACATCATCACATTGCAGAAAAGCAAGCAATGAATATGAAATATTAGTTTGTTGGTAAAGCAAATTGCTTACTTGAAAGAAATCAATGTTTCCATTCGTAGTATCGATCGGTCTGTCAATATATTGCAGAAAGCCTGTCATGTTCCTATATCCCTCTTTATCGGGCTTTTGGAAATTAATCTTAGAGTACACCCATATTTCCCCGTCTTTTGCCCGGATTGGGAACATTTGTTCGTATGTCTCCAGATAAGAAAGAGACATATATTCATTTTTAAGACGCAGTCGGTGGTCTTCACGTATTCTTTGGTGGAATTCGGTGAAACTGATGCGGTTACTTTCAAGGCCGAGTAAGTCAACAACAAAGTCAGAGCAGATATATTCTTTATTCTTCAAATCTGACTCCCACCATCCCATTTTGGCCATCTGTGCTATCTGAACGTATTTTTCATAGTCATAATTTGTTTGTTCTTTCATATTGTTTGCTCTTGTTTTCTGTTTTATATTATAAGACACTAGCCGGCAAAGATAAGCATAACTTTTAAATAATGAGGTGTTTGCATATCACAGCAGGATGAAAGTGGAAATTTGGTGCTGAAAAGTGGAAAAAGAGACGAATGAGTACAAACAGGGGATTATTTCGTCTTGCTCTTAGTGAAGAAATGAATTATATAATCTATAATATATATCAGAAGAAATGAAAAATACCAGATTATTCATGTTTGCGGCATGCACACTTTTTTTGGCAGCGTGTGGCAGGCAAACCGTGAAGATTATGACTCCGCCGGATGCGTCAAATCGTGTTCTGTTTGGTGCGGAGCAGTTACAGACTACCTTGGATAAAGCCGGTTATCAGGTAATGATGCAACAGGGAGACACGACATTCTCCGATCCCGAAATCAAAACGATTCTGTTGACGGAAGTAAATGACACGACGCTCAAGAAAGAAGGTTTTCATATTTCGACGACGGGCAATCTGACCAGAGTGTCCGGCAGGGATGGGAGTGGTGTCATTTACGGATGCCGTGAACTGATTGACCGTGTGAATGATTCGGATGGTAAGTTGAACTTCCCGGAGGAACTGAAAGACGGTCCTGAAATGGTATTGCGTGGTGCATGTGTAGGATTACAGAAGATGACCTATCTGCCGGGACATGGTGTGTACGAATATCCGTATACGCCGGAAAGTTTCCCCTGGTTTTATGATAAAGAGCAGTGGATTAAATACTTGGATATGCTGGTTGCCAACCGCATGAATTCGCTGTACCTTTGGAATGGCCATCCGTTTGCGTCATTGGTGAAACTGGAAGATTATCCGTTTGCACTGGAAGTAGATGAAGAAACTTTCAAAATGAACGAAGAAATGTTCTCTTTCCTCACGGAAGAAGCGGACAAGCGCGGTATCTTTGTCATACAGATGTTTTATAATATCATTCTTTCCAAACCTTTTGCTGAACATTACGGACTGAAAACACAGGACCGTAACCGTCCTATTACTCCTCTGATTGCCGATTATACACGCAAGAGTATTACCGCTTTCATTGAAAAATATCCCAATGTAGGATACTTGTTTGTCTGGGTGAAGCGATGTGTACAGTGGAGGACGATGTGGAATGGTTTACTAAAACAATTATTCCGGGAGTGAAAGACGGATTACAGGCATTGGGACGTACGGATGAACCGCCTCTTTTGTTGCGTGCACACGACACGGACTGCAAACTGGTGATGGACGCTGCTTTGCCGCTCTATAAGAATCTTTATACGATGCATAAGTATAATGGTGAATCGTTGACTACCTACGAACCTCGTGGTCCCTGGTCGAAAATTCATACAGATTTGAGTTCGTTGGGTTCCATTCATATCAGTAACGTACATATTTTGGCAAATTTGGAACCGTTCCGCTGGGGTTCTCCGGATTTCGTACAAAAGGCGGTAACTGCCATGCACAATGTACACGGTGCCAATGCGTTGCACCTTTATCCGCAGGCTTCATATTGGGACTGGCCTTATACGGCGGACAAACTACCGAACAATGAACGTGAATTCCAGTTGGATCGCGATTGGATCTGGTACCAGACTTGGGGACGCTATGCATGGAACTGTCATCGCGACCGTACAGATGAAATGGGTTACTGGGACCATCAGTTGGGCAAGTTCTACGGAACCTCTGACGAAAATGCAAGTAATATCCGTGTAGCATACGAAGAAAGCGGAGAGATCGCTCCGAAGTTATTGCGTCGTTTCGGTATCACAGAGGGAAATCGCCAAACGTTATTACTGGGTATGTTTATGAGTCAGCTTGTCAATCCATACAAATATACGATCTACCCGGGATTCTATGAAAGCTGCGGACCGGAAGGAGAGAAGCTGATAGAGTATGTAGAGAAAGAATGGAAAAAGCAACCTCATGTGGGTGAAATGCCTTTGGATATTGTTGCTCAAGTAATAGAACATGGAGATAAAGCAGTAGCGGCTATTGATAAAGCAGCTGGTTCCGTCTCTTCAAATAAAGATGAATTCGCACGTTTGCAGAATGATATGCATTGTTATCGTGAGTTTGCGTATGCGTTCAACCTGAAAGTGAAAGCTGCCAAACTGGTATTGGATTATCAATGGGGAAAAGAGATTAAGAATCTTGAAGAAGCTATTCCTTTGATGGAACAAAGCTTGGAACACTATCGCAAATTGGTGGAACTGACGGACGAACATTACTTATATGCCAACAGTATGCAGACTGCCCAACGTCGTATTCCTATCGGTGGAGATGATGGAAAGAATAAGACTTGGAAAGAACTGCTGGTACACTATGAGAAGGAATTGGAGAATTTCAAAGCCAACCTCGCTTTGTTGAAAGAAAAACAGAATGGAAATGCAGTGACTGAAACTGTCGAGATTGCTGCCTGGACTCCTGCAAATGTGAAACTGATCTCTAATTATCCGACAGTGAAAGTGGATGAGGGGACTTCTTTATTTGTGGATGTTCCAGGTAAGATAGAAGCAGTAGCTCCGGAATTGAAAGGAATGAAGGCGCTCCGCTTCAATGGAAATGAGCAGAGAGAGAAAGGCACAAGCATCACTTCGAAACGGATGCTCCGGTGAAATTGTTAGTCGCTTATTTCAAAGACGACCAGAAAAAATATGCAAAAGCTCCGAAACTGGAAATCGATGCGTCAGCCAATGACTACGGTCAGGCGGAACCCGTGTTGACGAATGCCGTCCGTATCAACGGAATGCCTTTGGCAAATGTACATGCATATAGTTTTCCGGCTGGAAAGCATACGTTGATGTTACCCAAAGGTTATCTGCAAGTGTTAGGATTCACGCTGCGGAAACGAAAGTTCGTAATGCCGGGCTTGCCGGGGATGAAGAGACAATGGATTGGTTGTTTTATTAATGGGAATTTAGCAGTTAAATGGGAATTTTGCAGTTAGGCTGAAAGCCTTACAATTATATATTTATTGGGGTGCCTGAAAGGGCTTAATTATATAGCGTAGGGCAACGCCCTACGAAAAAAACACACCAGCCACAAGCCTGAAAGGGCGGAACCGTATACAATTATGCCTTTCAGGGCGCAAATTCAGATTGTCGTTTTTACGTAGGGCGTTGCCCTACGCTATATAATTAAGCCTTTCAGGGCACTCCGCAAAATTATCATTTAGTGGTTATGCACTATTTAAGTATTAAACGATTAGAAAAAGTATCATGAAGAAGTTATTGCTGGCAGTTTTTAGTATAGCCACCACTTTCTCTCTGTATGCGCAAAGGGAAGTTCCGCAGGAACGAATGGAGCAGATTTACGAGGAAGTAAAGACACCATACAAGTACGGGCTCGCAGTTGCCCCGGCAGACAATTATCATAAGATTGATTGTCCTACCGTTTTTCGTCAGGGAGACAAGTGGCTGATGACTTATGTGGTTTACAACGGCAAAGGTGGAACCGATGGTCGTGGTTACGAAACGTGGATAGCAGAAAGTGATAATTTGCTCGAATGGCGCACTTTGGACGGGTTCTTTCTTATCGGGATGGAAAATGGGACTGCAATCAGCGTGGCGGATTTCCTGCATTGCCGGATATGGAATGGGGTGGAAGCTATGAGCTTCAGACTTATAAAGGTCGCCATTGGATGACTTATATCGGCGGTGAAGGAACAGGCTACGAAGCTGTAAAAGCTCCGCTTTATGTCGGACTGGCATGGACGAAAGGAGATATTTCTACGGCACATGAATGGGAATCTCTGGACAAACCGATTTTGAGCATCCATGATAAAGATGCCCAATGGTGGGAAAAACTGACTCAATATAAGAGTACCGTTTATTGGGATAAAGATAAAACATTGGGAGCTCCGTTTGTGATGTATTACAACGCGGGCGGGCATCATCCGGAAACGAATTTAAAGGGCGAACGTGTCGGCATTGCGCTTTCCAAAGATATGAAAACATGGAAACGCTACTCCGGAAATCCGGTCTTCGCGCACGAAGCAGATGGAACCATTACAGGAGATGCGCATATCCAAAAGATGGGAGATGTGTATGTAATGTTCTATTTCTCTGCTTTTGAACCATCGCGTAAATATAAAGCATTCAATACATTTGCCGCCAGCTATGATTTGGTGAACTGGACCGACTGGAAAGGGGCCGACCTGATTATTCCCTCCAAGAACTACGATGAACTGTTTGCTCATAAAAGCTATGTGGTGAAACATGACGGAGTGGTTTATCATTTCTATTGTGCGGTAAACAACGCAGAGCAACGTGGCATTGCCATTGCTACCAGTAAGCCGATGGGACGTTCGGCTGTCCGTTTCCCGAAACCGGAAATCAAGAACCGCCGGCAAATTATTGAATTAAATGAAGGCTGGAAAACTTGGAGAGTTGAGAATGGAAAGTTGAGAGTTGAGAGTGAAAAGACTGTGAATATACCTCATAACTGGGATGATTATTATGGGTATCGTCAATTGACTCACGGCAATCTTCACGGAACCGTTCTTTACAAAAAAGACTTCACCCTCAACAACTCTCAATTCTCAATTCTCAACTCTCAACTTAAAAAATATTTCCTTCGTTTTGACGGAGTAGGTACATACGCCACCATTACAGTGAACGGAAAGGACTTCGGTCGTCATCCCATAGGTCGCACCACGTTGACTTTGGATGTCACAGATGAATTGAAACAGGGAGTAAATCGCCTGGAAGTGAAAGCCGAGCATCCTGAAATGATTGCCGATATGCCTTGGGTATGTGGGGGATGTTCGTCGGAATGGGGATTCAGTGAGGGTTCCCAACCGTTAGGTATCTTCCGTCCTGTGGTATTGGAAGTAACGGATGAGATTCGCATAGAACCTTTCGGTGTACATATTTGGAATGACGAAAAGGCTGCTAACGTATTTGTAGAAACAGAGGTTAAGAATTATAGTAAAACAACAGAAACGGTAGAGTTAGTCAATAAACTAAGCAATGCCGATGGAAAACAAGTTTTCCGTTTGGTTGAAAAAGTAACTTTAGCTCCGGGAGAAATGAAAGTGATTCGCCAGCAGGCTCCTGTTGAGAATCCTGTCTTATGGAATACGGAAAATCCATATCTCTATAAATTGGCTAGTATGATTAAGCGTGATACGAAGACAACGGATGAAATTTCGACACCCTTCGGTATTCGTACCATTAGCTGGCCGGTAAAACGAAACGATGGAGACGGACGTTTTTACCTGAACGGGAAGCCCGTGTTTATCAATGGAGTATGCGAGTATGAGCATCAGTTCGGACAAAGCCATGCGTTCGGTAATGAACAGGTTGCCGCAAGGGTAAAACAGATACGTGCAGCCGGTTTCAATGCGTTCCGCGATGCTCATCAGCCCATCATCTCGATTATCAAAAATACTGGGATGAAGAGGGAATCTTGTTTTGGACACAATTTTCCGCCCACGTGTGGTATGACACTCCGGAGTTTCGTGAGAACTTTAAAAAGTTGCTTCGTCAATGGGTGAAAGAACGTCGTAATTCTCCGTCAGTGGTGATGTGGGGATTGCAGAATGAAAGCACTTTGCCTCGTGAGTTTGCACAGGAGTGCAGTGACCTTATCCGGGAAATGGACCGACTGCCAAGACAATGCGTGTCATAACAACCTGCAATGGTGGTGAAGGTACAGACTGGAATGTGATTCAAAATTGGAGTGGGACGTATGGAGGAGATGTGACGAAATACGATCGTGAGCTCTCTCAAGCGAACCAATTATTGAACGGGGAATATGGAGCGTGGAGAAGCATCGACCTACATACGGAACCGGGAGATTTCCAAGTGAACGGAGTGTGGAGTGAGGACCGTATGTGTCAGCTGATGGAAACTAAAATCCGTTTGGCAGAACAAGCTAAAGATAGTGTTTGCGGACAATTCCAGTGGATATATAGCAGTCATGACAATCCCGGACGCCGCCAGCCGGATGAAGCGTATCGCAAAATAGATAAAGTAGGTCCGTTCAATTATAAAGGATTGGTTACTCCGTGGGAAGAACCGTTGGACGTATATTATATGTATCGCGCCAACTATGTTCCGGCTGCAAAAGACCCGATGGTTTACTTGGTATCACATACATGGGCCAACCGTTTTGAAAAAGGACGTCGCCGTGCCACTATCGAGGCTTACAGCAATTGTGATTCTGTATTGCTATACAACGATCTGACAAATGAAAAGGCAACCTTCCTCGGACGTAAAAAGAACAACGGAACAGGCACTCATTTTATGTGGGAAAACCGGGATATTCGTTATAACGTGCTTCGTGCAGTAGCTATTACAAAGGTAAGCCAGTGGCAGAAGATCTGATCCTATTGAATGGCTTGGAGCAAGCCCCTAACTTCGAACTTCTTTATCAGGATGATAAAAAGATATTGAAAGGAGAGGCAGGATATAATTATCTGTATCGTCTCAACTGTGGAGGGGATGATTATACAGATAGTTTCGGACAGTTATGGTTGCAGGACAATACGAATTATTCCCGTTCATGGGCGGAGAATTTCAAGGACCTGAATCCTTATCTTGCCAGTCAACGTACCACCAATGATCCGATTCGTGGCACCCGCGACTGGACGTTATTCCAACATTTCCGCTTCGGACGTCATCAGTTGGAATATCGTTTCCCTGTGGCAGACGGAACATATCGTATTGAACTGTATTTCACAGAGCTTGGCATGGTACGGGCGGAAGCGCTTCTACCGACTGTGAAGGGCTGCGCATATTTGATGTTGCCGTGAATGATTCTGTTGTATTAGACGACTTGGATATTTGGGCTGAAAGCGGTCATGACGGAGTTTGTAAGAAAGTAGTATATGCACAGTGAAGGGGGGAATGTTGAAAATTCATTTCCCGGAAGTGAAAGCAGGACAAGCCTTGATTTCAGGCATTGCTATTGCCAGCACAGATCAGGAACTGAAACCGACGGTATTCCCTGCGTCCGGCTGGAGTTGGGAAAAGGCGGATAAAGAAGTAATGGAAAAGACTCCGAAAGAGTTACTTCCGGAAGACAAAAATGCTCGTGTCAGTATATCATACGAAGCGGAAACGGCAGTGCTGAAAGGCAAATTCCAAAAGAAAGAACATCGCAAACAGATGGGAGTGTTTTTTGGTAAAGGAAAAGGTAACAGTATTGAATGGAATGTTTCTACTGGGTTGGCGCAGGTGTACGCCCTTCGCTTTAAATATATGAATACTACCGGAAAGCCAATACCTGTCTTAATGAAATTCATTGATTCAAAAGGAGTAGTATTGAAAGAGGACGTATTGAACTTCCCGGAAACACCGGATAAATGGAAGATGATGAGCACCACCACCGGAACCTTTATCAATGCCGGACATTACAAAGTATTACTTCGGCAGAAAATATGGACGGAATTGCTTTTGACGCATTGGATATTCAATAAATCTTTCTATCAATTGATTTCAATAAAACGGGATACGGATAAGGTAAACTTTCCGCATCCCGTTTCTTTATATTCGGATCATTTTCTTAGAAATAGAATATAGATGTTATTTTTTTATGATTCAATGTTCCGATTTTAATTATTTAAAAGATAGGAATTAAATAATCTCTATCTTTGAGGACAAACAAAAAGAGCAATAATGGAAAGTAATATACCAAAGTATGATTTGCCGGTTGATTATATTGTAGGAGAGGGATTCGCAAAAGATTTACTGAAGAGCTATAAGAATTTTCCATGTAAGATTGAATCCGGCTTATTTATTCTTTGTATAAAAGGCACTATGGAGGTGACGATCAATACCAATACCCATCATATTAGTGAAAATGATTTAATAACTTTGCCGCCTAATTGCATATTAGAGGTGCACACATTCTCATCCGATATCCAGATTTATTATGCAGGCTTTTCATCTCATTTTATAGAAAGTATAAATTTGATGAAAGCTACCCAGCACCTTCTTCCGGTAATTATGGAGAATCCGATAGTTGCTTTATCTCCACTTCAGGCCTGTAGTTATAAAATGTTTTATGAATCATCTATTCTTTCATACGCTTCACTTAGGACGCGCGAAAATAAGGAGATAGTAAAAGCTGTTCTTACCATGTTTATCCAAGGGGCTACAGAAATATATAAGTTACAGAATAATTGGTATCTGTCTTCTCAATCAAGAAGTATGAGATTTATCAGGAGTTTTTAAAATTAGTCATGAAACATTATACAATCCATCACGGAACATCTTTCTATGCTGATGAGTTAGGACTTAGCCTGCCCCATTTCTGTTCTACAATTAAAAAGGCGGCAGGAAATACTCCATTAGAGGTGATTGCTTCTGTCATTTTGATGGAAGCTAAATCCCGTTTAAAGTCGACCGATGAACCTGTAAAAAATATAGCTCTATCTTTAGGGTTTAATAATATCTCCTTCTTTAATAAGTTTTTTAAGCAGCATACTGGTATTACCCCTCAAGAATATAGAGGACGCTAATCTTCTGTTTTTCTATCAAATGGTAATGTAACGGTAAAACAACTACCTTTCCCAATCTCTGATTTAACGGAGATATCTCCTTGCAGGTGTTCTACAATCGTTTTACAGATAGAAAGTCCTAAACCGGTTCCCTGTTTAAAAGTATCTACTTTGTAGAAACGATCAAAGATTTCATTCAAACATTCTTGCGGAATTCCCGAACCGGTATCTTCTACAAATATTTGTACTGAATCCGCATTTCTGTTATCAAGCGTATACCCAAAATGAATATATCCTTTTTGGGTGAATTTCCGGGCATTATTAATGAAATTGCATATTACTTGTTTCAGGCGTGTAATATCTGTGTTGATATAACATCTTCATCCGGTAATAATGACTTTATTTCAATTTCGGAAATAGGTTTCATTGCCTGTTCTTTCTCTATGTCCATCATTAAAGAGTTAAGGGAACAGTTGGAGAAAGTAAATTTAATCGTATTTGATTCAATCTTGGACAAATCAAGTATGTCGTCAATCAATCGTACTAAATGTTCGCTATTGATGCTGATTAGTCGCACGAAATCGGCACGTTCCTCTTCACTTAACTCATCATAAGTGGAACCTATAACATCAGAAAAGCCGACGATTGCATTCAGCGGCGTACGGATTTCATGACTCATATTGGCTAAAAACGCCATTTTAAGACGATCGCTTTCTTCTGCTTTTTTACGTGCTCGATTAAGGTGTTTTCTATGTCTTTATATTCCTGAATACTCAAGCAGATTCCCACTAACCGATAGGGATGGCCGGATATGTTTGCAATATAAGTTGACTGCCCTTCAAACCATTCCCAAGTACCATCCCCCCGGCGCAGACGGAATGGAACTGTTTTGTCAAAAGTTGTATTACCACTAAGTTGTACAACAAAGGCATCAGCCATAGGTTGCCGATCGTCCGGATGAATCATATTCACATATTCCTCCATTGTCAAAGTATTATTTTCTCCTGCCGGAATACCTAAATGTTCAAAATAACGATCGTCAAGAGTAAATTCACTCCGACTTATATCATAATACCATGGATAGATTCTGGTTCTTTGCAAAGCAGTATTCAGAATATATTCCTGTGTAAGCTCTACTGTAATATTGCGGAAAAAGAATAAGATCTTGTTTAAATTAGTTCTATCCCTGATCGTTGCAAATTCTCCTCTTATGGGAAATTGTGTGTAATCAACCTGTTCTTGCATGAAGGTATGTTCAGGTAATGAATACGTATTTTCTCCCTGACGAATCTTTTCCAGAATAGTCGAAGTATATCTTCCTTTTTATTTAGCAGTTTAAATAAACGATTGGTAGGAAAGGGAAGCATATCATTGACCGACGGATGAACATGCAGTTCTGCAAAAGCCTGCTGATTGAGTTGTATAACTTCTCCATTTGTATCAAATATAATCACTCCGTCGGGTAAAATGTTTAATAATTCATCGTTATAGAGTGTCTGTTTGTAATCTTCCATTTCTTTTATTGTTTTGTACTGAATATAAGATATATGAGACATATCTTATAACAAAGAAAACCATTTCTGCGAAGATTATAACATATTTACAGCTCTTTTTGAGCGACTTATACGGTTATTTTAAATTGCAAGATATTTAATGTTAATACAATATTCTTATTTTAATATTCGATATTCAAATATTAATAGAATGAAACTTTCATCTTTTCCAATAAAAGAAAGGGGTACAAAATGCCCTTTCGTCCGTCTACTTGATATGAAGAAAAAAGAACGAATGAAAATATATACTTTACTATTGGGTGTATTGTTTGTAAGCCCGATACAGGCACAAACAATGCATGATTGGGAGAATCATCATGTTCTTCAGATCAATCGTGAACCGGCAAGAGCCGCTTTTACCCCTTTCTCTGTACAGAAAGGAGACGGCTCAATCTCTTTAGACGGGACCTGGAAATTCCGTTGGACTCCCGTTCCTAATGAAAGAGTCATGAATTTCTATCAGACAAATTTTAATGATAAAGATTGGACGGATTTTCCTGTTCCCGCCAACTGGGAAGTGAACGGATATGGCACGCCTATCTATGTTTCAGCAGGTTATCCGTTTAAAATAGATCCTCCACGGGTGATGGGAGAACCGAAAACTGACTATACCACGTATAAAGAACGGAATCCGGTAGGGCAATATCGCCGTACTTTTGTATTGCCGACCGGATGGGAAGTGAATGGACAGACTTTTCTACGGTTTGAGGGCGTAATGAGCGCCTTTTATGTTTGGATCAATGGCAAACGGGTAGGGTATAGCCAAGGCAGTATGGAACCGAGTGAATTTAATGTCACGAAGTATCTGAATCCGGAGAAAATCAAATTTCACTGGAAGTCTACCGATATAGTGACGGTTCTTATCTGGAAGATCAGGATTTCTGGCGTTTTGGTGGTATTCATCGTAGTATTCATCTGATACATACGCCGGATATTCATGTCCGTGATTATGCGGTACGCACTCTTCCTGCGTCTGCTGGTGATTATGAAGACTTTATTTTGCAGATTGATCCGCAATTCAGTGTATATCGAGGGATGACCGGAAAAGGGTATGTCTTACAGGGAGTATTAAAGGATGCTTCAGGCAAAGAAGTTGCCACATTGAAAGGTGATGTGGAAGATATGCTTGATTTGGAGCATAAAGCAAGCCGGATGAATGAATGGTATCCGCAGCGTGGCCCGCGTAAGATGGGACGTTTGTCAGCCATTATAAAATCGCCGGAAAGATGGACGGCAGAAACACCCTATCTTTATAAATTACACTTAACTCTCCAAAATGGAGAAGGAAAAGTCGTAGAACAGATAGAACAGGCCGTAGGTTTCCGCTCTGTAGAAATCAAAAAAGGACAACTGTTAGTGAACGGTAATCCGGTTCGTTTTCGTGGAGTGAACCGCCACGAACATGATCCACGGACGGCACGTGTCATGAGCGAAGAACGAATGCTTCAGGATATTCTTTTAATGAAGCAGGCAAATATAAATGCTGTGCGCACCAGTCATTACCCGAATGTAAGCCGTTGGTACGAGCTATGCGACAGCTTGGGATTGTACGTGATGGACGAAGCGGATATAGAAGAACACGGATTGCGTGGAACACTCGCAAGTACCCCCGACTGGCATGCAGCATTTATGGACCGTGCGGTCCGTATGGCGGAACGTGATAAGAATTATCCATGTATTGTAATGTGGAGCATGGGAAACGAAAGCGGTTACGGACCGAACTTCGCTGCTATTTCGGCATGGCTGCATGATTTCGATCCCACTCGTCCTGTACACTATGAGGGGGCGCAGGGAGTGGACGGAAATCCTGACCCGAAGACGGTCGATGTTATCAGCCGCTTTTATACCCGGGTGAAACAGGAATACTTAAATCCCGGCATTGCAGAGGGAGAAGACAAGGAACGCGCTGAAAATGCACGTTGGGAACGGTTGCTGGAAATTGCGGAACGTACCAATGACGACCGTCCGGTGATGACGAGTGAATATGCACATTCCATGGGGAATGCATTAGGAAATTTCAAGGAATATTGGGATGAGATATATAGCAATCCCCGTATGCTAGGTGGTTTTATATGGGATTGGGTAGATCAGGGAATCTACAAGACATTACCCGATGGCCGTACCATGGTGGCTTACGGCGGTGACTTTGGCGATAAGCCGAATTTAAAAGCTTTCTGCTTTAATGGATTGCTGATGAGCGACCGTGAAACTAACGCCTAAATATTGGGAGGTAAAAAAGGTATATGCACCAGTTGAGTTGAAAGTTGAGAATGGAGAGTTGAGAGTAACCAACCGGAATCATCATATTGATTTATCACTTTATCGTTGTCTATGGACATTATCAGTGGATGGTAAGGAGAAAGAACGGGGAGAAATAACATTGCCGGAAATAGCTCCAGGGGAAAGTAGCACAATCGGTTTGCCGGCTTTCCGATCATTGAAAACTCTTTCCGATTACCAGCTGAAAGTAAGCATTGTTTTGAAATCGGATGCTCTTTGGGCAAAGGCAGGACATGAAGTGGCCTGGGAACAATTCTGCTTACAGAAAGGAGATTTAGCTTCTGCCGATCTGATTAATAAAGGAGCGCTTCAGGTGAAAGAGGACGATAATTCTTTATTGATTAGCGGGCGCAGTTTTTTCTGTTCAGTGGGAAAAGAAAGTGAACGGAAGTATGACTTCCCTTATATATAAGGGCAAAGAAATGCTGGCTCACTCCGATGATTTTCCGGTTCAGCCTGTCACTCAAGTTTTCCGTGCTCCGACAGATAATGACAAGAGCTTCGGAAACTGGTTGGCTAAAGACTGGAAATTGCATGGAATGGATCATCCGCAGATAAATCTGGAATCTTTCCACCATGAAAAACGTGCAGACGGGGCGGTCATTGTCCGGATTCAAACAAGTAATTTATATAAAGAAGGAAAAGTGGTGACGACTTCTGTCTATACGGTCTTTTCAGATGGAACGATTGATCTGAAAACAACTTTCTTGCCACAAGGAGTTCTTCCTGAAATTCCCCGTTTAGGAATCGCATTCTGTCTGGCGCCTGCTTATGATACATTTACCTGGTATGGCAGAGGACCACAGGATAACTATCCTGACCGCAAAACATCTGCTATGATAGGGCTTTGGAAAGGAAGCGTTGCAGACCAATACGTACATTATCCACGTCCGCAGGACAGTGGAAACAAAGAGGAAGTGCATTATCTTACCTTGACCGACAAACAGAATAAAGGCATTCGTGTTGACGCGGTAGAAAACGCATTTTCTGCATCTGCCCTGCATTACACCGTACAAGACATCTATGAAGAAACTCACGATTGCGATTTAAAACCACGTGCAGAAGTTATTCTTAGTATGGATGCTGCCGTACTTGGATTAGGAACAGTAGTTGCGGACCGGGTGTATTGAAGAAATATGCCATAGAGAAAAAAGAACATACGTTGCATCTCCGTATCAGTAGTAAACAATAATAGCAATAAATAACTAACACAATAATAAAAGTAACAATGAAAAAAGTAACCACTTTATTATCGACCTTAGCGTTGGCAACTACCCTGGCTGCTCAAAACCTTCCACAAACGGAAAGGCAATATCTCTCCGGTCACGGATGCGACGATATGGTTGAATGGGACTTCTTTTGTACCGACGGACGCAATTCCGGCAAATGGACGAAAATCGGCGTACCTTCCTGTTGGGAATTGCAAGGCTTCGGCACTTATCAGTATGGAATCACTTTCTATGGAAAGCCATTTCCTAAAGCGTTGCCGATGAAAAAGGGATGTATAAGTACGAATTTGAAGTTCCGGAAAAGTTTCGCGGCAAACAGGTCAATCTTGTATTCGAAGCTTCGATGACAGACACGGAAGTAAAAGTGAATGGACGCAAAGTGGGTTCCAAACATCAGGGAGCCTTCTATCGTTTTTCATACAACGTCACGGATTTCCTGAAATATGGCAAAAAGAATTTACTGGAAGTCACTGTTGCCAAAGAAAGTGAAAATGCCAGTGTGAACCTTGCCGAACGTCGTGCTGATTATTGGAATTTTGGCGGTATCTTCCGTCCGGTGTTCCTGGAGGTGAAACCAGCCGTAAACCTGCGGCACATTGCCATTGACGCAAAGATGGATGGAACTTTCCGTGCCAACTGCTACACAAATATCTCTAATGACGGAATGAGCATCCGTACACAGATTTTAGATAAAAAAGGGAAAAAGATAACGGAAACCACCGTACCCGTAAAAGCAGGAGGCGACTGGACTTCCCTGCAACTGAATGTATCTAACCCCGCATTATGGACAGCGGAAACTCCGAATCTTTATAAAGCGCAATTCTCTCTATTGGATAAGGCCGGTAAGGTTTTGCATAGTGAAACAGAAAATTTTGGTTTCCGCACGATTGAAGTACGCGAAAGCGACGGACTTTATATAAACGGAGTACGTATCAATGTACGTGGTGTCAATCGCCATAGTTTCCGTCCTGAAAGTGGTCGTACGTTGAGTAAAGAGAAGAATATCGAAGACGTTCTTTTGATGAAAGGCATGAACATGAATTCTGTCCGTTTGAGCCACTATCCGGCTGACCCGGAATTTTTGGAAGCCTGTGATTCTCTCGGACTTTATGTGATGGATGAATTGGGAGGCTGGCATGGCAAGTATGATACCCCCACCGGAGTACGTCTGATTGAAGGCATGATAGAACGTGACGTGAATCATCCGTCTATTATTTGGTGGAGTAATGGTAATGAAAAAGGATGGAATACCGAACTGGATGGAGAGTTTCATAAATACGATCCGCAGAAACGTCCGGTTATTCACCCGCAAGGCAATTTCTCCGGTTTTGAAACCATGCATTACCGCTCTTACGGAGAAAGCCAGAACTACATGCGCTTACCGGAAATCTTTATGCCTACGGAATTCTTGCATGGTTTATACGATGGCGGCCATGGTGCGGGATTATATGATTATTGGGAAATGATGCGCAAGCATCCCCGTTGTATCGGTGGATTCCTTTGGGTATTGGCAGACGAAGGTGTGAAGCGTGTAGATATGGACGGATTCATCGATAACCAGGGAAACTTTGGAGCAGACGGTATTGTAGGACCACATCACGAAAAGGAAGGTAGCTACTACACTATCAAGCAGTTATGGAGTCCGGTGCAAATCATGAATACTTCTATCGACAAGCAATTTGATGGCAAATTCTCCGTAGAAAACCGTTACGATTATCTGAATCTGAATACTTGCCGTTTCCTTTGGAAGCAAGTAAAATTCCCGCTGGCAACAGATGCGTCCAATGCTGCTATTCAAGTGTTGAAAGAGGGTGAAGTGCAAGGCAGTGACGTGGTTGCTCACTCGGCAGGCATTTTGGATATAAAAACAAATATCCTCCCCAATGCAGACGCCTCTTTCTGACAGCAATCGACCCATACGGCCATGAACTTTGGCGCTGGACTTTCCCGGTCAACAAACTGAATCAGCAGACAGAACAGCTTTCTCCCTTGTCCAGTCGTCCTGCTTATACAGAGACAGAAAATGAGCTTACTGTAAAAGCGAATAAGCGTACGTTCATCTTCTCAAAGAAAGACGGACAACTGAAAGGGATATCTGTAGATAACCGTAAGATTAGTTTCGCCAATGGCCCCCGTTTCATCGGAGCCCGTCGTGCAGACCGCCCATTGGATCAGTCTATAACCATGATGATGAGAAAGCAAAAGAAAAAGACCGCACATACAGCGAATTCCCTGATGCTGCCGTATTTACGAAACTGGATGTGAAAGAAGACGGAGGTAATCTGGTTGTTACCGCCAATTATAAACTGGGCAACCTGGATAAGGCCCAATGGACAATTAACCCGAGTGGAGAACTGGCTTTGGATTATACCTACAATTTCTCCGGTGTCGTAGATTTGATGGGTATTCGTTTCGACTATCCTGAAGATCAGGTAATCAGCAAACGCTGGCTGGGTGCCGGACCTTACCGTGTATGGCAAAACCGTATTCACGGAACGCAATACGATGTATGGGAAAACGACTATAACGATCCTATCCCGGGTGAGACTTTCACATATCCCGAATTCAAAGGATACTTTGGTGATGTTTCCTGGATGAATATCCAAACGAAAGAAGGCACTATCAGCCTGACAAACGAAACTCCCGACGCATATATCGGAGTATATCAGCCTCGTGATGGCCGCGACCGTTTGCTTTATACTCTTCCCGAAAGCGGAATCTCTGTCCTGAACGTGATTCCTCCGGTACGTAATAAAGTAAACTCCACCGATTTGTGTGGTCCCTCTTCACAACCGAAATGGGTAAATGGTCCACAAACCGGACGAGTCATTTTCCGGTTTATGTAAATGAATCATATAAAGGTATCCACATTGCGTTGGATACCTTTTTTATTTGGCCTTCTCACCGATTTTCAAGGAAAAAGGCTATAAGTGGGGAATAATCATTATTTTTGTTTCGTTTTATACATTCAGATTAATGAATTCTTTCCTATGTACACAATACTAATTATAGAAGATGAACCCCGGGTTGCAAGTTTGCTGATGAACGGACTGGAGGAAAATGGCTATCAGACAATGGTGGCTTATGACGGACTGATGGGATTACGGCTTTTTCAAACGCATACATTTGATCTGGTTATATCCGACATCGTTCTGCCTAAGATGGACGGATTTGAACTGGCGAAAGAAATTCGCAAAACCAATCCCAATATTCCTATATTGATGTTGACGGCATTAGGATCGACGAATGATAAACTGGACGGCTTCGATGCCGGTGCAGACGATTACATGGTGAAACCTTTTGATTTCAGAGAGTTAAATGCCAGAATCAAAGTGCTGTTGAAACGTGTGACAGGTAATGCGCAGGAATTACCGCAGGAACTTGTCTATGCAGATTTGCGTATTGATCTTCAACGAAAAGATGTAGAACGGAATGGTATATCCATTAAACTTTCTCCTAAAGAATACAACCTGTTGTTATATATGGTAGAAAATGCCGAAAGAGTATTGAGCAGGGTTGAAATAGCGGAGAAAGTATGGAACACCCATTTTGATACAGGAACGAATTTCATAGATGTATATATCAACTATCTTCGCAAAAAGATAGACCGGGATTTTGAACCGAAACTTATTCATACCAAAGCCGGAATGGGTTTCATACTGACTGATAAAATATGAAGATCAGGACAACGTTGACTCTACAATATGCAGGGCTTACAGCTGCGGTATTCTTCGTATTTGTGATGGCTGTCTACTATGTAAGTGAACATTCGCGTAGCAATGCTTTCTTTCGTAATCTTCAAAGTGAAGCTATAACCAAAGCACATTTATTCCTTAAGGATCAAGTAGATGCCAAAACCATGCAGTCTATTTACCTGAATAATCAGAAGTTTATTAATGAAGTAGAGGTTGCTGTCTATACAACAGATTTTAAAATATTATATCACGATGCTCTGCAAAACGATATTGTTAAAGAAACGCCGGAGATGATAAAACGTATCCTGAAGCGAAAGAATATCAATTTCTATGTGGACGAATATCAGGCTATAGGACTGGTGTATCCGTTTGAGGGCAAAGACTATGTGGTTACCGCCGCAGCCTACGACGGTTACGGATACGCCAACCGAGATGCGCTAAGAAATATGCTTATTCTCCTATTTATCGGTGGATTGAGCGTATTAGTGGTTGTGGGGTATATCCTTTCTCGAAGCACTTTAAAACCGATACGTAATATAGTGAAAGAAGCGGAGAAAATCACAGCATCGCATATTGATAAAAGATTACCCGTAAAAAATGAACAGGATGAACTGGGAGAATTGAGTACGACATTCAATGCATTGTTGGAACGCCTGGAAAAGTCTTTCAATTCACAAAAGATGTTCGTCAGTAATGTATCTCATGAATTGCGTACCCCCATGCAGCTCTTACAGCCGAATTGGATTTAGCTTTATTGAAAGAACGGAGCTCCGAACAATATCAGATGGCTATCGGCAATGCACTGCAAGATTCGCGTCGGATTGTTAATCTGATCGACGGATTATTGAATCTGGCAAAAGCTGACTATCAGTCGGAACAGATAACTATGGAAGAAGTCCGTCTGGACGAACTGTTGCTGGACGCCAGAGAGCTGGTACTAAAAGCTCATCCGGATTATCACATCGAATTAGTATTTGAGCAGGAAGCCGAAGAAGATAATGTGCTGACAATAATCGGAAACAGCTATTTACTGACCACCGCTTTTGTGAATCTGATAGAAAATAACTGCAAGTACTCTTCCAACCGGCTTCATCAGTCCTGATCGCCTATTGGGAGCAATGGGCAATCATTCGTTTGTCTGATAACGGTGTAGGTATGTCTGATACGGATAAAGAAAACCTGTTTAAACTGTTTTATCGTGGAGAGAACAAACATATTGCTCCTGGAAATGGTATAGGCATGGCCTTGACACAGAAGATTATCCACCTTCACAAAGGCGAACTGACCGTATCTTCCCATAAGGATGAGGCACTACTTTTGTGGTGAAACTTCCGCATATTTAAGAAATTCTAATAGCTTTCTAATACCACTCTAATCATTCTCTAACAGCTTCCCGGTGAAGTCTTCCTTACTTTTGCATCGAATTAACAAATGCAGTTAGTAACTTAAAAAAAATTAGAGAGTATGGTATGGAAGAAAAAACTGCGTTCATCACAGTACATATTCAATTCAGAGAAGTATTTTTGGTTGCCACACAACCCGGTAAGTCAATCTATTCATACTTACAGACAACAAAGCTTGGATTAACGTTGGGAGAAGTGCAGGAGCGACAATCCGTTTATGGAAGAAACAAAGTGGTGCATGAACAGAAAAAGAATCCGTTTATCCTGTTTATCAAAACGTTTATCAATCCTTTCATTGGCGTTCTGACCGGGCTCGCCATTATATCCTTATTTTTGGATGTATTGATGGCCGATCCCGGAGAGCAGGAATGGACGGGAGTCATCATCATCTCATCCATGGTGCTGTTCAGTGCTATCCTGCGTTTTTGGCAGGAATGGCGAGCAAGTGAGGCTACGGATTCTTTAATGAAAATGGTAAAAAACACATGTCTTGCCAAACGTGCGGGAGAGCATGAAGAAGAGATCGAAATTACGGAACTCGTTCCGGGAGATATCGTGTATTTGGCAGCCGGGGACATGGTTCCTGCTGATATTCGGATCATCGATTCGAAAGACCTGTTCATCAGTCAGGCTTCATTGACAGGAGAGTCCGAACCGATAGAAAAGTTTCCGGAGGTACGGGGACAACAGTTTCGGAAAGGAAGTGTCATCGAATTGGACAATATTTGCTATATGGGTTCCAATGTGATAAGTGGTGCGGCAAAAGGAATCGTTTTTGAAACGGGGAACAAAACCTATCTGGGTACTATTGCAAAGAGCCTGGTCGGGCATCGTGCCACTACAGCTTTTGACAAAGGCATTAGCAAGGTTAGCTTCTTATTGATTCGTTTCATGCTGGTTATGGTTCCATTTGTGTTTTTCGTAAATGCTTTACGAAAGGGGATTGGTTTGAAGCTTTCATATTCGCCATATCCGTTGCGGTTGGCCTTACTCCAGAAATGTTACCGATGATTGTGACTGCCAACCTTTCTAAAGGAGCGATAGCCATGTCTAAAAAGAAAACAATCGTAAAGAATCTCAATGCCATTCAGAATTTTGGAGCGATGGACATACTCTGCACTGACAAAACCGGTACATTGACCTGCGATAAAATCGTATTGGAGAAATATATCAATGCAGATGGCAGTGACGATAACAGTAAACGTATTCTTCGTCATGCTTACTTTAACAGTTATTTCCAAACCGGTTTAAGGAACCTGATGGATAAAGCGATTCTTTCTCATGTAAGAGATTTGAGTCTGGAACATTTGAAGGATGACTACACTAAAGTGGACGAAATACCTTTCGACTTTACGCGCAGAAGAATGTCTGTTGTAATAGAAGACAGGCAGGGAAAGCGGCAAATCATCACCAAAGGAGCAGTAGAAGAGGTTCTCGATGTCTGTTCCTATGCCGAGTTCAACGGGCAGATTCATCCTTGACTGATGCCTTGAAAATCAAAGCACAGATGATTAGTGAAGAAATGAATCAGCAGGGAATGAGAGTATTGGCAGTTTCCCAGAAAAGTTTTATCGAGAAAGATTGTAATTTTGCCATTGAAGATGAAAAAGAAATGGTACTGATCGGGTATCTTGCTTTTCTTGATCCTCCGAAACCTTCTGCTGCCGAAGCCATTGAACAGTTATATGCGCATGGAGTAGCAGTGAAAATTCTATCGGGAGATAATGATGTCGTAGTGAAAGCGATTGCCCGACAGGTAGGAATTGATACCAGTCATTTTCTTACTGGGATAGAAATAGAGAATATGGACGAAACAACATTGAAAGAAGCGGTAAAGGATACCACTTTATTCTCAAAACTGACTCCATTACAAAAGACGCAAATCATCTCTCTGTTGCAGGAGCAAGGCAATACGGTAGGATTCTTGGGAGATGGAATCAATGATGCAGGTGCATTGCGTCAGTCGGACATTGGTATATCAGTCGATTCTGCTGTGGATATAGCCAAAGAAAGCGCAGATATTATCTTGTTGGAAAAAGATTTGATGGTATTGGAAGACGGAGTGCTCGAAGGAAGAAAGACATTCGGCAATATCAATAAGTACATAAAGATGACTGCCAGTTCCAATTTTGGGAATATGTTCAGTGTGATGTTTGCCAGTGCATTCCTGCCGTTTCTGCCATGATGCCGATACATCTATTGATCCAGAACCTGTTGTATGACATATCGCAGACCACCATTCCTTTTGACCGTATGGACCCGGAGTTCCTAAAGAAACCCCGTAAATGGGATGCGTCCGATCTAAGTCGTTTTATGATTTATGTAGGTCCCATCAGTTCTATCTTTGATATTATCACGTATCTGGTCATGTGGTACGTATTTAGCTGCAACAGCCCCGAACATCAGACACTGTTTCAGACCGGATGGTTTGTGGAAGGTTTGTTATCACAGACATTGATTGTCCACATGATACGTACCCGCAAGATACCGTTCATACAAAGCCGTGCCACATGGCCTGTGATGGGACTGACCTTCTTAATCATGGCAATAGGTATTCTTATTCCTTTCACCGCTTTCGGGCGTTCCATCGGATTGACAGCTCTTCCTTTGAGCTATTTCCCCTGGCTGGTTGGGATTTTGCTCTCTTATTGCATTTTGACGCAGATCGTGAAGAATTGGTATATTAAGAAGTTTGTGCGCTGGTTATAATCCACAGTATCATATTTTATTCAGAAATCATTAAGCGATAAATATCTAATATTTTCTTATATAGAATATTCTAACCTACAAAAAAGAACAAGGTTGATACTTACTTGTCTTTTTGTAGCTCTCTCATTAATTCATCTACAATATATGCATCGCTCATGAGATATAGATCTCCAAGTCGGTGGACAATGCGCTGGTAGCTTTCGCTATTATAAAATATATCAAGTGCCTGTAGACTGGAAATATGCAGACGGGTAGCAAGAAGTTCTACAATGCTGTAATATTTGCCTTGCATTACAATATCAGCATTGGGGATTTCTTTTGAGAGAGATGGGAAAGGCAAAAGTATAGCATCCACAAAATGTAAGTGTTCGTCAATTACTTTTTGGTTCGTAATACAAATTTGATTGTTAGGCTCTTGATGAATCAAACGTGACAACGCTTCTTCACGAGTGTAATCACCACGCATATAAAGGTCAATAGTACGTATCACACGGTCATCTGCTATACCGCCTTCTATTATGTCATAATCCTGCCATATAACATTCCCTTGTCGACATGCTACAACAAAATCCAGCCAATGTGCATCGTAAGTGGTAAAGTGCAAATAATTAAAAGAAGAGTTGCGGCAGGCATCTATATCCAATGAATAAATATTGAGCCACACACTATTTTCATGGCGAATATCAGCTGTGCGAAGAGCCCAACGAACTGCCTGTTCCTTTAAATCAGTAAGATAAAAGCCCACTCCGAAATCAAGATTCGGTCGCATACGCCAGCTAATGGTTGTTCTACACGGTAAGTAGAACCATGATAAACAGTTAACATGACTTATCTCCTTTTTGCTGTGTCGAAACTTGAAAAGGACGATAATCTTCCGGTAACCATTGTGGATCACGATGATAGATATATTCTAATAAAGAATCTACTATGTAGGCTTTGCCTTGGGTATGCAAAGTATCATAAAAAGCATTTATATAGCCGTCTATAGCACCTAATTCTTTTAGTTTATTATATACATCCGCACTATAGCTCCTAACCGTTCAGCTGTATTCTCTATACAATAGATAATAAACTCTAATTGTTTTTCTTTGAGGGTCATATTATTTTCTCCTTTCTTATCTTAATCCATTAGCGAAAAAGATTAATATTAGCAAAGATAGAAAAGTTCCTTCTTTCTTCCAATTAATTAGTATAGTATATCACGTTTCCTTATGGAATATTAAATCAAAATCAATATACTTCCATTATAGCTTTATAGCTTTTTCTTCTTTCACCAACTTCCTCCATCTTTGAAATGCCCTCATCAGCGTTTCTTCCTGTACCAGTCCTACCATTTCGTAGTGCTCTACGAATTGTTCTATTGACTTTTTAAACATCACTCCTTTATTGAACTTATTTTCCAATAGAAAGGAGTATAATTCCGCTTTCATCTCCGTTTCTATTTCCTTTTCTATAATCAATGCACTATCGTTTCCGATATAGTTATAGACTTCCGGATTCTTCCATTACGCGGTTTGGGCAGTACAAAGCAAATATTTCCAATTTCTTTCCATGAAGTATTTTGCGGATGAGGGACAGATAGTTGATGAAGGAAGTGATAAACTGGAGTAATGTGGGAGAGATGGATAGGGATAAGTCGTTTGGAAGAAGAAGGAGAGGAGGAATGAGACTGGTTCTCTGGATCGGGTTCTAAACTTTGTCGATATCGGACATACATATATCCAGCCAAATATGGCTTGATATTAATTGTAACTGTAACCATGGGATTTTTTTAAGTTTGTAATAAAAAAGTATGTATATACAGCCCCTTAGACTGTGAATTCCGTTTGGTTTATTGAGAATATTCCCATGGTTATCGGGACGGAATTCTTCTTTTTATAATAAATTGATATACAGTGTATTATAGATACTGTTTTTTGGTTTAAAACCAAGGAGCCGTTCCTTTTAAAGGAACGACCTGTTTCTCACCGAGGAACGCCTTGTTCCTTTTAAAGAAACGGATGGTTCCTTAAAATCCGGGAACAAAACTAGCTGTAATATTCTGATTTTTCAAAACGCATAATTGAAGTACCACAAGTAATATGTAAATATAAATAACCACCCTTACACATCGTTTGTTTTGCGCGTGTATAAACGTTTAGTATGTCACAAAAGATAATTGAATAAGTTGGATAATAATTTAACAATGTTTATCCGATAAGTCCTTTTTATAGTTATCTAACCCTCATTTTAGTGATTTATAGAACTATTTTGGACGAAACTTCGGAATCAATGTGCAATTTCAGAACGTTTTACTTTAATATATATTTATTTTGTAATTTCGCATCCGATAATCATTTATTAACGCAAGCAAAAGCAAAATATTCAATATACGCATCTGATGAAAATACAATATATAGCAATTCTACTTTTGATATGTTGGGGAAGCATTTTAAAATGTTCGGCCCAAAAGGTAGCAGTAAAAACAAACCTGTTCTACGGTGCATATTCAGGTACTCCTAACTTGGGAGTAGAGTGGGGACTTTCTCCACGCACTACAATAGAACTTGGCGCCGGACTTAACTGGTTTACACCCAATAAAGCATCTTCAAATAAAAAACTGGTGCACTGGCTCGGTACAATGGAATATCGTTATTGGACATGTGAAAGATTTAGCGGACATTTTTGGGGGATACACATAATAGGAACACAATATAACATAGCCGGTCATCACTTGCCACTTTTATTCGGGGATAATTCCAGCCATTACCGATATGAAGGATGGGGAGCAGGAGGAGGCATCTCGTATGGTTATCACTTCCTTCTTAGTAATCGTTGGAGCCTTGAAGCAAATATAGGTGTAGGATATGTGCGGCTACATTATGACAAGTTCCGGTGTAAGACTTGTGGTGAAAAGGTCGGAACAGAAAACCGCAATTATTTTGGACCAACTAAAGCTGCAATCTCACTTATATTTCTTATAAAATAATACAACCATGACAAAATTAAGATCATTCCTATACCTGTTAATCATATTCCTGACCATTTCTTCTTTATCATACGGAGAAGAAAATCCCAAGAAATGGTATACAGGAATTATACAGCCAACAGCTCTTGAACTACAGCAAGCGGGAGATTCATTGCATATTCAAATACTTACAACTTTGATAATATACAAGTCAGCTCCAATCATTCTATAGAACTGATACCAGTATTGATTGCTGCAAACCATCAGATGGAATTGCCGGAAATATCCATTAAAGGTCGTAAGAACTATCAGAATCTGAAACGTAAACTTGCTTTGATGAATACGCAGGAACGTGCTTTTTACCAGTCAGAAGCTCCATACTCCATATTAAAAGGGTATGGAATGACTGGAAAAGAACAGATTCGGTACTCGTTGATAATTCCATTCGAGCCATGGATGAAGGATGCATATCTGAATGTAAAGAAAGAAGTGATGGGCTGTTGCAGGCCAGGCAGGTTACTATCAGCTATTCCTCTTTTTAGTGCTGTTTACTTTGGAGAAACTTCCCGTCCCTTATCAAATCACTCCACATATTAGTTACGTACAGCCAAAAGTTGAACCAGTCAAAAGTCGTGAGATGTCATGTGAAGCATTTCTGGACTTTGTCGTATCAAAAACCGATATTAAACCGGACTATATGAATAATCCGACTGAACTAAAAAAGATATCCTCCATGCTTGCCGAAGTGAAAAATGATACAGCCATTACCATTCGTGGAATATCAGTCATTGGTTATGCTTCACCGGAGGGTGCTGTCCTTTTTAACAAACAGCTTTCCGAAGGACGTGCAAAGGCACTTGTTAATTACCTTCTCCCTCGTTTCCCTTTCTCTAAAGAATTATACAAGGTGGAATATGGTGGCGAAAACTGGGAAGGACTACGTAAAATGGTTGCAGGGTCTGACATGGCAGAAAAGGATGGAATTCTTCATATTATAGATCACATACCAGTTGAAATAAACTACCGAACGAATACCAGTCGCAAGAAATCGTTGATGTTATATAAACAGGGCAATCCTTATCGGTTTATGTTGCGTGAGTATTACCCACATCTGCGTAAAGCGATCTGTAAAATAGAGTACGATGTTCAGAATTTTAATATAGAACAGGCAAAAGTGCTGATTCATAGTCGGCCACAAAATTTGAGCCTGAATGAAATTTATTTGGTCGCTCTAACTTACAAAAATGGTTCACCGGAGTTTATCGAATTATTTGAAACAGCCGTTAGCGTCTTTCCTGATGATAAGATTGCCAATCTGAATGCCGCTTCGGCTGCACTTTCACGTAAAGACACTCTTTTGGCAGAAAAATATTTAAAGAAAGCAGAGACTTCCACACCGGAATACGAAAATGCCGTGGGAGTATTACATCTGCTAAGAGGTGACTATGAACAAGCAAAGTTACATCTAAATAAGGCTGCTGAATCCGGATTGAAACAAGCAAATCTCAATCTGGAGGAATTAGCCAAAAAAGAAGAGAATATCGAATTGATGAGTAAACTAGATTATTGATTTTTTATATATTATAATTATCTTTTTATTTACAACATTTAAACATTTAACAATGATGAAAACAAGAAGTTTTCTATTATCTACATTGGCAGTTTTTATATTTGCCGGCTGTAGTAGTGAAGATGCCCGGGAAGGAATATTCCGGGTGGTGAACTGGATGGCAAAGCGTATCTGTCGCTTTCGCTGCAAAGTCACACAGCTACTTCAAGAGCAGCGAATGTAGAAGAAAAACCGGGAAGTTCTGGGGAAAGTAAAGCAAAAGCCGTCAAAGTTTTATTATTTGACGAGGATGATGTGTGCCTTGATGTGGCTGATTTTGATGGTTTGACCGTTGGGAATAGCGGAGGAGAATCCGGTGGAACAGGGACCCCGGAAGCTGTAGCTAGCGATGCAAAATTAGTACCAGAGAAAACAAAAAAAGTATTTGTGGTTATCAATCCTTACACCGACGGGTGGGATTTAACTTCAGAAACTGTAAAAGGTAAACCTTGGTCTGCAATTAACACTGCTATTGAGGCAGCTATTGCCAACATCGCTGCCAATGAAAATTTCATGATGGCGAGTGCAGGCGAAGGAGCTGGCATAGAAGGGGCATTGACGGGAGTAAAGGTACATAAGCCGACTGCATATACCAGTGAGGCCATCAATCAGGCAAAAACGGACGCACAGAGCGATCCAGCTAAAATCTCTGTGGATCGATTGAGCGCAAAAGTAGAGCTTGCAGTTAAGGAGTCTTTTTCTACAAAACCTGACGGTGCTACATTTGCTTTCAGTGGTTGGGAATTAAGCGTTACCAATAAGAGTGTGAAACTGTATAGTGAACGTATCACTTACGATAATGCCACGATTGGAGCAGTTTATCGTCGGGATAAAAACTACTTGTCTGACGAGCAACCTGATGTATCAAATGAGAGTACTATGGAAGCGAATATGGATGCAGCTTTCAATTATCTAAAAAATATAGACAGCGAAAGTGAGGAGATGCCTGCTGTTGCACAGAGTAAGGGAACAAGTCTGTATTGTCTTGAAAATACAATGGAAGCTAAGGCACAGCAATTAGGATTCACCACCAAGGTGGTAGTAAAGGCTAAGTACACTCCCTATGGTTTGAACGAAAATAGTAGTTATTTCTCTTGGAAAGGAAACTATTATACATTAGACCAGCTTAAAACTGAATATTTTAAAACATAGTGATGGTTCCGGGCTAAAAGTAGACCTACCCATATTCTTAAAGAAAGCGGGAATTATGACACAGGAGCAATTCGATGGTGATCAAGATACAAAAAATTCTGTAGTCGCTAGTCTTTCGGAAGGTGCTACAGCTACTCAATTAAATGCAAAAACTGGTATTATCGGACGCTTCTGTGCCGTACGTTATTATCATGAATCCGTATGTTACTATGACGTCCTGATCCGTCACGATCAGAATGTAACTGAAAAGATGCTTTAGGCCGATACGGAGTAGTGCGTAACAACTGGTATCACCTTGAACTTCAAAGCGTGAGCGGCCCCGGAACACCGTGGATTCCCGATCCGTCTGATCCTGACAATCCTACACCTCCGGGTACCGATGATGATGAAGCAGATGCATATATTTCTGTAAAAATCACTATCAATCCATGGACTTATTGGACACAAGGTGTTGATTTGCATTGATAAATGGGAATTAAAAGACACATAAAGAAATACAAAATAATCCTTGCCGCTTTTATAGTGGCAGGGATTACCGGTTGCGATGTCCTTCATGACGACCTTGATCAATGTGACCTCTTTCTAAAATTCCGATATGACTATAATATGGCAAATGAAGATTGGTTCGCCGAACAGGTGGAAGAAGTAAAGGTTTTCGTGTTCGATACGCAAGGAAAATATATACAGACACTTACTGATAATGGCCATTCGCTAAAAAGTCCGGACTATCGTATGCTGATACCCTATCGTTTGAAAGGCTGTACAGCTGTTGTATGGGCTGGAAAAACGGATAAATTCTATCAGCTTCCGACAATGGATACAGGTGATCCAATAAATAAATTAACGCTGAAATATGAGCCGGAAAACAACATAAGTAACAACCATCTTGATGCATTATGGCATAGCGGTCCTCTATTAATGTTTTCTTCGGAAAATATCAGTAATACAGAAAATGTCAGCTTGGTGCGCAATACTAATGATATAACGATAGGCATTACGCGAGGAAATAATCCGGTGGATGCTTCAAAATATGACATAACAACTAATAACTGCAAACAATTTTTATGACTATAAAAATAATGTAGGTGAGAGCAGCAAGAATATAATTTACCATCCTTGTTCAGTTGAAGAGGAAGACAGTAAGACCGCCCTACAAACCCGCCTCCATACTCTTAGATTTATTAAGGATGCTGATACGACTTTTTCTATCACCGAAAAAGCGTCAGGAAAAACAATAGACATCGGAGGAAAAACAACTATAAACCTTATTGACTACCTGTTGATGAGCAAACCGAAAATGATGGGCG
>ENA-OQIG01000211-OQIG01000211.1-human-gut-metagenome-genome-assembly--contig:-NODE-211-length-33782-cov-4.646680_pt1 | contig 33782 bp, 37 predicted proteins | sample MGYA00242576_ERZ504741 | MGnify/ENA primary metagenome ERZ504741 (study PRJEB26092, sample SAMD00036436) | human gut metagenome | host: Homo sapiens | study: EMG produced TPA metagenomics assembly of... | reverse complement strand
GAAAAACATGGACGTGAACAAGTCACAGCCAAATAAATAAGAAAAGAATTGGTGAGGGGTTCAAAGCTAACCAAGGAAGAATGGCGCAGGCAGTACTTAGGATACGGCAAGTCATGATGACTATGATTAGTACTGAAAATTTTCACCAAGAATCAGATAAAAGGGGACAGGGAGCCCCATCTGAGACTCTTTTCTTATAACTTACCAAACACTCGTTAGTGTCAACAGAGAGTGGCATCGAGCTTAAATAATGATATCCTGTGAGATTCATTTAAGACATTCGCCCAGTGAGGCAACACATCATAAGTCCTTGGTAGCTCCTGGGACTTATTTGTTAATTGAAATAAGAAAAGAGAAAGGCTTTGAACGCCAGCTTTGGTGGTTCATTGTATCAGTGATATGACAACAGAAAATCATAAATTATGGGGCGGGCGTTTTGAAGCTGGTCTTGAAAAATGGGTTGAAGAATTTGGGGCATCCATTTCTTTTGACCAAAAAATGGCAGAGTTTGACTTGAAAGGCTCAATTGCACATGTGATCATGCTTGGTGAAACAGGCATTATCACAAAAGATGAAGCCAATCAAATCAAAGCTGGTCTTGAAGAATTGCTAGCTGAATACAAGGATGGCAAAATCGAATTTGACGTGTCAAACGAAGACATTCATATGAATATGGAAAGTCTTTTGACCGTTAAAATTGGTCCAGTTGCTGGGAAATTGCACACAGCGCGTTCACGTAATGACCAAGTTGCAACTGACATGCACTTGTATTTGAAAGCCAAGCTTGGCGAAGTCATTGCTAAACTTGCGAACTTGCGTAAAACTCTTGTTAGTTTGGCTGATGAGCATGTTTATACCATCATGCCAGGTTACACGCATTTGCAACACGCACAGCCAATTTCATTTGGGCATCACTTGATGGCTTACTATAACATGTTTACGCGTGATAGTGAACGTTTTGAATTTAACATCAAGCATGCGGATATATCACCACTTGGTGCAGCTGCTCTTGCTGGAACAACTTTTCCGATTGACCGTGAAATGACAGCGGAGCTCATGGGTTTTGCTAAACCATACAGCAACTCTCTTGATGCTGTGTCTGACCGTGATTTTATCTTGGAATTTTTGGCAAACAGTTCGATTTTGATGATGCACATGAGCCGTATTTGTGAAGAAATCATTAGCTGGTGTTCAAATGAGTTTAAGTTTGTGACGCTTTCTGATACGTTCTCAACAGGGTCATCTATCATGCCACAAAAGAAAAATCCTGATATGGCGGAATTGATTCGTGGAAAATCAGGTCGTGTTTATGGCAATCTCTTTGGTCTTTTGACAGTCATGAAATCTTTACCACTTGCCTACAACAAAGATTTACAAGAAGATAAAGAAGGAATGTTTGACACTGTTGAAACCATCACGGTAGCTATCGATATTTTAGCTGGTATGCTCAAAACAATGACTGTGAATAAAGCACACATGGCTGAATCAACTGAAAAAGACTTTTCAAATGCGACTGAATTGGCTGACTATCTTGCTAGCAAGGGGCTTCCTTTCCGTCAAGCTCACGAAATTGTAGGTAAATTAGTCCTCGAATGCACGAAAGCTGGTTATTATTTGCAAGATGTGCCATTTGAACATTACCAAGAAATTTCTGATTTGATTGAAGAAGATATCTATGAAACTCTCAAATCTCATACGGCAGTTGAGCGTCGTCATTCTCTTGGTGGAACAGGATTTGACCAAGTCAAATGGCAAATTAAATTAGCCAATGAAGCCTTGCAAAACTTAGATTAATAGACACTTAGGCTTTTCAAGATTTTTAAGCGTATTTTCCAATAAAAATATTTTAAAGATAATGAGCCCAAACTCCTTAGAGGTTAGGGCTTTTTTGAATTTTATGGTATAATAAAAATAATTTAGAATGGAGTCGTACGTTGAAGAAAACCTATCGTATCAAAAGTGACAAAGATTTTCAGGCGATTTTTAGCAAAGGTACAAGTGTTGCTAACCGAAAATTTGTCCTTTATCATTTAGAAAAAAATCAGAGCCACTATCGAGTAGGGCTTTCTGTGAGCAAAAAACTTGGTAATGCGGTCACTCGCAATAGTATTAAGCGAAAAATTCGTCACGTTATCATGGAACTATCACCAAATTTGCTTAATCAGGACTTTGTCATCATTGCGCGTAAAGGTGTCGAGGAACTTGATTACCATGAAGTGAAGAAAAATTTATTACATGTGTTAAAACTTGCTAATTTATATCAGGAAGGTCTCAATAGTGAAAAGAAAGATTAAATTATTAGGATTAAGTAGTCTTACTTTAATGCTTTTGGCTGCTTGTGGGCGCAGCGAAGTAACCGCTTCATCAACTAACGGTTGGGAACAAATTGTTTACTGCTTTGCCAAAGCTATTCAATGGCTTTCAATTAATGGTCGTATTGGTGTGGGTATTGTTCTCTTTACCATCATTATTCGTGCCATTATGATGCCACTTTACAACATGCAAATCAAATCAGGTCAAAAGATGCAAGATTTGCAGCCAGAGCTTAAAAAATTACAAGAAAAATATCCTGGCCGTGATACAGACAGCCGCATGAAATTGACTGAAGAAAGCCAAGCACTTTATAAAGAATATGGTGTTAACCCATATGCGACAATGCTTCCATTGGTTGTGCAATTGCCAATTTTGATGGCTTTGTACCAAGCATTGACTCGTGTTGCTTTCTTGAAAACAGGAACTTTCTTGTGGATTGAATTGTCGCAACCAGATCCATATTATATCTTGCCTGTTTTGGCAGCTCTATTTACATTCCTTTCAACTTGGTTGACTAATAAAGCTGCGCGTGAGAAAAATTTCGCGATGACGCTTATGACCTACGTGATGCCAATCATTATCTTCTTCTTTGGTTTCCGTTTGGCGTCAGGGGTTGTGCTTTATTGGACAGTATCAAATGCCTTCCAAGTGTTCCAAATCCTTTTGTTAAATAATCCATTTAAGATTATTGCAGAACGTGAAGCTAAGGAACGTGCTGAAAAAGAACATGCGGCTAAGATTCGTCGTGCTAAAAAGAAAGCGCAAAAGAGAAGAAAGTAAGAGGATAAAACTATGGTAATATTCACAGGTCGAACTGTTGAAGATGCTATTGAAAAGGGCTTGAAAGAGTTAAATTTGTCACGTCTTAAAGCCCATATTAAGGTTGTTTCTCGTGAGAAAAAAGGTTTCTTTGGCTTTGGTAAGAAACCAGCTCAAGTAGATATTGAAGGGATTAATGAAGTCACTGCTCACCGTGCTAACCAAAAAGCAGTTAAAGGTGTGCCAGAAGAAGTTAATCAAAAAAATGAGCCTGTATCATCAAAATTTGAAGATACTATGGAGCTTCGTAAAGTAGCCAGCATCATTAAAAAAATGGAAGAACGTGGAGAAGTCATCGATGATTCTGTCAAGGAAGACATCGTCATGCACAAGAAAAAAACACAAACCATTCTTGAAGAATCTGGACATACAGAAGTTTTAGAAGCGCTCGGAAAAACAGACGATGTTAACGAAGCAGTTGTAGAGCCAAAAGAAGTTTCAGACACACCAAAACCTGTTAACACAGACCAAAGTTTTGAAGAATTTGTGGCCAGCGAATTTCCAGCTCAACGTGAATTAAGCAAAGATATCGAAAAAGCGACAGAAGAAGTAGCTGATTATGTTAAAAAAATCATCTACGAAATGGATGTTGAGGCGACTGTGGAAACAAGCCACAATCGCCGTCAAATCAATTTGCAAATCGAAACACCAGAGGCTGGTCGTGTGATTGGCTATCACGGAAAAGTGTTGAAATCACTCCAATTGCTTTCACAAAATTTCCTACATGACCGTTATTCAAAGAATTTCTCTGTGATTTTGAATGTTCATGATTACGTGGAACACCGTACAGAGACATTGATTGAATTTACCCGCAAAGCCGCAAGCCGTGTGCTTGAAACTGGTAAAGATTATGTCATGGATCCAATGAGTAATAGTGAACGCAAAATTGTTCATAAAACTATCACAAGTATTGAAGGCGTTGATAGTTATTCTGAAGGTAACGACCCAAATCGTTACGTGGTCGTAACACCTGTTCAATAAGACTTAAAAGCATTCGGGCTTTTTTTAATACCATTTACGCTTATTTTTGACCGCTTACCGAAAAAGGCTTTATTTCAAGCCTTTTTTTGATAAAATAATGTCAAAAGGGAGGGTTAATTATGCTTATTAGAACAAAAGATTTAATCAAAACCTTTGGAGATAAAACGGTGATTGACCACTTAAATTTAGAAGTGGAAGAAGGGAAATTGCTAGCTTATATTGGGACAAATGGCGCTGGAAAATCAATAACCATGAAAATGCTGACGGGGCTCTTAAAACCAACATCAGGTGAGATTGAATTGGCAGCAGATTTGAAAATTGGAATGGTTTTTCAAGAGAGTGTGCTTGATGAGGAATTGAGTGTTTTAGATAATCTGAAAAGTCGCCAAGCACTTTATCGTAAACAAGATAAAGCTTGGTTAGAAAAACTTATTCGATTGACAGGTTTACAGGATTTTCTTAATCAAACTTATGGCACTTTGTCTGGTGGACAACGTCGTCGTGTTGATATCATTCGTGCACTTTTGAATAAGCCAAATTTGCTTTTCTTAGATGAGCCAACGACAGGACTTGATATTCAGACACGTCGGGCTATTTGGGAGATTTTACGCCGTTTACAGCATGAAGAAAACTTGACTATCTTTTTGACCACTCATTACCTTGAAGAGGCTGAAAATGCTGATATGACCTATATTATTGATCACGGGAAGGTTTTAGCCAAAGGTTCTGCTAAGGAACTGAAAGAAAGATATTCAAAACCATATTTGTTAATTGAAACGGATAATATCACGGCTTTTTCAGATATTGATTACAAGCTTTTAGAAAACGGTCAGTTAAAAATGTTTGTGGATGATTCGGCTAATGCTTTAGCCATTTTATCTGATAAGCGAGACGTAATTAGTGATTTTGACTATATGAAAGCCAATATTAATGATGTCTTTTTGAGCATTACGGGAAGGGAGATGGCTTAAATGTGGGCGATGACCAAACGCAATTTAAAACTCTATTTTTCAAATAAAGCAAGTGTCTTTTTCTCACTTTTGGGAGCTTTGATTGCATTTATTCTTTATGTTGTTTTTTTACAAAAGAACATGCAAGATTCCTTTACTGGCACACCAAATCTTGAAGAATTACTCGATAATTGGGTGCTTGGTGGGACGCTAGCGGTAACGAGTATTACAACAACGTGGACTGGTATTTCTCGCTTGGTTCAAGATAAGGTCAGTCATAAGTTAGAAGATTTTTTACTGACAGATATTTCACAATTAAAACTTTATCTTGGCTACCTCATTTCATCTAGTGTGATTGGTTTTATTATGCAGCTAGTCATGTTGGTTACCATGCAGCTTTATTTCTACTGGCAAGATAGCATTGATTTTGGTTTTAACCATTTACCTCAAATGCTTTTAATAATGCTTTTAAGTTCAATCATGGGAGCTGGTTCTGCTCTCCTTGTTTTGCAATTTGTTAAAACACTAACAACAAATGAAGCTTTATCGACTATTGTAGGAACAGTTTCAGGATTTCTTGTTGGAGTTTACATGCCAATTGGGGCGTTGCCTGATTTTGCACAAAAAGTGGTTAAATTAACGCCAGCAGCTTACGTATCAGCAGCTTATCGTCAGCTTTTGATTGCAAAAGATGCTGTTAACACGGATGCAAAAGAATTTTTAGGGATTGGGTTGAAATTAAAAAGCTTAACAACCTTAAATCAAGAAATACTTTTAGTGAGTCTTGTTATTTGTGGCATCGTCGTTCTTCTGGCACTAAGCTTGTATCTTGAGCGATTTTCATTGACTAAACGTAAATAAGAGGAGTTGAAGGGTGCATTACCAGTTTGAAGAGGATAGCAGTTTACCAAAAGAGACTATTGAAATTTTGGTACGAAGTAGAAAATACGACCAAGCTGTCCAATATGTTTTAGATTATTTAGCGAAATTTGAGCAGGGCAGGGTGGAGATTTTGCCAGTAAAAACAGCTGTTCGTACAGAGTTATTACGCGTGTCAGATTTGATTCTTGTGGATGTTGATGGGACTTCTTTGATTTTGGAGACGACCAATGGAAGACTTATCACTACGGGTCGCTTGTACAAGTTTCGTGAGCATCTAGCTAATCCAGACTTTGTACAGGTCTCAAAGCATGCTCTGATTAATATTAATCATTTAAAATCTTTGGAGAATAGTTTCTCAGGAAATATGTTGGCCATGCTTACAAATGACGTGACGACAAATGTTAGCAGACGTTATTTGTCAGATTTGGAAAAAGCTTTGGGATTGTGAGGTGTGATTGATGACTTTTTTGAAACGAGGGATTGTCTATTTTCTAGTTGGTGTTGGCTTTGGAGCCTTCTTTACCTATTCTTTTTATGGCAAAATAATGTGACTACTCAGACGACTCATCAGATTACCAGCGTTGTTTTAGTCAGTGGTTTGATTGGAATTGTTAGTATGATTTTTGAAGTGGATGTTATTCCGATTACTTGGGAAATTCTGATTCACTTTTGTTTAGTTTATGGCTTGAACAGCTGGTTAAATATGTTAATTGGTACCACAACATCCTTTATCTGGTCACTACCATTTTTAGGTGAGTTTTTCCTAACGTATTTGATTATTTGGCTCGTGATTTATATTAGCTTTAATCACCGCATCCAAAATATTAACCAGAAACTACAAGAAAAAACTAAAAAATAAATTTTAACTTATTATTGCCAGGATTCAGGACTTTTTCTTCTATCAGACGCTCAAAAGAAAGTCTTTGAAATTAAACAAAAAGTAGAGCTTGACAGTTAGACGGACTTATTATAAAATAGTATGGTATGTTTAGTAACTGATCAAATATAGCCGGCTAAACGAATACGAAAATCTATTAGGAGGTATTCATCGTGAAACGTACTTATCAACCAAGTAAAATCCGTCGTCAACGTAAACACGGATTCCGTCACCGTATGTCAACTAAAAACGGACGTCGCGTGCTTGCAGCTCGTCGTCGTAAAGGACGTAAAGTTTTATCTGCTTAATGATAGACTATCCGCCAGTGCTCGAGTCTGGCGGACTTTTTTTGCCCAAATTGCTTATCTAAAAGAAGTCATTGGTTAAGCTACTGATAGTATTAAGAAAGCATTTGATAAAAAAATAATTTTTAAACCACGGTTTCATATTGAAATTATGATTTTTTATAAAAATTTTTTTAAGATTTTATGAAAAAGCGGTCAAAAATGTAGTATAATATAGATGAAAGCGGTTTTATAAAAATACATGGGATAAAATAAAGGGAGGTTTTTGGCGATGAAGGAAATTAGCATTTATGTCAGAATTGTTGATTTGATTTTGCTGGTTCTAGTATTTTTAGATAGTGGTGTGAAAAGTGTCTTGATTTTAGCTGCAGTTATTTTCTTTTTATCAGCATTAATGCAGGTCATTATGTCTTATAAACGAGTGAGATTAAATCACCACGTTTAAATGATGAGTTGTCTTTCTTTATTTTTAGGAAGTCTTCTTAGAGCTATTTTTTAGCAAAATGGTTCTGAGAAGACTTTTTTAATTTTCTGCCTTCAGGTCATAAATTTGATATTTTTTGTGGGAATATAATATATTATCTAAAATAAAAGCACTATACTTATGATATAATGGTGTAAGGAGGGTTTTAAAGAGAAACATTTATCGTGTGACTAGCATTCTTTTCGGAATATGAAAAAGAAAAAATTGCCCCATTTTTGAAGTAACAGTTACTGAAAAGAAAAAGTGAATTTAACTACGACTGATTAGGCGTTTTCAATCTGTAGTAGAGGAGATTAGTTCCTTTTTCTGACAGAACTCCTTTTTAAAAACGATTAAAATTGAGGTATTATTATGTGAAAAAAAGTTAGTTGTTTAATTGTTCTCTTATTGGCTCTCTTTGGTTTTCAACAAGGTGTTGATGCGCAAAGCAAATACCACTATAGTCAAGAACTAAATTACTATAATGGTAATACCATGGAACTTCGTAATGGTTCCAATGGAAGTATGTTTAATTGTAATTTTGTCCCTGGAAATGTCGGCTTTAATAACGGTTTGATGAGTCTTAAAATTGACAGTGATGGTCGTGGTGGCTACACTGGGGGCGAATGGCGTAGTAAAGAACGCTTCGGCTATGGTCTTTATCAAGTGAACATGAAACCTATTAAAAATCCAGGTGTCGTTTCTTCATTCTTCACTTATACTGGTCCGAGTGAAGGCAAACCTTGGGATGAAATTGACATTGAATTTTTAGGGAAAGATACAACAAAAGTTCAATTCAACTACTTTACTCATGGTAGAGGTCAAAAAGATGAACACGTGCATCTTCACAATTTAGGATTTGATGCCTCTCAAGGCTTCCATACTTATGGTTTTGATTGGCAAGCTAATCACATTACTTGGTATGTTGATGGAAGAGCTGTTTATACTGCTTACAATGATATTCCTAGCACACCTGGTAAGATTATGATGAATGCTTGGCCAGAAAAAGGCGCAGATGCATGGTTGGCTCCATACAATGGTCAAACTCCTTTGTATGGATACTATGACTGGATTAGCTACGACCAATTTTAATAAAGCTAGACAGTAACCAAATAACAATTTGTTTTTATTTAACTGATTATAACTACACTCCCCAAATAAATCGGTTAAAATCTCTCTCAACAAAATAACTCTTTAAAATTCTTTCTTTTTAAACATTAACGATAAAAGGAGCTGAGCTTGTCTCAGTTCCTTTTTTATGATGAGTAGAATCAATTGATTGGTGGCTTGATAAGCCTGTGTAGGCTCATCTTATAGCAGCTATAAAAGGCGATTTGACGCAGTAATTGCTTTGGCTGAATAAAATATACAATCATTCTTAATGACTCTTATAAGAGATGATTTTGCCTTAGAGAAGGGACTTTTTTTAAAATGAAGCCATAAAAAAACTGGGAACAAGTCCCAGTTTCCTTTATAGGGTAAGAGTGATTTGGTTAGTGTCTTGTAAGAGTTCTTCAGGAAGATAGGCTTGGTCAAGTTCCTTGCCGTTTAGGATAAGTTTTGTAAAGCCTGTTTCCTTGTGGTTTGGATTTTCCACAGTGATGTGAAGTTCTTTGCCACGGAAAATCTTAGTCATGCTGAAGTTATCCCATTCTTTTGGAATGGCTGGTGAGAGTTTTAATCCGCTTAAGTCGGGGCGAAGTCCCAAGATACCTTCCACACAACCAACCATGATAGTTGATGCTGTACCTGTGAGCCAGTGAACGTGTGAACGTCCGAAGTGTGGGCTAGCAGGACCTTCTGTGAATTGGCCATAACAGTAAGGTTCTAGTTGGCGAATCTCTGCACGGTCATTTTGACCAGCTGGGGCATTTTCCATAAAGTAAGTAAAGGCACGTTGACCCTGTCCGCGTAGGGCTTCAGCTAGGATTAACCAGCCTTGTGATTGTGAGAAGATACCTGCATTTTCTTTTGTCCCTTGGTTGTAGATAACGGCAAGGGCCCCGTCGAATGCGTGAGCGTGATATGGTGGGTTCATGAGGATGGCACCATAATCAGTGTTAAGTTGCTCGTAGACATTGTTCATGGCAAGTTCAGCTTGTTCTTTATCAGCAAAGCCACTGATAACAGCCCAACTTTGAGGGTTTAGCCACATGTTAGCTTCGGGGTCATCAGCTGCACCGATACGTTCGCCAGCTTCGGTAAAGCCACGAATGAAGCGGTCATTATCCCAACAGAGGTCTTGAATTTTTTGTCCCATTTTCTCTTGCTCAGAGTCGAGGAAAGTAAGGTAGTCAGTATCTTCTTTGGCTTTGGCAAATTTACGCAAGACGCTTAGGGCATAGTAGAATTGTAAAGCAACGAATGATGATTCACCATTGGCACCGAGACGAAGGCAGTCATTCCAGTCGGCATAAAGTCCAGCAGGCATGCCGTGTGGTCCAAGGTGGTCAAGTGAGAATTGCACAGCACCTTTTAAGTGTTCGTAAACACTAGCCTCGCCTTTATTGGCAAATGGAATCACTTCATCAAGGAAAGCAAGGTTTCCTGTTTCAGAAATGTATTTGTAAACTGTTGGGAAGAGCCAGAGAGCATCATCAGCACGGTAAGCTGGGTGCCCAGTTTCTTGAACGTAAGAAGCGTCATCTGGTGTGTCTTCATGTCCTGGGTTGTGAGTGAATTTTACAAGTGGAAGTCCGCCACCGTTGTCAACTTGAGCTGATAACATGAAACGAATTTTTTCGGCAGCCATTTCAGGTTTCAAGTGAATGATACCTTGAATATCTTGAACGGTGTCACGGTAACCATAACCGTTACGAAGACCACAGTAAACAAATGATGCTGCGCGTGACCAGATAAAGGTCATGTAACAGTTATAAGCGTTCCAAGTGTTAAGCATAGTGTTGAATTCTGGGCTAGGTGTATTGACTTGTAGGTTAGTCAAGCGGTCTTCCCATTCTTTGCGAAGTTCTTGAATTTCTGCTTCAACAGTTTCTGCAGGGTGTTTGTAATGTTCTAGGATTTCGGCAGCTTCTTGTGATGATTTTTCACCAAGAAGAAAGACAAGTGTTTTGCTTTCTTGAGGTTCAAGAGTGACTTTACTTGAAAGGCACCACAGGCATTTTCATTGTAGCTTGTTTGGTTGCCGAGGTCTCCTGATGTGACACCAACAGGTTTGTCGTAGCCGTTGTAGCCGCCTAAGAAGCCTTTTTTGTCTCCACAATATGAGCTGACGCTAGCACCGCTAAGACCGAAGAAACGTTCAGTAACATTCTTTTCATCAACTTGTTCGCTGTCATCAAGGGTATCAAGATTTCCGTGGATTTGTTGGATGATGCGGTTATCTTGGAAAAGTGTGCGTGTGATAAAAAGTGAATATTGTAGGTTAACTTGGTCTTGTTCGTAGTTGCTGTGGTTGGTAAATTCAGCGTAACCAGTTAGTGTTAAATGGCGAGTTTGTTCAGAACGGTTAGTAACGGTAATTGCCCAAACTTCATAGCTTTTATCTTTTGGCACATAGTAGCTGGCTTTTGAATGAATGCCAGAGTAATTAGCAATCATTTTAGTGTAGCCCATACCATGGTGGCATTCACTGTGGTAGTCTTTAAGGTCTTTACCAACAGGTTGCCATGAGGCAGACCAGAAGTCTTTGGTATCATCGTCTCGAAGGTAGATGTAGCGACCTGGTTGGTCAAAGTTATTGAAGACGTAGCGTAAAATGCGTCCATTGGCACCTGATTTAGCAAAGCTGTAACCGCCAGCGTTGTTTGAGATAATGGCACCGTATTCTGGGGAACCAAGGTAGTTGACCCAAGGTTTGGGTGTATTTGGGTGGTCGATGACATATTCGCGATTAACGTCATCAAAATAACCGTATTTCATGAGAAAATCCTTTCTTTTTCTTAATCTAGTGTAATGACAATTTCATGAACTTCGTCGCTTAGGTTAGCAAGGTCAGCTTTTGTGATAAAGGCAAAAGCATCATCCGTAATATCGATTTCTTGGCTATCACAAGTGGCTTTTTTGATAATGTATTTTCCAAAATCTTTTTGATTTGGATTATCGTAGTGGATTTGGAAGGTTTTATCAGCAAATTGAGTTGTGATACTTGCACGTCCATTTTCGTCGAATTGTTCTGCAAGAAGTTTTGGATAAAGGACAAAGTCACCTGCTTTACCGTGAACACCAAAGGCTTCAGTAACCATTGTCAACATGTACCAGCTTGCTGCACCAGTTAGATAGTGATAAACTCCTCGACCATCTGCACGGAAGTATTCAGGAATTCCTGGATAGATACGGCTAGTTTCAAATTTTAGAGCTGTGTCAGATAGTGTCTTAAGAGCTTTCCAACCTTCTTTGGCAAAGCCACGACGGTAAAGCGCATTAGCTACATAACAGTCATGTGAGAGAAGACAGCACCGTTTTCTTTTTCACCGTAAGCAAAACCAAACATACGTCCAAGGTCTGTTTTGATTTCTTTAAAATCTGTATTGAGGCGGTAGCACCGATTTCTGGGCGGTAGAGGTAGTGGTCAGCGCTGGCAGTGATTTTACGGATTTGTTCATCTGTAGCGACGTAGTTCATGATAGGGAAGACTTGTCCAGTCAACATCATGTGCATACGGTCATTGTAGAAGCCCTCCGTTGGTTTGCTGCTGTTGTCGTAGTAGCTATTGTAGCAACCTTCTTGGTCGTTAAAGTCAAGCCATTCTTGTTGTTGAAGGTGTTGACGCAACCAAGCTGCTTTTTGAATGAGGTTAAGAGCAAGTTCAGAAAGTGAAATTCTGATTTTGCGTCCTTTCACATTGTGAAGGCATTGGTTAGTGTAAGCATCAAGAATTTGGTGCTTGCGTTCGATATTATCGTAGATATCAGAATCTTTTTTGAGCAAGAGTCCGATTTCTTCAAGAATTTCGATAGATTCAGTATTGGTTTCGCTTTCTAGGAGGCGAACAAGGCTTGCTAGTTCCATCAAGTTACCAGAGTAAGCAGCGGTAAATGCAACACTTTCACCATTTTCATCCGCCATATCAAGGGCATCATTCCAGTCAGCTCCGCGGAGACGATAGATATTGTGTTCGCCAACTTCATAGAATCCTGTCAAATGTTGGATTAACAAGTGTTCTAGGATGCTACCTGTGTAGACAGCGTCGTCAGCAGTACGTTGTTCATTGCCGTAGGCATCGTTCCAGTCTTGGTCGATTTCAGTACCACGTTTGACGTGTGGGTCTTTAAAGTAAGAAACTTCTTTAGTTAAGATATCGATATCGCCTGTTTGGTCGATATAAAGTTTTGTTGTCATTAAAGGCCAAAGTGCGTGGTCCATCCAAACACGTGTGATACCGTTACGATCAGCAAGGAAGTTACCATCACCTTCACCGATGATTGTAGCGTTGGTACCATCAAGACGAACTCCTTTGTAGTTGTTGACAATCATATCACCAACTGTTTTTGGTTCCATTAAAAGTAGTGACAAGCAGTCTTGCCAAAGATCACGCCAACCGCGTCCGCCACGTCCATAGTCATGGTGTGGAAGGAATGAACAACCAAAGAGACGACGTAGGAATGGTTGGAAACAAACCCATTTCATATAACCATCAAAGTCGCTGTCGCCAGTTTTGAAATCAACTCCAACTTTTTCTTGCCAGTAATCTTTTGTTTCTTGCAATGTTTTTTCGACAGTCGTAAGATTTTTATATTTTTGAGCGACTGCTTGGATATGTTCTTGATTTTCGTTGATTCCCATTAATAGGATGAAAGTTTTGCTTTGACCAGCAGCTAAGGTGAATGGTTCAAATTTGAAGGCACCCATGGCTTCGCGCCCATCGATATGGCTGTCGCTTGCTACGCCACTTGTTTCTTTATAAACGGCAGCTGGATGAGTAAATGTTCCTCCTTCACCGATAAACATTTCTACGGTTGGATAGAATGTTTCAGGTGTTTTTTCCTTGTCATCAAAGCCAAGCACGTAGTAAATTTGGTGATTGAGTTGGTGACCGCGTTCATCAAATGACATGGTTGGACAAACTAAAACACCTTCATCTGTAGTTTTGATACGGTGAAGCATAGATGTTACATTTCGGTGGTCACGGATATTATCAGCGCTACGTCCGAAAATCGGAATGGCACCGTATGCTGTTAAAGTTTGGTCAGCATCAGATAAATTTTCAAGTGTTACAAGCATGACTTCAACATTTTCATCTTGTGGAACAAATGATGTGATTGTAGATTTTAAAGGTAAGTCAGCTGATTGACGTTCAATAGTATGCCACATAAAACCAGCTTCTACAGAATTTTCTTCTTGATCTGAAAAACGTAGAGCTTCTTGCTTAGCAGAAGCACCTGTTGCAGAATAAACATTTCCTTTGTCGTCGCGAACCCAGAAATTTCGAGTTGAACGATTGTTGTGGAGGTTATCCACGCTGACAGGTTCTAATAGGAAAGTTTCTTGATTGATTTTTGAATCCCCACCCAAGTTAGGAGTGACTGCACTTTTTAGTCCAACTTCTGAGGCAAGTGGAAAGTACAAAGAACTGATATTTTCTGCTTGGGATAGTTTGAAATCCCCCTTATTATTAGTAAAAGTTAATGGCTTCATAGTTATCTCCTTTATCTTCTGCCCCATATTTTAGTCGAAATTAGCCTTATAGGAAATAAAAAAGAAGAGAAAAATATCATAATTATGATATTAACTCAAGAAGTATCATTTTTTTTACATATGGCACTTTATTAGGAAACTATGGTTTATAAAGTTAGAAAAGTGGCCATAAACCCTAATTTTATAGGAAAAACGGCGTTTTATATGAAAAGGTTTACCTATTAAAAAGAATTAGAAAAGCGTGATTTTTTATAAAAATTTTTTCAAACAAGGTCATAAAACTGATATTTTTTAAAATATTATAATATAACACTTCTTGGATTAGCGTTATAATGCAGTTACAAAAAACATGAGGGGAAACCTCAAAAAGGAGAAGGATTATGAACAAAAAAGTAAGCGCTTTTATAGCGATTGCTCTTGCAGCAGGGACAATGGTTGGTTGCTCTTCTAAATCAAGTACATCAGCTTCGGGTGCAGAAGGCAAAGTTATCAACATCTACTCTTGGAATGATGAATTCCGTCAACGTGTGGAAGCTGTATATCCAGAAGTTAAATCAACTTCTAAAGATGGAACAGTTACTAAACTAAAAGACGGTAGTGAAATCCACTGGATTATCAATCCAAACCAAGATGGTGTTTACCAACAAAAATTGGATGAAGCACTTGAAAAACAAGACTCAGCTTCTGCTGATGATAAGATTGATATCTTCTTGTCAGAAACTGACTACGTGAGAAAATACACTTCTAAAAAAGCAAATGTTGCAATGCCTTTGAAAGATTTAGGAATTGATCCTAAGAAAGATTTGGCTGACCAATATGCATTCACTAAAGAAACAGCTTCTGATGAAGATGGCGTTCAACGCGGTTCAACTTGGCAAACATGTCCAGGTGTTCTAATCTATCGTCGTGATATTGCAAAAGATGTCTTTGGTACTGATGACCCAACAGCAGTTGGTGAAAAAGTTAAAGACTGGGATACTATGAAAGCAACATCACAAGAACTTCTTAATAAAGGTTACTACACATTTGCATCATATGCTGATACATTCCGCTTGTACGGTAATAGCATTTCTAAACCATGGGTTGAAGATGGTTCAACAACAGTTCGTGTTGACCCACAAATTATGAATTGGGTTAAAGATTCTAAAGAGTGGCTTGATGCTGGTTACTTCAATAAAACAGTTAAAGGTCAATGGACTGACGACTGGAACAAAGCAATGGGTTCACAATCTAAAGTCTTCTCATTCTTGTTCCCAGCTTGGGGCATTGACTTTACTTTGAAATCAAATTGGGATGGTGCAGATGGCGATTGGGCTGTTACAAATCCACCACAAGAATACAACTGGGGTGGTTCATATATCCATGGTGCCGAAGGTACTGATAACCCTAAACATGTTAAAGAAATCATCACAGCTTTGACAGCTAATAAAGATAACCTTTTGAAGATTTCTAAAGATTACCAAGACTTCACAAATACTAAATCTGGTATGGAAGCAGCAGCTAAAGATGATAGCTTCAAATCAGATTTCCTTGGTGGTGAAAATGCTTATTCATACTACGCACCAGTTGCAGAAAACATTAAGATTGCACCATTGTCATCATATGACCAAGGTTGTGTTGAATTGATTCAAAATGCCTTTAATGATTACCTACAAGGTAAAGTAAGCTACAACAAAGCTAAATCAAACTTTGAAACAGCTATTAAAGAACGTTATCCAGAAATTACAGATGTTAAATGGCCAGACTAAAAGTAGCTTAATCGTCCCAGACTTAAGTACTATTTGAAAAAATTGGGGCATTTAATTAGGATTTTAGAATTTTGGTAGACCTTACGGGAGCGAATTAGAAAATCGATTCCAGATGGAAGGTATTCTGACTTGCTCCTCGTATTTTGGAGGAGTGATAAAGATGAAAAAAAGACGTAAGCGTATAGATTATGGGAAATGGGGATATATTTTCATCCTTCCCTTCTTCCTAATTTTCTTCATTTTCTCTTTTATACCTTTGGTGGACACCATTCGGTATAGTTTCTTTGAATATTATCGTTCAGGGATGACAGAGATTGGGCCTAATTTTGTTGGGCTAAAAAACTACGTAAGCTTATTGCATTCAGATATGTTGAAATATGCGGCAAATACCATGATTATGTGGTTGATTGGTTTTATTCCACAGATTGTTATTGCCTTGCTACTTGCCAACTGGTTTGTTGATGCAAGACTTAAAATTCGTGGACGACAATTCTTTAAAGTTGTCATTTACTTGCCAAACTTAATCATGCGTCAGCTTTCGCCACTGTTATTCTTCACACTCTTTCAACAAATGGTCCTATCAATCTATCTTGGAATCACTTGGTTGGATTAAAGAACCGATTGATTTCATGGGATCTGCTCTTGGAACACGTTCATTGGTTGGTGTGATGAACTTCTTGATGTGGTTTGGTAATACCACAATCATGTTGATGGCAGCTATTATGGGAATTAGCCCAGATATTTTTGAAGCCGCTGAAATCGATGGTTGTAACAGTCGTCAACGTTTCTTCTATATCACTTTGCCAATGATTCGACCTATTTTGGCTTATACCTTGATTACGTCAATTATCGGTGGTTTGCAAATGTTCGATGTTCCGCAAATCTTGACTAACGGACAAGGCTCTCCAGACCGTACATCAACAACCTTGATTATGTTCTTGAACAATCACTTGAAGAGCAAGAACTACGGTATGGCAGGCGCACTATCAGTTTACCTCTTTGTGGTGAGTGCGATTCTTTGTTGGTTCGTTTATCGTATGACTAATAATGAACTTAAAGCGACTAAACACCAATTGAAACACAAAGGTAGAAAGGTGAAATAATGTCAACAAAAGCAAAAAATAGATTACGTGTTATTGTGGCACATTTTGTGTTAATTACCTTATCATTTATGTGCCTGTTCTTCTTTTATATCTTGATTATCAATGCGACACACTCACATGCTGAGTTGCAAAAAGGTTTCTCAGCACTACCTGGTGGTTCTTTATTTGATAACCTGAGTAAGGTAGCTAATGATGGTAGCTTCCCGATGTTTCATGGGATTTTGAACAGCTTGATTATTTCAGGATTGACAGCTGCGATCTGTACTTATTTCTCAGCTTTGACAGCTTATGGTTTGTATGTTTATGACTTTAAGTTGAAAAAAGTTGCCTTTGCGTTCATTTTGGCGATTTTAGTTATGCCAACACAAGTTACTTCAATGGGTTTCTTGCGTTTAATCACTAACATGGGAATGTATGATAGTTGGCTTCCATTGATTATTCCATCAGTTGCTTCACCAGCGGTATTCTATTTCATGTATAGTTACTTGGAATCATCATTACCAATTTCATTGGTAGAAGCGGCTCGTATTGATGGATCAAATGAATTTAGAACATTTAACACGATTGTTCTTCCAATTATGAAACCTGCTATCGCAGTTCAAGCGATCTTTACCTTTGTTGGTTCTTGGAATAACTACTTCATTCCAGCCTTGGTTATTCAAACGAAGAGCAAGATGACTGTGCCAATTTTGATTGCAACATTGCGTGGTGCAGACTACATGAACTTTGATATGGGTAAAATTTACACAATGATTTTGGTGGCTATTGTGCCAATTATTATCGTTTATCTTTTCCTTTCAAAATACATTATTGCCGGTGTGACACTCGGTGGTGTTAAGGAATAGGTTTATAGAATAGGTTTATAAGAAAAAAAGGAGATTTTATGACTAAGAAAGATGTAGTAAAGTACATTTGCTACGTGTAGTTTACAAGTTGGAGCTGGTTTAGTATCAGCAGCTGAAGTGGGTAATGTTTCAACACTTGATAATGTTCCTGCCCTTACGAATACACAAACCACAGATACTAATGACCTTACTAGTGAAACAGTAAATACGTCTATAACTGATGACAATACTACTCAGTCAGTGATTGACTCAACAAATCAAGTGAACACAAATCAGGTAGTAACTTCTGATACTAGTGTGTAAAATCAGGAAAACTTGAGCTTGACGTCTACAAATGACCAAGTTAATCTCACAACAACTACCGAAGATTCTAGTCAAGCAGGAACTCAAGATGCACATACAGGCGACTACCATGAAGATTTTAATACTTACGATGATACGACAATGGAGCGTTCTGACTGGTTCAATGGGAATCCATTAAAAAGGGAAAACCATAATATCAAGAAAGCGTAAATGGTAAGAACATGAAGATAAACGAACAAGCACATTTTAAGACAAGATTTGACAGTTACGATGCCTCATACATGGAATTACGGACAGGAGCAAATGGCGATATGTTTGATTGCGTCTGGCAGCCTGACAATGTGAATTTTGATGGTGATGGTTTAAGTTTAAAAATCGATCGTGATGCTAATGGCTACACTGGCGGTGAGTGGCGCACGAGAGAGTATTTCCATTATGGTCTTTATCAAGTTCGCACGAAAGCCATTAAAAATACTGGTGTTGTAACATCATTTTTCACTTACACTGGACCAACAGATGGAACAAAATGGGATGAAATTGATATTGAGTTTCTTGGAAAAGATACGACAAAAGTTCAATTCAACTATTTTACAGATGGCATTGGCAATCATGAATTCCTTTATGACCTAGGGTTTGATGCATCAGAAGAGTGGCACACTTATGGTTTTGAATGGCGAAAAGACACATCACTTGGTATGTGGATGGTAAAGCTGTTCATACAGTGACTGAAAATCTACCAAGCACGCCAGGTAAAATCATGATGAATGTTTGGCCAGGTATTGGTGTTGATGACTGGCTTGATCCATATGATGGCAAAACACCTTTGTATGGATATTATGGCTGGATTAGCTATAATGAATAATCTTCTTTATATTTAAGAGTTATGTTCAGCAATAAAGTCTCCGATGGAGACTTTATTTTGTCTCACTTTCATTTTTTCCACTTTATTTTTATCAAATCTGCAAGAATATGGTAAAATGAAAAGAAAATGGTAATCGTTTACAAAAAAGGGGATTGGAAATGAATTATAAGGATGAATGGAGACTTTTAGCAATTAGTGATAATTTGGATGATGTGGAACATCGTCCCTTAACTGAGGAATTTTTATTCTATCAAGCGGTAGCTACGGGAGATGTTGAAGCGGTCCGCAAAAATTGTGAACAAGAACGTTTTGTATCAGAAGATGGTGTGGGAACTTTGTCACGTAACCCCATTACCAATTTGAAATATCACTTTGTCATTACGACAGCTATGATTACACGCATGTGTGGTCAAAATGGTATGGAATTAGAACAAGCTTTTAGACTGAGTGACTTTTATATTCAAAAATTAGATGACCTTCACACGGCACAAGAAGTTCAAAATTTGCACGAAGAGATGGTTATTGATTACACAGAACGCATGCGACGTGAAATTCAAAAAGATGTCATTTCAAAACACGTTTCAGATTGTAAGGATTATATCTATTGCCACGTGAAAGAACGCATTACGGTTGAACAGTTAGCCAGCGAATTTGGTATTTCAGCAAGCTATTTATCACGCTTATTCAAAAAGGAAGTTGGCGTGTCCGTAAGCACTTATGTTAAAAATAAAAAATAGAAGTTGCAAAAGACTTATTGAAATTCAGTGATTATTCAATGATTGAAATTGCGAATCATTTATCATTTTCATCACAAAGTCACTTTATTCAACAGTTTAAAGAAGTTGTGGGCATTACGCCGAAAAAATATCGTGATACGCATCATAATGTTAAATGGAATGAAAAGATTTGGTCAGAAGGTGACAAGGCTAATAGTTCTTCTGAAGCTATGTAATACACACAAACATAGTATGTGATTGAAAATGTAGAGTCTGAGGCATTTGCCACAGGCTCTTATTTTTTGCCAAACTTACAGCTCTGTAAGGACATTTTTTTAGATTGGATATAAACTAGAATTAAAGAAATTGCCACATTTTTGCCATAAATTTTCATCAGTTTACACGGACTTTCTGGGAGAGGCTTATTTATAATGGTTTGGTATAAGTCCATGTGAGGCTGATATATTTTTAAACAGGCAATCTTAAAAATTAAGAAAATTTCAAGGTTAATTCAATTTTGGCGTTTTATACTAGATTTTGAGTGAAAAGGGGGAGAGCCAGTTGAGAATTTTAGTGGTCGAGGATGAGAAAGGAATTGCGGAAGCTATTCAAGCCATTCTTGAAAATCACCGTTATGAAGTGGATTTGGTTTTTGATGGTGAGTCTGCACTGGATTATATATTAACGGGACTTTATGATTTGGTTCTTTTGGATATTATGTTGCCAAAACTTGATGGTGTCAGTGTGTTGAAGCGCGTGCGCCAAATGGGAATGGAAGTTCCTATCATTTTTTGACAGCCAAATCTCAGTTAGAAGACCGTGTTTTGGGACTTGATTTGGGTGCTGATGACTATATGATTAAGCCATTTGAGGCAGAAGAATTATTGGCACGAATTCGTTTGCGGACTCGTCAATCGTCTATTACGCAAGTGAATCATCTCAAGTTTGGCAATTTGATTTTGAATCTGGACACGAGAGAATTAAGCGTGGCAGAGCGCGAAGTTAAGTTGTCTAATAAAGAATTTCTGCTGATGGAAACTTTCTTGCGAAATTCCAAGAAGATTATCCCCAAAAACCAATTAATTTTGAAGGTCTGGGGACCTTTAGATGAATCCGATTATAATCAACTGGAAGTCTTTATCTCCTTTTTACGTAAGAAACTTCGTTTCTTGGCAGCCAGTGCTGTTATTAAAACGACCAAAGGCGTTGGTTACTCGCTAGAAGATGGAGAGAAAGAAGGCTCATCATGAGGAATCTTCGGCTAAAATTTGTCTTGATTACGATGTCCATGTTAACCACCATGGTTTTGGTGTTATTGGTCATTAGTGAACGTTATAACAAATATTGGGATGAGTATGATACTTATCGGATTGTTAAATTGGTGGCTGCTAATGGTTACGTCAAAGAAAATACTGACGAAGCCATTGCTTTTGTTATTATTGATAAAAATGACAAACCAGATATTCAAGTTAACAACACTTTTTTAACAAATAAAGAGGTTAAAGAAGTCAGCAAAGATTTGTTAAACAGAGGGAAAAAGAGTTGGAAATGGTATGATTACATCTATTCTTTGAAGGAAAAGAAAGATGGAACCTGGCAACTTGTCTTTATTGATTTTTCAAGCTATTCAGCTTCCTATGCTCAAGTTTTTCTGGTTACTGTTTATGTTATTTTTGGTCTTCTTTTGCTTACGGGAGTTAGTATCTACCTATCACGTTTTATCGTTCAACCAGCACAAGCTGCGATTGATCGCGAAAAACAATTTGTTTCAGATGCTAGTCATGAGTTGAAGACACCGATTGCTTCTATTCGTGCCAATGCTCAAGTATTGCAAAATCAAATCGCTCCTAACCGTTATTTGAATCATATTCTTTCAGAAACAAAGCGCATGGAACATTTGATTCAAGAGTTGCTTGGCTTGTCTAAACTTGATGACAAAGATGGTAGAGAACATTTTGAAAAAGTTAATTTATCAAGTATCTGCCAAGAAATGATTCTAAGTTACGAAAGTCTAGCCTATGAAGAGGGCAAATTAATCGAAGATCAAATCGCTGAAAATATTGAAATTCTTGGTCAAGAATCTCAGTTAAAGCAGTTGGTTACCATTCTTTTGGATAATGCTATTAAGCATTCTTTGGACAATGGAAAGATTACCGTAGAGTTGTTGCAAGAAAAGAAAACAGCACTTTTACGAGTGTCAAATCCTAGTCTGGTCTATCCAGATGAGGTTTTGAAAAATCTTTTTGAACGTTTCTATCAAGCAGAAGATTCCCGCAATAGCAGTTCAAGTTTTGGTTTAGGTTTGGCGATTGCCAAAGCTATTGTAGAAAAACATAAAGGCAGTATCACTGTCAGTCAATCCGATGACCAGTTAACATTTGAAGTACAACTACCACTTAAATAAGGAGTTTAAATGAAAGATACCACTCGATTTGTATTAAAAACCTTGTTTTATTTTGTGATTTTTATGGTTTTAATTTATTTTTTCAGTTATCTTGGTCGTGGTCAAGGTAATTTCATCTACAATGAGTTTTAGAAAGGTAAACGGTTCATGTTACACGATATGATTGAGAGAATTGAGCATTTTGCTCAGACACAAGGAGATTTCCCTGTCTATAATATCTTAGGAGATGTTCACACTTATCGCGATTTAAAGGAAAATTCAGATTCGCTTGCAGCTTATATTGATTTTTTGAAGCTGGAAGAAAAATCTCCCGTTCTTGTTTTTGGAGGACAAGAGTATGACATGTTGGCTACTTTTGTGGCATTAACAAAATCTGGACATGCTTATATTCCTGTTGACCAACATTCAGCTCTGGAACGCATTGAAGCGATTTTAGAAGTGGCAGAGCCAAGTTTGATTATTGCTGTAGGTGATTTTCCTTTAGAAATAACGAATATTCCAATGATTACGCTTGACCAATTACAAACGATTTTTGCTCAAAAAACGGACTATCAATTGACTCACTCTGTTAAAGGCGATGACAATTATTATATTATCTTTACGTCTGGGACAACAGGAAAACCAAAAGGGGTGCAAATCTCACACGACAATCTCCTAAGTTTCACTAATTGGATGATTTCTGACAAAGAATTTTCAGTGCCAGAACGACCACAAATGTTGGCGCAGCGCCTTATTCGTTTGATTTGTCAGTTATGTATTGGGCACCAACGCTAGCCCTTGGAGGGACACTTTTTGCACTTCCAAAAGAATTAACAACAGATTTTAAACGACTCTTTACAACCATTAATGAATTGCCGATTGGGGTTTGGACATCAACACCATCATTTGCTGATATGGCTATGTTGTCAAATGACTTTAATCAAGAAACATTGCCACATTTGACGCATTTTTATTTCGATGGGGAAGAGTTAACAGTAAAAACAGCGCAAAAATTGCGTAGCCGTTTCCCGAAAGCACGCATTGTTAATGCTTATGGTCCGACAGAAGCTACTGTTGCCCTTTCTGCGGTAGCTATTACCGATGAGATGCTAGCAACTTGCAAACGTCTGCCGATTGGTTACACCAAAGCAGATTCACCAACTTTTGTCATTGATGAAAATGGCAAAGCTTTGCCAAATGGCGAGCAAGGTGAAATCATTGTCTCTGGTCCTGCTGTTTCAAAAGGGTATCTCAATAATCCTGAACGCACACAAGTTGCTTTCTTTGAATTTGAAGGCTTGCCAGCTTATCACACTGGAGATTTGGGTGTGATGACTGACCAAGGCATGCTCCTTTACGGCGGACGCATGGACTTCCAAATCAAATTCAACGGTTACCGTATCGAGCTTGAGGAAGTTTCACAAAATCTTAACAAATCAGAATATATCAAGTCAGCTGTCGCTGTTCCGCGTTACAACAAAGACCACAAGGTACAAAATCTTCTAGCTTATGTGGTGTTAAAAGAAGGTGTCGCAGAACAATTTGACCGTCAATTGGACATCACTAAAGCGATTAAGGAAGACTTGAAAGATATCATGATGGATTATATGATGCCTTCAAAATTCCTTTACCGTGATAGCTTGCCGCTTACACCAAATGGTAAAATCGATATCAAAGGCTTGATGAACGAGGTAAATAGCCGATGATAGCATTTCTTCATCAGTTGCCACACTTAGAGGCTTACGGCAATCCGCAGTATTTTCTTTACCTGATTGTGGCTGTCTTACCTATTTTTATCGGATTATTTTTCAAAAAACGATTTCCTGTTTATGAAGCTTTGGTTAGCTTAGCTTTCATTATTTTGATGCTGACAGGGAAAAATCTTTATCAGATTGTGTCTCTTTTAGCTTACGTGGTTTGGCAAATTTTTCTGATCTTTTCTTACAAGACTTATCGGAAAAAATATAATAACAAGTGGGTATTTTACCTCTGGGTCTTCTTAGCTGTCTTTCCACTAGCGTGGACTAAGATTACCCCTTTGATGACCATTGATAAACATCAATCGCTCTTTGGATTTTTAGGGATTTCTTACCTAACTTTCCGTGCAGTTGGCACAATTATGGAAATGCGAGATGGTGTCTTAAAAGAGTTTAGTTTGTGGCAATTTTTGCGTTTCCTTCTCTTTATGCCAACTTTTTCAAGTGGACCAATTGATCGCTTCAATCGCTTTGATGAGGATTATAAAAATATTCCTGACAAAGATGAACTGCTTGATATGCTTGAAGAAAGTGTTCGTTACTTGATGCTTGGATTTCTTTACAAGTTCATCCTAGCTTACATTTTTGGAACGCTATTTATGGCGCCGCTAAAAGAAGAAGCCTGGAAATGGGCGGAGTCTTTAACATTGCTACGCTAGGTGTTATGTACACCTATGGTTTTGATTTATTCTTTGACTTTGCGGGTTATAGCATGTTTGCGTTAGCTATTTCAAATCTTATGGGGATTAAAAGTCCAGTTAACTTTAATCAGCCTTTTAAATCACGCGATTTGAAAGAATTTTGGAATCGTTGGCACATGAGTTTATCTTTTTGGTTCCGTGATTTTGTTTTCATGCGTTTGGTTAAGGTCTTGGTTAAGCACAAAATCTTTAAAAATCGCAATGTCACATCAAGCGTCGCTTATATTATTAATATGTTAATCATGGGATTTTGGCATGGGTTAACATGGTACTATATCGCTTATGGACTATTTCATGGTGTAGGTCTTGTGATTAATGATGCTTGGGTTCGTAAGAAGAAAAAAATCAATCGTGAGCGCAAAAAACAAGGACTCTCACCTTTGCCTGACAACAAATGGACACAAGGTCTTGGTATTTTCATCACCTTTAATGTTGTGATGTTATCATTCTTACTATTTTCAGGTTTCTTGGATCAATTATGGTTCCCACAATCACCTGTAAAATAATAACAATTCATTATTGTAAAGGAGTTTAGCAAATGGATATTAAATCAGATGTATTAGCAATTATTGATGATCTTTTTATGGAAGATGTTTCAGATATGATGGATGAAGATTTGTTCGATGCGGGTGTGCTTGATAGCATGGGAACTGTCGAATTAATCGTTGAATTGGAAAGTCATTTTGATATTGATATTCCAATTTCAGAATTTGGGCGTGATGATTGGAATACCGCTAATAAAATCATTGCTGGAATAGAGGAACTTCGCAATGCTTAAACGCCTTTGGCAAATTTTAGGACCAGTTATTTGTGCCTTTTTGCTAGTTGTCATTAGTCTGGGTAGTGTCTCGCTTTCGAATAAATCGCACTCCCTAAAAGTAGAAAAGAAAGACGCGGTTTCGCTAAGTAAGACAGGATTTAAGAGTAAGTATAAAAAAAGTACGTGCCTTAACAGATCCAAAGCACCGTTTTGTTCCGTTCTTTGGATCAAGTGAGTGGCTGCGCTTTGACAAAATGCACCCATCGGTCATTGCTGAGGCTTACAATCGTTCTTACACGCCGTATTTGCTTGGTCAAAGAGGTTCTGCCTCATTGACGCATTTTTATGGCATCCAACAAATCAATAATGAGTTGAAAAATAAACAAGCCGTTTATTTCATTTCTCCTCAGTGGTTTACAGCTAAGGGTGCCAATGCTGCCGCTTTTCAAACTTATTTTAGCAGTGGACAAGCCATTGATTTCTTGCAAAATCAAAAAGGAACAGCTTATGACCGCTACGCTGCTAGACGTTTCTTGAAACTTTACCCAGATTCTTCTTACAAGGAATGATGGAAAAAGTGGCTGAGGGTAAAAAATTATCAACAGCTGATAAACGAAAACTCAAAACCCAAAGTATCATTTACCAGAAAGAAGATGCCTTTTTCAGTCGTGTTTCTCTTATCGATCATTATGATGGTAAGGTTGTCTCTCAAGCTAAAAAGTTACCAGATGCCTTTTCATATCAACATCTAGGGAAATTGGCGACAGCTGATGGTAAAAAAGCAAGTAGTGGTAATACCTTTGGAATCGACAACGGTTTTTATGATATTCGTATCAAACCGAGATTGAAAGATTTAAAAAATTCTCAACGTAAATTTAACTACTTAAAATCTCCAGAATACAACGATTTGCAGTTGGTATTGAATCAATTTGCCGAAAATAATACTAATGTTCTTTTTGTGATTCCTCCAGTTAATAGCAAATGGTCTGATTATACTGGACTTAACGAAGACATGTACCAAAAAGCTGTTGCCAAGATTAAATATCAATTGCAAAGCCAAGGTTTTAAAAATATTGCAGATTTCTCAAGAGATGGTGACAAAGCTTACTTTATGCAAGATACTATCCACATGGGATGGAATGGTTGGGTCGCAATGGACAAAGCTGTTAATCCATTCTTGAACAAAAAACAAAGCAAGCCAAACTACCAAATCAACGATCAATTTTTAAGTAAAAAATGGGCTAAATACACTAAAGAGCCCGATTCATTCTATTAAAAATTCAACAATACAACATGAAAAAATCAACCGAATTTGGGCTGATTTTTTACTTTTTTACGATACTTTTTCAATCAAGTCAATTAATTTCTTAGTTTCTTCTGACAAAACAGCGTGTTTTGAGTGGGCATAGCTAACGTAAAATGTGATGCTATCTTCTTTGACTAAAGAGATTTTGACCAGTTGGTCAGAATCGCTAGTTAGAGCAATGTCAGAAAGAAGTGAGATGCCCATATTTTCAGCGACCATTTGCTTGATGACAGACACATCATCGATTTTGAAAAGGACAGATGCTTGGTCATGATAGCGATGATTTAACTGATTAAAGGCTGTTAGATGAATATTGTGTTCGTCCAGCAGAATAAATTTCTCAAAGAGAATTTCTTGGAATGACAACTCTTTTTTATTTGCCAGTGGGTGATTTTTAGAAAGAACAACATAAAAATCCTTAGTAAAGAGCTGATGAATGACTAGTTGATCATTTTTTAAGGGTGTTAGTGAACCTAGCAGACTAAAGTCAATTTGCCCGTTGAGAAGTTTCATCATGAGGCTTCGTGAGCCACCACGGATAGCTTTAACTTGAGAGAAGGCTCGAGATTCTCATTTTGCTCCAGCAATTCCGTCAAAATATAGTTGCAGATAATCGGCGGAAAACCAACAGTCATCATGGGATTTAGTGATTGATGCACCTCATTAACAGCCGTTTTGATTTGCAGTAAGACATCTTCAACGTGACTTTGAAAAATATCTCCTTGCAAGGTTAATTCAGCCGTGCGGTGTGATGGGTCTTTGATGATTAAATCACAACCTAATTCTGTTTCCAAGCGCTTGATAGCGTAAGAAATCGTTGGTTGACTGACTTTGAAATATTGTGCAGCACCAGTATAAGATTTTAATTTTCCAAGCTGGTAAAAATATTCTAAATCACGTAATTCATGCTTACCTCCTTGCCTTATTTTACCATAATCTTTTAAAACTTATTATAAATATTATTTATCAAAACTATGGCGTTTGACTATAAGAACTGGAACAGTTTATAATGACCCGCATAAGAAATTTCTTCTTATTTAATACATCTTTAGGAGGATACGTCATGCGTGGACATGATATTTTAAACAACCCATTCTTAAATAAGGGTACTGCTTTTACCATGGAAGAACGTAAAGAACTAGGATTGCTTGGTATTCTACCACCTTACGTTCAAACAATCGAAGAACAAGCTGAACAAGCTTATCAACATTTCTTGCGTAAACCATCAAATCTTGAAAAACGCCATTTCTTAATGGAAATTTTCAACACAAACCGTACGCTTTTCTACTACCTATTCAACCAACACATCGTTGAATTTAACCCAATCGTGTATGACCCAGTTATCGCTGAAACGATTGAAGAATATAGCGAATTGTATGTTGACCCACAATACGCTGCTTACCTTGATATTAATCACCCAGAAAACATCGAAGAAACACTAAAAAATGCTGCTGGTGACCGTGACATTCGTTTAATCGTTGTGACAGATGCCGAAGGAATTCTTGGTATTGGTGACTGGGGTGTCCAAGGTGTGGATATTTCTGTTGGTAAATTGATGATTTACACAGCTGCTGCTGGTATTGACCCTGCTTCAGTTATGCCACTTGTTATCGATGCTGGTACAAACCGTAAAGAACTTTTGGAAAATCCAATGTATCTTGGTAATCGTCACGAACGTGTCACTGGTGATAAATACTATGAATTTATCGACAAATTCGTTCAAACAGCTGAAAATATGTTCCCTAAATTGTACCTTCACTGGGAAGATTTCGGTCGTTCAAATGCTGCTAACATTCTTAACAAATACAAAAAAGAAATTCCAACATTTAACGATGATATCCAAGGTACTGGTATCGTTGTTCTTGGTGGTATCTTCGGTGCTATGGACATCACTGGTGAAAAACTAACTGACCAAGTTTACCTTTGCTACGGTGGTGGTTCTGCTGGTGCTGGTATTGCTGACCGCGTTCACGCAGAAATGGTTTCAGAAGGTTTGACTCCAGAAGAAGCTTACAAACACTTCTTCATGATTGACAAACAAGGTCTTCTTTTTGATGACATGGAAGATTTGACACCTGCTCAAAAACCATTTGCTAAAAAACGTGAAGACTTCGCTGATTGTGGTGACATGACTAGCCTTCTTAATGTTATTAAAACAGTTAAACCAACAATCTTGGTTGGTACATCAACTGATGCTGGAGCCTTCACTAAAGAAGTGGTTGAAGCAATGTGTGAAAACACTGAACGCCCAGTTATCTTCCCAATTTCTAACCCAACTAAGAAATTAGAAGCAACAGCCAAACAAGTTATCGAATGGTCAGACGGTAAAGCCTTCGTTGCGACTGGTGTGCCTTCAGGTACAGTAAGCTACAAAGGCGTTGATTACCAAATAGGTCAAGCAAACAATGCCCTAATCTATCCAGGTCTTGGTCTTGGTATGTTGGCTTCTGAAGCATCACTTCTTACAGATGAAATGATTGGTGCTGCAGCTCACTCACTTAGTGGTCTTGTAGATCCAGGTCAACCAGGAGCACCTGTTCTTCCTCCATTCCAATACGTTGCTGAAGTGTCAATCAAAGTTGCGGAAGCTGTTGCTAAAAAAGCTCAAGAACAAGGCTTAGCTCAAGCTGAAGAAAAAGACATGGCTAAAGCTGTTCGCGACCTTAAATGGTATCCAAAATATTAGTTTAGGAGGATAACCATTCGTATGAAAAAATTAAAAGATATTAAAATTGCAGGTCTTTCTCTACCGCTTTATACGGCTCTGGTTATCATTTTAGCTGTTGTTATTGCTATGGGAAAACTACCGCTCAACATGGTTGGAATTACTTTCATGTTGGTCGTTTTAGGACATCTTTTCTACTTTCTTGGTGAACGATTACCATTTTGGAATACTTACCTTGGTGGTGGGTCAGTCTTTACCTTGCTGTTAGCCGCAATCTTAGCTTCAACAGGATTGATTCCAAAATCAGTTATCTCAGCCACTTCTAGTTTCATGAGTGATTGGGGCTTTCTAGATTTTTATATTGCAGCGCTTATTTGTGGCTCAATTCTAGGAATGAACCGCAAACTTTTGGTGAAAGCCTCTGCTAAATTCATTCCTGTCGCTCTTTTATCAATGGTTATCGGTTTCTTTGCTACTGGTGCTGTTGGGGCTTTGCTCGGTCAAGGCTTTGGACATTCTGTCATGTACATTTCATTTGCCCAAATGGCAGGAGGAATGGGTGCAGGAATCGTGCCATTATCCAAAATCTATGCGGCTGGATTGCACACAGATGCCTCATCAATCTTGTCACAATTAGCCCCAGCAACCACGCTAGGAAATATTTTTGCCATTATCGGTGCCATTGTGTTGGCGCGTGGATTTGCTAACACCAAATTCAATGGGCACGGTGTGCTCATCCCTGTTGACAAAGACGATTTGAAAAAATCTGAAGCTCCGCTTGACCCTACAAAAACCGGTGTCGGAATGATGCTTGCCTTTGCCCTTTTCCTTATCGGCGTTATCTTAAATGCCTTTATTCCAAAAGTGCACAGCTATGCCTTTATGATTATTATTGTCTTTGTTCTCAAAGCGCTTGATATTGTACCAAAACCATTAGAAGAAGCAGTGGTTATGTTTAATCGTGTGATTATGACTAACTTGACACACGCTGTTTTGGCAGGTATTGGGCTTTCAATGATTGATTTGAGTTCATTAGCGCAAGCCATGACATGGCAATTTGTCCTTATCAGTTTAACATCTGTTGTGTCAATGGGACTTGCTAGCTGGATTTTGGGACAGGTTCTCGGTATGTATCCAGTTGAAACAGCTATCGGTGCTGGGATGATTAACAATTCCATGGGTGGCACAGGAAATATCGCTGTGCTTTCTGCGGCGGACCGCATGGAAATGATTGCCTTTGCCCAAATGGCAAACCGCCTAGGCGGCGCAATTGTCCTCATCCTAGGAGGAATCCTTATCCAATTTTTACATTAATTCAACAACTTCTGGAAAAATATTCATTCTTGTTCTTTGGCAAGAGTGAATATTTTTTAGATGATATAATAACCATGTAAGCTATCTGTAGTGAGTTGAAAAATGACTAGAAAGTTCTAAGTTCATTTTTTTAAGCTCTAAATTTTGATCAACTTATTTTTAAATAATATTTGACACTGCAACTAAATTAAGTTATATTAAATATAAAATTAATCGCACTTAATTTTTAAATATAAATATTTTATGGGGAGTTCTATAATGAAAAAGATAACATCACTCATATGTTTATTACTAATAATATGTATTTTGGGAGCATGTGCTACTACAAGGACATCAGAAAAGAATAAGTTAAATGTTGTTGTGACTAATTCTATATTATCTGATATTACTCAAAACATTGGTAAGGATAAAATAAACTTACACAGTATTGTTCCTATTGGTCAGGATCCACATGAATATGAGCCACTTCCTGAAGATGTTAAAAAAACAACAAATTCAGATATTATTTTTTATAACGGTATCAATTTAGAGACTGGTGGAAATGCATGGTTCACCAAATTAGTTAAAAATGCTCATAAAGAAGCTAATAAAGACTATTTTGCGGTAAGCGATGGTATTGATGTCATATATCTTGAGGGAAAGAATGACTTAGGAAAAGAAGATCCACATGCATGGTTAAATTTAGAAAACGGTATTATTTATGCAAAAAACATTGCGAAACAATTGATAGCTAAAGATCCTAAAAATAAAGAATTTTATACCAAAAATCTTACCAGCTATATTAATAAACTTGATAAATTAGATCAGGAAGCTAAGCAAAAATTTTCAAAAATCCCAGAAAATAAAAAATTAATTGTTACAAGTGAAGGATGTTTTAAATATTTTTCTAAAGCGTATGGCGTGCCATCAGCTATATTTGGGAAATTAATACTGAGGAAGAAGGAACACCTGAGCAGACTACTAGCTTAGTTAGGAAATTAAAAGAAGGACCAACGCCGTCAGCATTATTTGTGGAGTCAAGTGTTGATGACCGTCCAATGAAAACAATTTCTAAAGAAACAGGAATTAGTATCTATTCAAAAATTTTTACGGATTCTATTGCTAATAAAGGTGAAGAAGGGGACAGCTATTATAGTATGATGAAGTGGAATTTAGATAAAATAGCCGAAGGATTATCTCAGTGATGATATGTATGATAAAGTTGGTGAAACTATGAAAGGAGACAAATGATAGAGATACAAGGATTAAATGTTATTTATAATAATGATTATCAAGCCTTAGCTAATGTGTCAATTACTTTAGAAGAAGGAAATATTATTGGTGTTATTGGACCAAATGGTGCAGGGAAATCAACTTTTATGAAAGCACTATTAGGGTTGGTTTCTTGTACAGGAATGATTACTATTTCACACGAAAGAGTTAATAGTTTACGTGGGAAAGTGGCTTATGTTGAGCAAAAAAGTCATGTTGACTATCATTTTCCTATTACTGTTAAGGAGTGCGTATCCCTTGGTACTTATCAACGAGTTGGACTTTTTCGACATTTAAGGAAAAAAGAGTGGGGAAAGGTTGAGAATGTTTTAAGGCAAGTAAAGTTAGAAGAATTTAGTAATCACCCTATTTCCACTTTATCCGGAGGACAATTTCAACGAATGTTAATTGCTCGATGTTTGATTCAAGAGCAAGATATTCTTTTTCTAGATGAACCGTTTGTTGGGATAGACCTGGTGAGTGAACAAATTATTATGAATTTATTGCAATCACTAAGAAGAGAGGGAAAAACGATTGTGATTGTTCATCATGATTTAAGTAAGGTATCGGATTACTTTGATAAAGTAGTCATTTTGAATAAAAAGTTGGTAGGCTATGGGGACGTAGCTACTACTTTTACTCCTGATGCTTTAAAAAAAGCTTATGGGGATTCGATTGTTGTATTATAAGAGGGTATTTATGGAATTTATTAACGATTTAATGACCTATCATTTTTTACAAAATGCTTTGGTAACGGCTGTTGTTATTGGAATTGTTTCAGGAGCTATTGGCTGCTTTATTATTTTACGTTCAATGTCACTGATGGGAGATGCAATCTCACATGCAGTATTACCCGGAGTAGCTATATCTTTTATTTTAGGAATTAACTTTTTTATTGGAGCAGTTATCTTCGGTATATTAGCTTCTTTCATCATAACTTTTATTAAAGAAAATAGTGTTATTAAAGGGGATACAGCTATTGGTATTACGTTTTCATCTTTTCTAGCGTTGGGTGTTATTCTGATAGGAGTAGCCAACAGTTCAACAGACCTCTTTCATATTCTATTTGGAAATCTTTTAGCCGTACAAGATAGTGATAAATGGGTTACTATAGTTATTTCAGGAATTGTAATAGGGTTTCTTATTATTTTTTTCAAAGAATTGTTAGTAACCTCTTTTGATCCAATTTTAGCGGAATCAATGGGGATGAATGTCAAATTTTTTCACTATCTTTTGATGGTACTATTAACTTTAGTTTCTGTAACAGCGATGCAGAGCGTAGGGACTATTTTAATTGTAGCAATGCTGATTACCCCCGCAGCAACAGCCTATCTTTATGTGAATAGTCTTAAGGCGATGGTACTCCTATCATCAGGAATTGGAGCGATTACTTCGATTGTAGGGTTATTTTTAGGCTACACGTTTAATATAGCAGTAGGCTCTAGTATCGTTTTAACCTCAGCCTTTATCTTCTTAGTTAGCTTTTTCATATCTCCAAAACAATCTTTTATGAAGTGACATTAGGTAAACAATGTATCCTAATAGAAATTAAAACCTATTTTATTGTAAAAGTCTAAACGCTTAAATATCTGGAATATGAAGAAATACGTTTGTATGTGCTAATAGTAATAAAGATATTAATACTATCAGTTCAGAAATACTTTATTTTTAAAATTACCAAGTACTGTCAGCTAGTTGATAACCATAGTTGTAGTATAGAGCGTAGACAAACCCTCTCAGCAGTTGAATTGGTTACACTAAACTAGACAGAATTTATAAAGTGTTCTACACTAAAGAAAACAGGAGAACAGATATGTCTAGAAAAATACGTCGCTACTTCACCGATGACTTTAAGCAACAAATTGTTGACCTCCCACAATG